>Ga0079306_1000649_pt1 | contig 29777 bp, 24 predicted proteins | sample Methanotroph_Enr_FD_79181 | JGI IMG/M metagenome (GOLD analysis project Ga0079306, IMG submission 79181) | Enriched soil microbial communities from Old Woman Creek wetland in Ohio, USA - Methanotroph_Enrichment_5 | ecosystem: Environmental > Terrestrial > Soil > Wetlands | place: USA: Ohio... | reverse complement strand
TTCACAAAAAATACAAACACGGATGAATAAACAAGCAGCCTGTTTAATGGTAAATAAACTAATTAAAAAATCAGTTTTAATAGTGATACTGTTTCTCATTAGTTTTTCATGCAAAAAAGAAAAAAGTTCTATTATCAATTACAATTTCCAGGTTCTTGACATTGCATGTTTTCCCTACGATTCCATTTCGATGACTTTCAGGATAATTCCGGTTGGAGATAACAGTCCATTCAAATTAACCTGGTATGAACCATCCGGTTTCGAAGGTGAAGGCCCGTTTACCATAGAGGCAACCGATAATCTCCTTTTGGATTTTGAGATCAGGGATGCCGGGAATTCATCCAAAAGGTTTTCCTATATCATACATACTGATACTATTGATTCCCTTCAGAATGATTACAGGAACAGGTATGCCGGGTCATACAGCTGCAATGTTACCTATACGTACAATGGTGATGTTGAGTATTCTACTGACACTTTAGTGGTTGAAAAAAACGATGACTTCAAATTACTGACTATTTCAAACAGGTCAATGTTTTACAACGGGGGAAACAGCTTTTATGGATATCATTCATTTGCAGCATTTACAAACGACAGTATCTATTATTCCGAAAGCGTTCCTTTAGGGTATTACTATACGAATATTTATAAAGGAGTCAGGATTAATAAATAACCTGCTTTGAAAGACTTCGATTCAATTCCTTTATTGTTTCCAATTTTTTAACCTATGAATCCTTTTAAAAACTTCAAGACCATCCTCCTGGTTTTCGCACTTAGTTTAGGCCTTTCCAATTCCATGCATTCCCAGCAGGCATGGCAATGGCAAAACCCTTATCCCCAGGGCAACGGGCTTTGGGCTGGTTATGCACCTGACCCACTGACATATATTTCGGTTGGCGCATTAGGTACTATTATTAAAACAACCACCCTGGGAAATGACTGGCGCATTCTTTCTTCCGGCACGCAAAACTTTCTCCTGGGCCTAAGTTTCTTTTCACCCCAATCCGGGATTGCTGTTGGCGAGCATGGAACCATCCTGCGTACTACCGATATAGGTGAAACCTGGTCAACCATTCCTTCACCGTATACGGGAGGTTTATGGGCCGTTTATTGCCCTTCTTCCAGCATAGCCTATGCCTGCGGCGAGCAAGGAACTGTCCTGAAATCAAATGATGCCGGCCTTAGTTGGGCCCAACTTAGTACCTGTACATCCGAAGTGATGTTCGGCATCTGCTTCTCCGACGATCTGAACGGTTGGGCGGTTGGGAATAACGGAACCATTATCAAGACATCCGACGGAGGAATTTCCTGGACCATCCAATCCTCCGGGGTAAACGAACAACTGAGGGGAGTGAATTTCCTGGATAACCTAACAGGCTATATCGCCGGTTATTCAGGTACCGTCCTCAAAACAACCAATGGCGGACAAACCTGGGTGTTGCAGCCGCATGTTGTCAACTCCAATATATATGCTGTACAGTTCATTGATGCCAATACCGGGTTCTGCGCGGGATCCGAAGAAGTATACCTCATAACCACTGACGGAGGCGCCCACTGGAGTTTCACCCCCGGAACGCTAAGTAGCGGCTGCTGGTCAGGAATTCACTTTGCAGATGCAACGACAGGCTGGATTTGCGGCAATTTCGGCCGAATGTTGAAAACAACCGATGGAGGCCAACATTGGAATTATATCACAGAAAATTCCTGCGAAGATTATTTCTCTATTTTCTTTAGCGATCCGGATCATGGATTCGTAGGCGGAGGCAACGGAAGATATTTTATGACATCCAACAGTGGCATCGATTGGACAGAAGGAAATATCCCAGATGATGACATGACTATCTTCTCAGCCTACTTCTCCTCTCCCATTCATGGTTTTACTGTCGGGGGATATGGCACCTTCAATAAAACCATCGATGGCGGGCAATCCTGGACTCCCATCAACCTGGGCACCACCCGAAACCTGATGAAGATCGGGTTTCCTTCATCTAATACAGGATATATCCTTGGGGCATATGGATTTCTTTCAAAAACAGAAGATGGTGGAACCTCCTGGACGACCATTCCCGGCGCCCAAACCAACCATTTTATGTGCGCCGATTTCCTGGACGAGAACACCATAATTGCCGGAACCAGCTGGGGAAAAATCCTTAAATCAATAAACGGAGGGGTTGACTGGATGGAAGTCCATTCCGAGAGCGGGGAAATCTTTGCTGATATCCGCTTTGCTACACCCACAGTTGGAATTGCTGTTTCAGGACACGGAAAGATTTACCGTACCACCAATGCCGGTGATAGCTGGACAATGACCCAGGTCGGAATGAGGGAATATTCACATATTCATTTTATTAACTCTGCTATCGGCTGGATCAGCAGCAGTGCTGGCTTCATGCTTCGCACAAATAATGCCGGGCTGAGCTGGGAAGAGCACTTTATCGGTACTCACCAGACCCAGAATTCTGTCTTTTTTACAGATGAACTGCATGGCTTTTTATGTGGGAATGGAGGTATGCTTCTCAGGACAGAGACCGGGGGACTGGTCTCCCTCCCCGAAGCAGGGAATACTGAACATGAACCAGGCATACCGTTTGAAATCACTCCGAACCCAAGCACATCCGGCACGCTTATTCACTTCAAGATGGAGGAGGATGCATTTGCCGATCTTTCAGTCATTGATATGAGTAGCAGGAAGGTATGCCCTGTCTTTTCCGGCACCTTGGAAAAGGGAGAGTATACATTTCCATTGGAGACAAAAAAACTGTTGCCCGGAATGCTGATTTGCCGGCTTATGAAGGGAAATACCATTTTTTACAGGAAAATGATCGTTGCGAGATAAGTCACTATGCCACAATTCTCATGAAAAAAGCTTTCTTCTTTATTGGACTATTCATTATTTCCCATCTGGTTCATTCCCAATGGACCTGGCAAAACCCTTTGCCGCAGGGCAACTGGCTGGAATCCGTCAGTTTCGCTGATGCCTCTACAGGATATGCTGCAGGTTCTCACGGCACCATCCTTAAGACCAGCGATGGAGGCTCAATATGGTCAATACTCCCATGCGGATCAAACAAGAATCTGTATTCAGTCTTCGCTATTGATGCGAATACCTGTGTTGCAGTCGGCGATGGGGGTATTGCAATCAAAACCACCGATGGAGGTGCAAACTGGTTCACTCTGAATACCGGTACGACCAAAAAGCTGAACTCGGTATGCTACCCGGAACCGAATACCGGTTACGCGGTAGGCGATTCCGGAACTATTCTTAAAATTACCACCAACGACAGCAGCTGGGTCCAGCTCTCCGGGGGAACCTACCATAACCTGAATGCTGTCAGCTTTGTGAATGATACAACCGGCTATACTGCCGGATACATGGGTACAATCCTCAAAACCGTGAATGGGGGAGATTCATGGATACCTATGTTTGAAGGTGGTTACTATTTCGAGTATCATTCCATATGCGCATTGAACGAAAACACCTGCTACATCGTGGGCGACCAGGGAATCGTCTTAAAAACCGTGAATAAAGGGCTCAACTGGACAGCCCTGCCATGTGGAGGCAATAGCGAACTGACAAGTGTATTCTTTACCGATGTAAATACGGGGTATGTTGCCGGTAGCGAATTTGGAGGATACCTGTTTAAGACCCTGAATGGAGGTACTACCTGGACATGCATGCACAGTGGAACAAATTCAATGGCATCCCTGTGTTTTACAGATGCAAATACTGGGTTTGCTGTGGGCGCTAATGGATCAATCCTGCAGTCGGGCGATGCAGGGATTACCTGGAATGAGCATTTAAGTGGCAATACTGATGAACTCACCTCCGTTTTCTTCCCGGATCAAAACACCGGCTATGCTGTTGGATTTTATGGCTCCATCCTTAAAACCACGAGTGGAGGTTCGGAATGGAATGTGCTTTCAGAGGGAACCTATAACAGGCTCGAATCTGTTTTCTTTACGGATGTTAATACTGGCTATGTTGCAGGCGGGTATGGCACCATACTGAAAACCATTGACGGAGGCCAGAACTGGACACCCGTACTCAGTGGTGGACAAGAATACTTTGAATCCATATTCTTTTTAGATGATAACAACGGTTTTGTGGGCGGGCATGAAGGAGCCCTTTTCAAAACCACTAATGCCGGTGCAAACTGGACTCCATTACCCTTTGGGTTTACAGCCAACATCTATTCTCTGTATTTTATTGATACAAGGGTGGGGTTTGCAGCCGGATCTGCTGTAGATGGGACATTGTATAAAACTATAGATGGAGGCATAAACTGGACCAGGGTAGTGGATGGCACAGCCATTTGGCTGCTTTCTGTTTGCTTCCCAGATGCCTCAACAGGTTATGCTGTAGGATGGAAAGGGAACATGCTGAAATCAACGGATGGTGGTGATTATTGGTCGGTGATTGAAAGTGGGACTACAGCCGACTTAATGTCCGTCACCTTCCTGGATGCCATTACAGGTTATGTGGCTGGAGCAATGGGTACCTCGATGTTAACTGTCGACGGCGGTCAAACCTGGAATGCCTTAACAGGTGGAAGCGGCTCATGGCTGAATTCAGTTTTCTTTACTGATGAAAATACGGGGTATGCTGTAGGCTCCAATGGCACCATCCAGAAAACGACCAACGGGCTGTTTGTTTCGAACCAGGATGGGAGAATACCTGTATCCAGTTTCTGCATCTATCCAAACCCTACTGCCAGCAAACTTACTGTGGCTTTCAACAGGATCTTGACCGGGGATGTTGAGTTCAGCCTTTCCGATATACGGGGGAAACAGGTATTGGCAAGGAATTTCAAGCAAAAGGATAAAGTTGAAATGGATGTCAGTAAACTGCCAGTAGGAGTTTACCTGGTAAAAATCCTATCAATGGAAGGAGTCGAAACTCTTAAACTGGTCAAACAGTAAAATCCAGCTCGGAGATAGAACGCGGATTACGCTGAAAAGACTGATTCACGCGGAAAGAAATTTATCATTAGATTTACTTTTATCAAATAATATCTTCCGGTATTCTTTTCGTGTAAATCTGTATTTTTCGTGTTATCAGTGTGCTAATTCCAGATTTTTGAATCCACTGATGTCAAGGATGAAACAGGTTTTCCCGGCAATGAATTTGCGACTGTCTGGAAATTCATTTTTTTATATTTCAAAGATTGGGAATCTAATCATGAAATAGAATGCAACTATTCCGGGATCATGTGTCTAATTGTTACTGATGGCAACGAAAAATCTCAGTTTATCAATATTCCAAAATTCAATTACCTATGAAACCAGCATCAATCAGTTCGATATTGGCAAGCATGATTATTGTCATTCTTACATCATCCTGCAAAAAAGACAACGATGTCAAAAACAGTGATCCTTATCTGTCCTTATGCGCCCCAACTTCCGATTATTATTTCAGGGGAACCATCAATGACGTGGATAAATGCTGGAATATAGGAGAAAACAACTACCAGTGCTACTCAGGAAGCGGCTCTATTGGAGTTGAAGGCGGAACGAACAGCTTTTGGACACAAGGTCTGGACCAATATCCTGAACCTGCTATTTCCGAAGCAATATTCATTAATTGCGAAACCTCATACCTTATAGAAAACTGTACGCGTGAACAGTTCATTAATTCATTTATCCCCGGAACCTACCCGCTTGTTCCTGTATCCAATGATGGGTCAACAGGGATTGAGATTGGATATGTATTGAATCAGACAGCCTATTATACAAGGACCGGTCCCCAGGATAGTTGCCAGATTCAACTTCTCGAAGCAATCAAGACTCCAGCTATTGGGAATACCGACCAAATTGTCCTTAAATTCAGGTTCTCATGCAATTTATACAGTTGCACCGGCGCATATTTTGGTCACATCTCTGCTGGCGAATTGAGAACCGTGCAATTACGTGTATTCTAATCGTTCCATTCAACTTTCTGCATTCATTTTCTACTTATCATCTCTTCCTTCTTTCATTTTGTCCAAAAGGCGGAAGATTGCATTATACATTTCTATTTTGCCATCTGCATATGCCTTTACCATTTTCAAATTCTCAAATTCTCCTCCTATATCCTCCATCTCCTCCCTCAAATTATCTTCTCACAAAAACCTATCTTTGTGTCAAAAATATTACATGCCCTACCCTTCAGGCCAGCAATACATCGACCTTCATACCCACATAGCCTGGAATTACCCATATATATTCAGTATCCGGAGCCTGGTAAAGCCTTTGGAAATTGAATCCTTCCAGCCATCTGCCGCAGCGGTTTCCATTGGGTTGCATCCATGGTACATAGAGCCAGGCAAGGAACATAAATTGATTGAACTGGTCCGTGATGCATCCTTAAACCCGAATGTAATGGCAATAGGCGAATGTGGCATCGATCTGAAAATTGAAACCCAATATAGGCTTCAGGAAAAAGTCTTCCTGAAGCAGGCTGCTATTGCCGAAGAATTAAAAAAGCCGCTGGTCATTCATTGCGTGAAAGCCTACCAGCAACTGACAAACCTTCTCAAACAGCAAAAGCCCAAAGTTCCCTGGATATTTCACGGCTTTAACAACAATGAACAGGTCGCCATGGAACTCATAAACCATGGGGCATATCTTTCCGTTGGAGCAGATTTGCTCAAGGATAATTCGAAGATCAGGAAATCCTTTCCATTGCTTCCACCGGATCATCTTTTCCTGGAAACGGACGAATGGCAGCAACCGGTCTGGAAACTTTATGCTGAAGCTGTCAAACTGCTTGGAATCACTGAAAAGATCCTGAAACAACATTTGTTTGATAATTTCAGGAACTGCTTCCCGATACATCAGGATAGTGAATCAAAAATTGGGACCAATGAAGTTTTGTTGGTACAAAAATTATGAATTAAGAAATTAGCAATCAGAATAAGGAATTGGAATCACTGCAATTCAAGTTCGTAAATCCGCAATCCAAAATCCGAAATCCAAATGTCTTCCCCCTCTTGGCTCACGCGTACTGAATTGCTCATCGGCAATGAAAAGCTCAGCATGCTTCAATCGAAACATGTGCTGGTAGCAGGCTTGGGAGGCGTTGGCGCTATGGCAGCAGAACAATTATGCCGCGCAGGAATCGGGCAGCTTACCATTATTGACGGCGATACTGTTCATCCCAGCAACCGCAACCGGCAACTGCCCGCCCTGCTGAGTACCGAAGGGCTTGAAAAGTCCGGTGTAATGCAGAATCGCTTGCTTGACATCAACCCTAAACTCAGGCTCAATGTTATAAGCGAATATATCAAGGATGAACGAACAGTGGAAGTCCTGGAAAAAGGGTATGATTATGTTGTGGATGCAATTGATACATTATCTCCCAAGGTATTCTTTCTTTATAACACTCACAGGCTGGGATTGCCCGTAGTGAGTTCCATGGGGGCCGGTGGTAAAACTGATCCCGGCCTGGTGCAGGTAGCTGACCTGGATGATTCATACAATTGCAAACTGGCCTACTACATGCGTAAAAGGTTACACAGGCTTGGAGTATGGAAAGGCATCAAGGTTGTTTTTTCGCCGGAAGTGGTTTCCCGTAATTCTGTCCAGCTCGCTGAAGGGGAACTGAACAAAAAATCGACCGTAGGTACTATTTCTTACATGCCAGCAATTTTCGGGTGTTATTGTGCGGCCACGGTAATCCGGGATTTCCTGGGCGGGCAGGAGGATGTGAGGATGTGAAGATTTGAGTATGTGAGGTTACAAAGACTATTGAACAGACAGGTCAATGCTACCATCATTTCTTTGCGTTCTTTGCGGCTTTGCGTGCAAATAATACTTAGTTAAGAAACCAATACTGATAGACGACAACCAATAACTGATAACAAATAACTGATAACAAATAACTGATAACCAATAACTCTCCTGATGCACGGCGACCCCAGACTGTATGCAATCCTTGAACAGCTTGGCATTCCCTACGAGTACCATGAGCATCCCCCTGCTCCTACCATCGAGGTAGCCATGAAATACTGGAAGGACCTGGAGGCAACACACTGCAAGAATATTTTCTTCAGGAACCATAAAGGGAACAGGCACTACCTGGTGATCCTGGAACATACGAAAGCCCTTGATATACATGACCTGGAAAAAAGGCTGAAACAAGGAAAACTGAGCTTTGCTTCCGACGAACGCTTAAAAAAATATCTTGACCTGACTCCCGGATCTGTGACTCCCTTCGGATTGATCAACGATACGGACCACCACGTGCATATATTCCTGGACGAGAATCTCCTGGAAAGCAGGACCATCAGTTTTCACCCTTGTATCAATACAGCCTCCATCATTGTCAGCATGGATGACTTCAAGCGGTTTCTCGCCTGGAGCAGGAATGGGTATGAGTTTCTTCAACTCTATAATAAGTAACAGCTGCCGGGTAACCATTGGCAACTTCGACTGCTGAATATATATCCAGATTTATCAGACATCATCATCACAAAATCTAGGTGATTTCCACCTGCTTGCCTACCTTTGCAGGACGAAGATCAAATACTGATTCATATGCCCCGGCTTCGCTTGCTCCTCTTCTTCCTGCTCTGTACTTGCCTGTCGGTTCCCTCCTATGCACAGTCATTAAACCCATTTTATGAAGGAATCGTATCGGGAGTATCCTATGATACTGTCCTGGCTAATCTTCAAAAGCTGGAGAGCCTCGGCATCAAGGAACCCGGAACGGCTGCAATTGACAATACCGCTAACTGGCTTATCCAGAAATACCAGTCTTTCGGATATACCCAGATTGTCCGCGACACCTTTGAATATAACGGGAAACAGCTCTATAATATAATCGTATCAAAACAAGGGACAAGTTTCCCTCCCAGGTATCTCATCATCGACGGGCATTATGACACTTACCAGGGCCCGGGGGTAAATGATAACGGGAGCGGGGTGGCGACCATCCTGGAAATTGCAAGGCTGTTAAAGGATATCCCGACATCCCATTCCATCCGTTTTATCAATTTCAGCGCCGAGGAGGAAGGGCTCATAGGCAGCCAGCATTTCGTAGATCATACGGTGATACCTACCAATATGAATATCCTGCTGGTATTCAACATTGATGAAGTCGGGGGAGTGGCAGGTCAGATCAATAATACCGTTACCTGCGAGAGGGATGAAGCAAGCCCTTCATCCAACAATGTCCTATCCTCTGCGTATACCGATACCCTGGTGAATCTTACTAAATTATACTCCACTCTCCAAACCCAGGTCAGCTACGCCTATGGTTCCGATTATGTTCCCTTCCAGGAAGCAGGCAAAGTGATCACCGGCTTATACGAAACAAATGAATCATCATTTGTCCATAGCCCTAGTGATGTCCTTGGCAAGATGTCCCCACTCTATGCAACCCAGGTAGCAAAAGCATCCACCGGGGCAGCTCTCCATTATTCAGGAGCCTATGAGTTGAGTACTTCTATTGAGCAAGTTAAAACAATATCTGCCTTGCTGTATCCAAATCCTGCCGGCAGCCTGGTAAAATGGCAGTTAAACGAAAATCACCCGGGATATATTATCAGGATACTTGATGAAAAAGGCAGCTGCATCATGGAGAAGAGTTTTTCTGCAACCGATGAATGCAAGGCAGAGATCAGCCAGCTTTACCCCGGCATATTTGCAATACAATTCATATTTACTGATGGCACTTCGACTACTGTCAGGCTGGTGAAATCTCTTTAGTGACAAAGATTCCGAGCATATGAGCCTTACAAGAAGGACAAACATCCTGTTACTGGCATTAACTGTCATCATTGCGTGTTCCACTTTACATTCAGCTAAGGCGCAAAAAGCCCCAAAACTGGCTGTAATCGCTTATTTCATGGGAAAAGGTCCCGAGGCGGACAGCTACCCGGTTGAGAAACTTACCCATATTATTTACAGTTTTCTCCATTTAGAAGGAAACGTTTTGAAGGACAGGGAGTCGGACAGTATTGCAATTACCCACCTGGTGTCACTCAAACAAAGGAATCCCGGGCTCAAGGTGATCCTTTCACTGGGAGGCTGGGGAGGTTGCCCCACATGTACTGAAGTCTTTGCCACGGAAACAGGCCGCCAGGAATTTGCCCGGTCTGTTAAACATTTAGTTGCAAAATACAAAGCCGATGGTCTGGACCTGGACTGGGAATACCCGGCTATTGCATCGGTGCCGGGATTTGCCTATTCGCCCAACGATAAAGGCAATATCACCTTATTGGTCAAGGCATTGCGTGAGACTCTTGGAAAGGGATATGAACTGAGTTTTGCTGCAGGAGGATTCAGGGAATTCTTTGTAAACTCTATTGAATGGGACAAGGTGATGCCATCTCTTGATTACGTGAACCTGATGACCTACGACCTGGTGAATGGATACAGCTCCCGGACTGGTCATCATACCCCGCTGTTCTCGACTCCTGAGCAGCAGGGTTCTGTTGATTATGCCATCCGTTTCCTGGATTCGCTGGGAGTCCCGAAAAACAAGATGGTAATCGGGGCGGCTTTTTATGCTAGAATTCTTAGGAATGCAAAAAATGAGAATCACGGTTTATACCAGGATGCGGAATTTGCAGCTTATGTAAATTTTCATGATTTCGGCTCATATTTTAAGGCGGGCTCAGGGTTTACATACTATTGGGATGATATAGCCAAAGCTCCTTACCGGTATAATGCGGAAAAAGAGTTATTTGCAACATTCGATGATGAAAGGTCCGTTGAATTAAAGACCCGCTATGCCCTTTCAAAACAACTTGGAGGAATCATGTTCTGGTCATTGAACGGGGATCGCTTTGAACACGGCTTGCTGGATGTGATTGACAAGGTGAAGCACGAAAACGCTCCCGCCTTCCGTTAGTTTTGCCCTGACTGATAACTCCCTCGCTACTGCTATTATTTTACCCTTACTATAGGTTGATCCAAATCCTGAAGCATCATGCCTGCACGCTTTGCAGTCTTTGCATGTTCAATTTCAGAATCTTCCTGAAATGAAATCCAAATATGGTAAAAGTGATGGAATTCCTGAATAATCCAGGGCGGTTAAAGAGGGTCCAGATCATCAATTTCCAATATTGAAACCTTGAATTGCTTAACAAACCGATAAAGAATATTGATTTAACGAAAGCAATCATATACCACAAACTCAAAGGTCTACGTTTTCGCCTTACCTGTCGGTACTCTTTCAGGAAGGTTTTGACCCTGGCATAATATTTTGGATGTGAATAAATGGTCGCCAATAATCGCTGGTATCCCCTGATAAGGTCTTCTGACCTCATTTTTGGGATAAAGTTCATGGTAAAATCCATATTGTCGCCGGTGGAGCGCTTGAGTATCCTGTTCTCCAGATGAAGCCGCTGGTAAAGTTTTGTGTCGGGCAGGGCATTTAGCAAACCAACCATCGCGGTAACAATCCCACTTCGCTGGATAAATCCTTCCTGGGAATCAAAAATGGACATCGGGTCATTGTCAAATCCTACGATGAACCCGCCCGCAACTTCCAGCCCTGCCCGTTGCAATGTTAAAACACTCGAAAGGAGGTCGCGGTTCTCATTCTTAAATTTGTTGCATTCATTCAAACTGCCTGCATGCGGTGATTCGATGCCAACAAAGACCTTATCGAACCCGGCTACTGTCATCTTGTGCATGAGATCGGGGTCATCGGCCAGGTCAATGGATACCTGGGTATTGAAGGTATAGGGTGATTTATGGTGCTCCTGCCACCAGATAACGGAAGGCAATATTTCATTTTTAAGCTTTGCCTTATTCCCGATAAAATTATCGTCCACAAAAAATATTTCATTTCTCCACCCCGCCCGGTGAAGCGCTTCCAACTCTCCAATGACCTGGTCGCGACTTTTGGTACGGACTTTATGTCCAAATAAAAGGGTAATATCGCAAAATTCGCAATCATAAGGACATCCCCGGGAATACTGGAGATTCATAGTGGCATATTTCTTCATTTGCACTAACGACCACCTTGGTACCGGGGTAATTGTCAAATCAGCAAACTCTTCTGAGCTGTATATATGTTTGGGAATACCCAGCTCAAGGTCAGCCAGGAAAAGAGGCAGGGTGAGTTCTGCTTCATTGAGCACCAGGTAGTCAACTTCATTGAATTCATTATAATCAGCAGTAAACAAGGGTCCCCCGGCAATGATTTTCTTTTCGTGTTCCCTGCACTTCCGGATCACATCAAGGGTTGATTTCCTTTGTACATTCATGGCGCTGATCAGGACATAATCGGCCCATTTCAACTGATCATCGGCAAGAATTTCAATGTTCAGATCCACAAGCTTTAATTCCCAGTCAGAAGGCAGCATGGAAGCAACTGTCACTAACCCCAAAGGAGGAAATGCGGCCTTCCGGTGAATAAATTTCAAGGCATATTTAAAACTCCAGAATGTTTCAGGATATTCCGGGTAAACCAGCAATGCTCTCTTCATGGCGTTTATGTTTACAAGCACAATTTGCCGGGAATATTTCCCGGCTGGACGACTCGAGGATGGAAGGAATTACGGCTGAAAAAAGCTGGCTGGAAAATGGCAGAAAAAGAATACAATTGGCAGAAATTTGAATTGCCGGTAATTGACTTGAACCTTATTATAAAGGTACTACAATCCAGGAAGAGATTCAAGCAGAAAGATTGAAAGTCAATACAGATTAAGCTACGGCTTATATTTTCGTGTATTCGATCAGTATCCCAACTGGAACTTAACACCTTCAACGGCAAGTTCCGACTCGGGGAAGACTGCCCTGGCTTCCTCCAATAATGGATTCAGGTCGTCATATCGGGCAGAGTAATGGCCTATGAGAAGTTTCTTTACTCCTGCTTTCAATGCGATGGTTGCTGCTTCCCGGGTGGTGGAATGAAACTTTTCAGCGGCATTAGCAGCTTTGTCCTGCATGAAAGTGGTCTCATGATACAAAAGATCCACTCCTTTTACTATCGGGATGATATCCTCAAAATAGGCTGTATCAGCGCAATAGGCATAGGTTCGCAATGGGGTAGGCTCAGCTGTAAGCGAGGCATTCGTATGCAGTTTACCCTTAGCATCCCTGAAATCTGCGCCCCTCTTGATTGATCCTATCTCATGAACCGGGATATTGAGCATTTCAATTACTTCCTTCCTGATCCGGCATTCCCCTGGTTTTTCCCTGAAAAGAAACCCTGTAGTAGGAATCCTGTGCAATACAGGAAAACTGGTAACTGTCAGGAACTCATTCTCAAAAAGCAGCCGGGGAGTTTCAGCCTGGGTCGGGTGAAACAGCAGCGGGTATTGCAGTTCTGTTAAGGATACGCGCAACTGGAGATCTATAATATCATTGAGTTCCGGTGGCCCGTAAATAGTAAGCTTTTTTGTGCGTCCCAACAAATGCATCGAGGAGATAAGCCCGATCAGGCCAAAAAAATGATCTCCATGCAAATGGCTGATAAAAATATGGTTGATCTTCTGAAAATGAACATGCATTCTTCTCAGGCTTACCTGGGTACCCTCCCCGCAATCAATCATGAAAAGGTGGTCATTGTAATTCAGCAGCTGGGAAGTAGGGTTCCGCTCCGTTGTCGGTATAGCTGAATTACTCCCCAGGATAGTGATATTGAATTTGAACATAGCTGGAATTTAATGCATAAAGATCATCAAAAAACCGATTGCTTTGCAGTGGCACTTTTGCTTGCAGGGAATTTTGTCCTCCATTCTAAAAAAAGAGGCCGGATAATAATCCGGCCTCCAAGTATTTCGAAATAAATTTCAGAAATTATTCTGATTTTGCTTCTTCTTCTGATTTCTCCATGGAGGCTTTCAGGTTGGCAAGAGCGTCGAGATCGCCGAGGGTGGTCTTTTCAAGACCATCTTTCAGTTTCTTCACAGCGCGTTTCGTGGTCATTTCTGCACTTTCCTTTTCTTTTTCATCCTTGGCTTTATCAGCAGCCTTGGAATCCTGGTGCATACGGGAATGTGAGAGGATGATCTTCTTGTTTTCCTTCGAGAATTCAATCACCTTGAAATCAATAGATTCGTCCACCTTGGCATTGGCGCCGTCTTCCTTCTGTATATGGCGTGAAGGAGCAAATCCTTCAACTCCGTATGGAAGAGCTACGATAACACCTTTTTCGGCTGAACTTACGATAGTGCCTTTATGGATGGAACCTACAGTGAAGATGCTTTCAAATACATCCCATGGGTTTTCTTCCAACTGCTTGTGGCCTAAGCTCAGACGGCGGTTTTCAACATCCACGTCAAGCACAATCACGTTGATCTTTTCACCAATCTTGGTAAATTCAGCAGGATGCTTGATTTTCTTGCTCCATGAAAGGTCGCTGATATGGATAAGTCCATCCACGCCTTCTTCCAGTTCCACGAAAATACCAAAATTGGTAAAATTGCGAACGGTAGCTTCATGTTTCGAACTAACAGGATACCTCTTGAGGATATCAGTCCATGGGTCAGGAATAAGTTGCTTGATACCGAGGGACATCTTGCGCTCGTCGCGGTCAAGTGTGAGAACAACAGCTTCCACCTCGTCACCCACCTTGAGGAAATCCTGGGCGGTGCGGAGATGCTGGCTCCATGACATTTCTGACACGTGAATAAGTCCTTCAACACCTGTGGTGATTTCTACAAAAGCGCCATAATCGGCAATAACTACTACGCGGCCTTTAACCTTATCGCCCACCTTGAGTTCCGATGTGAGGGAATCCCATGGATGAGGAGTAAGTTGCTTGAGACCAAGAGCGATACGTTTTTTGTTTTCATCAAAATCAAGGATACAGACATTGAGTTTCTGATCCAGTTGTACGATTTCTTCAGGATGGTTGATACGACCCCATGACAGGTCGGTAATATGGATAAGCCCGTCAACACCGCCGAGGTCGATAAACACACCGTAGGAAGTAATATTTTTGACAGTCCCTTCAAGTACCTGGCCTTTTTCAAGTTTCGAAATAATCTCGGCTTTCTGGGCTTCGAGTTCGTCTTCAATAAGAGCCTTATGTGAAACAACAACGTTTTTGTATTCCTGGTTGATCTTAACGATCTTGAATTCCATAACCTTGTCAACGAACTGGTCGTAGTCGCGGATAGGTTTCACGTCGATCTGTGAACCCGGGAGGAATGCTTCGATGCCGAAAATGTCGACAATCAAACCACCCTTGGTGCGGCATTTCACATAACCGTTGATAATTTCTCCCTTTTCGAAAGCTTCGTTCACACGTTCCCATGAACGCAGGATACGGGCTTTCTTGTGAGAAAGCTGGAGCTGCCCGCCCATGTCTTCCTGGTTTTCAACATATACCTCGATGGTATCGCCAACTTTCAGGTCAGGGTTGTAACGGGTTTCAGATACTGCAATAACGCCATCCGATTTGAAACCGATGTTTACGACAACTTCGCGGTTGTTGATACCAACCACTGTTCCATCAACCACTTCATGGTCGCCAATGGAACTCATGGTCTTTTCATACACTTCCTCAAGACGTTTACGTTCGCCATCAGGGTATGCTTCGTGTTTCTTACCAATCGAATTCCAATCGAATTCAGCGGGAGCAACAGGAGCTTCAAATGGTTTTGGTTCAGCCTTGGGAGCTTCAGCAACAACTGCTGCTTCTTCTACAGCAATTTCTGCAGCAGCTTCTTCAGCAGCATCCACTATAGCAGCATCTGCTTCTGCAACAGCTTGCTCAGCAACTTCTTCTGCAACAACTTCTTCTGCAACTGCTTCTTCAGCTACGATTTCTTCTGCAACCGGAGCTTCAGCTTCTGCTGTAACTTCGGCCTTTTCGTCTACAACTTCCTCAACATTCTTTTTAACTTCGTTCAGTTCGTCGTTCACGTTAATTTCTTCACTCATGTATTAATTAGTTGTGGCTTTCCGGGACAGCCGGTTTAACAATAGGTTGATTGACTTGGGACGTCCCTGAGATGCTCCCGGGTAGCACTCTGAAACCGCCGCTAAAATGGGGTGCAAAGGTAGGAATTAATTTTAAAATAATTTTCAAACAGGGTGATATTTATTAGGGATTCCTCAGCTCCTAAGAAATCATCGTAAAAGGATCAAATTGTATGAGAAATATTTCCACCTTTCCAAAATTTGATATACTTTCGAAACCTATGAACCCTGTAAGAATATCCGCCGTTTCCTATTATAACACCCTACCCCTGATCTATGGCATCAGCAGGTCAGGGTTGCTCGACGGATACGAACTTCAGTTGGATGTCCCTTCGGTGTGTGCTGAAAAACTGCGTAACGGTGAAGCTGACCTTAGCCTGGTTCCTGTTGGAGCCCTTCCATCATTCAAGCATTTCGAACTGGTAGGTAACTATTGCATCGGGGCAGTTGGAAAAGTGAAAACCGTTCTGCTTTTGTCGAATGTGCCAGTATCTCAAATTCATACAATCTACCTTGATACCGATTCACGGACATCCGTGAACCTTGTCAGGGTGCTTACTCGCAGGCTCTGGAAAACAAAGGTTAAATGGAAAAGCCTCAACGGAACAGATCCCATGTCACTTGGCGGGGAAGATGGCGTTGTACTTATTGGCGACAAAACCTTTGGTGTTTGTAACAAATTTGAATACTGTTACGACCTGGCAGGGTGCTGGCATGACCTTACCGGGCTTCCATTTGTTTTTGCCGCTTGGGCTTCCACCTCTGAACTTCCTGTTGAATTTACCCGGCAGTTTGAAGCAGCACTTGAATGGGGTGTAAGCCATTTCCGTGAATCCGTCATCCTGGCTAAGAACCTATTGATCAGCGAGAAAGAACTGATCCACTACCTGGAGTTCGATATTAGTTTCCAACTCGATGAAGCAAAACGTAAAGGGCTTGATCTTTTTCTCTCATACCTGAAAGAGGATCTAGCCCTGTAAACGTTATCAGAGTGGCAGGATAAAGTTTATAAGGCTGAAGGATAAAGGATAAAGGATTGCAGAGTTAAAGGGCAACAGGGCATTGAGCATATTCGAAGTGCAATTCATACGGGGTTATGGGTTCACCATATTGGGCATCATCACATCTCCTAATCATCACATCTCCTAATCATCGCATCTCCTAATCATCACATCTCCTAATCATCACATCTTCACATCAGCACTTCTCCAAATCAGCACATCTCCCTATCGCCCCCTCTCCCGTTCAACTTGTCTACTCATCTCCTTGTCAACACCTCTACTTCTTGGCCTGGTATCCCTGTTTCTTGGCCATTTCTTCCAGCCTTTTCTGGAATCCTGATTTTACAACCGGCTTTTTCCTGTTCTCCTGGATCCGTGCATGGAGTTTGTCTTCATTAACCAGCCTGCGGATAAAGAACATCTGGGCAAAAGTGAAAAGGTTGGCAAGCAGGTAATAATAACTCAAACCGGAGGAATAACTGTTGAAGAAGCCCAGGAACATGATCGGCATCAGGTACATCATGGTCTTCATCCCCGGCATCTGGTTGGTTGACCCCATCATGTCATTGTTCATCTTAGTATACATGATGGTGGAAATGGTCATCAACAGGCAAAATAAGCTTACATGGTCGCCGTAAAAAGGTATCGTAAATGGCAGGTTCAAAATGGAATCATAGCTCGACAAGTCATGCGCCCAAAGGAATGATTGCTGCCTTAATTCAATGGATGCCGGGAAGAACCTGAACATTGCAATCAGGATGGGGAATTGCAGCAGCATGGGAACACAGCCCGACATGGGGTTCGCCCCTGCTTTCTTGTACAGAGCCATGGTAGCCTGCTGCTTTTTCATGGCATCTTCCTTTTTCGGATACTTGGCATTGATCTCTTCTACCTCTGGTTTCAGTATCCTCATCTTAGCCGAAGATATATAGGTTTTCCAGGCAATCGGGAAAAGGACAATCTTCAATAGCACTGTAAGGATCAGGATAATTATTCCATAATTGATACTGAAACTTTCGAGCCAGTTAAATACAGGCAGGACGGCAAACCGGTTGATCCACTGCATAAGGAAGAAACTCCAGCCAAGAGGAATTTGCCTCTCCAGGTTCAAATCATAGGAACGCAGGACCTTATACTTATTCGGTCCGAAATACCATTTCATATCAAACTTCTCATCCCCCTCAGGATTATAAGCCAAAGTAAATGAGGAACGCATCGTTTTCAGCAGCCTGCTGCTATCTTCAGTGTGAGCAACAGTCTCAATATTGGCGCTCTGGAATTTATCAGGAGCTATGAGGGTAACGGAAAAAAACTGGTCCTTGAAGGAAACCCATTTTACCGGCGTGGTTACTTTTTCCTGCTTATCCTTGGTTTCAGGAAGATTGTTCACATCACCGGTATTATCCATATAATAGACGGTAGCGGCAATAAGTTCATTTTTGAAGCTTTTTTCCTGCCTGTACAGACTGGTATTCCAGTTCAACTGCAGGTACTGGGTATTTTGGGCCATCACATTCTTCAAACCTACAAACCGGACGGAAAAACCCACCATATATTCTTTGCCCTTGAGTGTATACAGGTATTCGATATACCCTTTCCCGGGAGAAGCGCTGTCTGCACCACCGGGGTATACCCTAAGTGCAAACTGCAAAGAATCTTTCCCCGAAACACTCAGCGGGTTGGCATCATCTCCGGAAGTGACGGGATGAAAAAAGAGCTGGCTCGTGTTAACAGCTGTCTTAAGGTCCTCAGTATTGAATTCAAACCCAAAGTCCGTGGAATCGCCCCTGTATATGACAAGAGGCAGGGAATCATGTGTTTTGTAATTTTTGAGTTGCGCAGAATAAACATAACCGCCCTTGGATGATATTTTCAGCCTGATCACCTCGTTCTCTATTGTGAAAAACTTGTTTTCACCCTGGGTGGCAGCAGCAAATACACCTGCATCATCGGCAACCTGCTTATAAACAGAATCCTCTTTTCGCTCAGGTAGGGTGTCCCGGGTACTCTTTTGTGCACTGGCAACTGCTGCTGCATTAGCTATTGAATCAGCCCTTTGAACCATGGCTATTGAGTCCGAGCGGTGCCTTGCAGCCTCAATGTCTTTCTGTGATGGAGCCGTGAAAACGTAATAGCCTATCAGTAAGGCCATAATTACAACAAGCCCAATAATGTTTGTTCTGCTCATTAATTCTAATATTATAGGTAGTCTAATTGGGGGGCAAAGATACAAAATGTTCTATCCGTTAAAATATACCGGACAAATAGCTGAATAGCCATAGCAATAGTTGTTCCTTACATTCCCTGGAGGTAAATAATAGCAGAATGATAAGGGATTCTGGCGAAAAACAGTCAAACTTTCACTTCGACTGCCGTTTTTGCAGGTGGCTGATAGAAGCTGCCACGAAACTTACAAAAAGAGGATGCGGATTAGCAACTGTACTGCGGTATTCCGGGTGAAACTGAACTGCCAGGAACCAGGGGTGCTCATTCAGTTCAATCATTTCTACCAGGTTATCGGTTTTGTTGATCCCGACAGGTATCATACCGGCATTTTCATATTGCTGAAAGTAGGCATTGTTGAATTCAAAGCGGTGGCGGTGCCGTTCCCTGATTTCGGCCACTCCATAAACTCCAATTGCCTTACTTCCTTTCCTGATGCTGCAGGGATAAGCTCCAAGCCTCATAGTCCCACCCTTCATATTCACCTTTTTTTGTTCTTCCATAATATCGATCACGGGGTAAGGTGTTTTGGGATTCATTTCCGTGGAATGTGCATTGGTTAACCCCAGAACATTTCTGCCAAATTCAACCACAGCACATTGCATACCCAGGCATATTCCCAGGAAAGGCACATTATTTTCGCGGGCATAGCGGATTGCACTGATCTTTCCTTCAATTCCCCTCTCTCCGAAACCCGGAGCTACCAGGATGCCATCCATCTCACCCAGCAATCTAGCGGCAGAGCCATCATTGATTGTTTCCGAATGCACCATCAAAACCTCTACCTTGTGTTGATTGGCAGCACCGGCATGGATAAATGCTTCCAGGATTGATTTATAGGCATCCTTCAGCTCCACATATTTTCCAACCAACCCTATTTTTACTTCTCCAACAGGGTGTTTGAGTTTAAAAAGGAATTCTTCCCAGCGGGCAAGGTCAGGTTCCTTACGGATGGGGACCTGCATCTTTTCAAGCACAACCTGGTCAAGTCTTTCATCCCGCATCAGCATGGGAACATCATAGATAGTCTCAACATCTATTGATTCAATGACAGCCGAGGGTGTAACATTGCAGAACAACGCTATTTTATTCCGTAAGCCCTGGTTGAGGTGTTTCTCAGTGCGGCAAACAATAATATCAGGCTGAACCCCGGATTCCAGCAGGGTTTTGACTGAATGCTGCGTTGGTTTTGTTTTTAACTCACCCGAGGATGCCAGGTAAGGAACCAATGTTAGGTGAATAACCAGGCAACGGTTCCCAAATTCCCATTTCATCTGGCGGACTGCTTCAATATAAGGCAGTGATTCTATATCCCCTACTGTTCCCCCGATTTCGGTAATGACAAAATCAAACTTACGGCTGTTACCCAGGAGCTGGATCCGGTACTTTATTTCGTCGGTAATATGAGGGATCACCTGCACAGTTTCCCCGAGATAATCACCCCGTCGTTCCTTATCAATAACGGCCTGGTATATGCGGCCAGTGGTAACATTATTGGCCTGGGAAGTAGGCTCATTGGTGAACCTCTCATAATGCCCCAGGTCCAGGTCGGTTTCAGCGCCATCGTCAGTAACGTAGCATTCCCCATGTTCGTAGGGATTCAAGGTACCGGGGTCAATATTGATATAGGGGTCCAGTTTCTGAATGGTGACCCTGAATCCCCTGGCAATAAGAAGTTTTGCTAATGAAGAGGAGATGATTCCTTTCCCAAGTGAAGAAGCAACTCCACCGGTAGTAAAGATATATTTTGTTTCTGCCATAGTAAAGATAGGAGAACTGTATGGAAAAGCGAGTTAACTTGTAGAAAGAAGTAGTTAATCGACTATGGATTGCAAAGGTACAATTCCATCAATGGCAACAAGGAAAAATCGAGAATTTTTATCAAATAGATGCTAACAATCCATAAAAAAAGCCGCAATTACTGCGGCTCCTTTTCATTCTCAATTATTTATCAGGCAACTTTTTCCTCCTTGTTTCCCATAACTGCGGAAGCTGTTGCATAAATATCGTTACGACTGCATGGCTTGGCAAGGAAAGCATTCATTCCTGCCGCCTGGGTTTCCCTCCTGACATTCTCATCCGTATACGCGGTTATTGCAATGATAGGGATATACGAGTTGAAAATCCGGATATACCTGGTCGCCTCGATACCATCGAGCACCGGCATGTCGATATCCATAAGGATAAGGTCAAATAACTCCTGCCTGCAAGCTTCCACAGCCTGCAGTCCATCACCTACTACTTTAAAATCCCAGCCCAGCCGCTTCATATAAAGCGACATGAGTTGCTGATTCAACTGATTATCTTCAGCTATTAATACACGCATCCTAGAAATAATTTATTTTGATAAGAAATTATTTTAGATTCTCATTCTAGCTTTTATCCAAAAGTATGAAAAAGGTAATACCAAATGTTAAATATTATTAAAATATTTTAAAAAGTTTGATTATCGGAAAGTTAAAATACCGATCTAATATTCAATATTACAACGACTTAACTATAAAAAGAAAAAAGGAGAAAAAATAAATTTTTCCTCCTTTTTTCTATCAAAATAGGATTCGATTATCCTAAATAGGATTTCAACAACTTACTTCTCGAGTTATGTTTAAGTCTCCGGATCGCTTTTTCCTTGATCTGTCGAACTCTTTCACGGGTCAGATCGAATTTCGCACCAATTTCCTCAAGGGTCAACCCATTGGGAATTCCGATCCCGTAATACAGATTGATCACATCCCTCTCTTTTTCAGAAAGTGTGGATAAAGATCGTTGAATCTCCTTAGCAAGAGATTCGCGCATCAGACCGGAATCAGTAAATGGGGCGTCTTCATCCACGAACAGGTCAATGAATTTAGTATCCTCATCTTCAGCAAGAGGAGCATCCATTGAAATATAACGGGTTGAAATACGCAAGGCTGCATCTATCTTATAACCCGGAATTTCAAGGGCTTCAGCTATCTCATCAGCAGAAGGGAGGCGCTCAAATTTCTGTTCCAGCCGGGAGGTTTCCTTTTTAATTTTATTCAATGAACCTACCTGGTTTAGAGGCAACCTGACGATCCTTGACTGTTCAGCCAAAGCCTGGAGTATCGATTGACGGATCCACCATACTGCATATGAGATGAACTTGAATCCGCGGGTTTCGTCAAAACGCTGTGCAGCTTTTATCAGGCCCAGGTTCCCTTCATTAATAAGGTCAGGGAGACTCAGCCCCTGGTTCTGGTATTGTTTTGCGACAGATACTACGAACCTTAAGTTAGCCCTGCAGAGTTTATCCAATGCCTGTTGATCACCGCCACGAATTCTCCTGGCCAGTTCCACTTCCTGATCAGCCGTAATCAATTCTTCCTTCCCGATATCCTGAAGGTATTTATCGAGCGAAGCCGTTTCCCGGTTCGTAATCGATTTAGTGATTTTTAGCTGTCTCATTTAGGATATATTCTAATAGGAACTTACTGGTTTACAAAAACATACGTCAAAGTTCCACGATTAATATAAATTTACGACTTTCTATTCCCTTTTGCCAATTTAAACCTTGTTGATTTATAAACAAACAGGAAAGAATTTTGTTCTAAAGCCCAAATCCATAATATGCCCTTGTCCGGTTCGGGTACAATCCCTCGATTAGTACGCCGCCTTTCTTATTTGATAATGCATTTTCAATATCGGCAACAGTGCGGACCGGTTTTTTATCGATCTCGGTAATCACATAACCTTCCCTGATCCCGGCATCCCTCAGGATACCTTCGGATAGTTTGCTCACTTGTACACCATTTTTAGCTCCCAGGCGGTTCAGAAGTTCAGGGGAAGCCTGCGCAAAGGATGCGCCAAGCAGGTTCACTATATCAGTTTCTTCTTTCTTAACAACGGAGGTATTCCCTTCTTTATTGCGGAGAGTGATGGTAATGGATTTCAATACACCGTTACGACTGATTGTAACTGCTATTTTATCGCCAGGGCGATACCGGCTGACATTTTCCAGCAGTTCCGAGGTACTGTTCACCGGGATTCCTTCAATTGCTGTTATTATATCTCCCTTTTGCACTCCTGCCTTCTGTGCTCCTCCATCTTCCAATACATCAGCAACATATACCCCTTTTAATTCCTTTAATCCCTGCTGTTCAGCAAATTTGCTGTCGATCTCACGGATATTCACACCCAGGAATGCCCGCTGAACTTCACCATAGTCAAGCATGTCAGCAACTACTTTCTTAACGATATTCACTGGAATTGCAAAGGAATACCCTGCATAGAAACCGTTTCCGCTGGCAATGGCGGCATTGATCCCAACAAGTTCCCCACTTGTGTTCACCAGGGCTCCGCCGCTGTTCCCGCGATTTACGGCAGCATCCGTTTGGATAAATGACTCAATCGCCGGGCTGTCCTGAGCAGTACCAAGAATATTGATATTTCGCGCTTTGGCGCTCACAATACCCGCGGTTACAGTAGAAGTGAGATTGAAAGGATTACCGACTGCCAGCACCCATTCACCTATCATCAGGTCATCAGAGTTACCATAGTTTAAATACGGCAGGTTCTTTTCATCAATACGAATGACCGCGAGATCGGTGGAGGGATCAGTTCCTACCAAGGTGCCTGTATATGAGCGCTTATCATTCAGCACGACTTCAATGGAAGTTGCATCCTGAACCACATGATTATTGGTTACAATATATCCGTCGGGAGAAATAATCACTCCTGAGCCTGCGCCCTGGAGAGGTTCAGGTTGACGGGAGCCATTATCACCAAAAAAATCATGGAAATTGAAAAAATAATCATAATAGTCATTCTTACGGGAATATTCAGTTTTTATATGCACAACCGCATGTACTGACATACTGGCAGCCGTTGTAAAATCAGGTAATATGGTTCCCCCTCCTGACATGCTGGCCAGTTGCGCTGGAATAGGCTGCTGTGGCACCCCCTGAATGGATGAATTTCTTTTCTGTAAAATTGCAAATGCGCCCAGAGATATCAGGCTAGCTAAACAAGCCACTAACAGATAACTACCAAACTTTTTCATTTTCTTTCTCATTTTTTCGTTCAACAATAATTTAAATATGAACCCGATTCCCTTTTTTAGTTTCCCTTTTGGAACCATCGTCCACATAACGCAATGTTAATACCATTAGTTTATTCTGCCATGTTAATAATTGTTAAGCCGTGGAAATGATGAAAATAAGACAGAATTAACTTATTTCAGGTATTTTTCAGCGCAATTTTCATGCCGAAGGGTTCGCTGAAATCTGACAATTTGGCAATAAGTTAAAAAAAGGGACACACTTTTCCCCTGTGAATGTAATAGGTTAATAACGGATTGCTATCCTTTCAACGATTTTTGTAACTTCGTTGGTCAATTTAAACTTGCCGGGGAAAGGAACCTGGGTTAACGCATGCAACTTCCATTTGTAAAATATCATGGAACTGGTAACGATTTTATCCTGGTAGATGACAGAGAAAACCGGTTTGCAGATTCCCCTGAATTAATTGCCCGGCTTTGTAACCGGCATACCGGGATTGGCGCAGATGGACTGTTGCTCCTTCGCAAATGTGCCGGGTTTGATTTTGAAATGATATATTTCAATTCAGATGGAAGTTCCGCTGCTTTTTGCGGTAATGGAGGAAGATGTATCATCGCTTTTGCCTACAAACTTGGAATTATATCAGGAACCTGCCGGTTTAAAGCAGCGGACGGTGAGCATATCGCTGCCATTATTTCGGGATCAGACAAGGAACTATTGATCAGCCTGCAAATGCAGGATGCTATCATATACGAAAACGCCCCTGCCTATGCCTATCTTAACTCAGGAACCTATCATTATGTCAAATTCGTTGACGATCCTGACAATACTGACCTGGTTCCTCAAGCCAGGGAAATCAGGTATGATAAAAAGTTTGCCCCGCATGGCACCAATGTAAATCTTGTGAGTATAAAAGGAAATAAACTAAATGTGCGGACCTATGAAAAAGGTGTGGAAGATGAAACCTTGTCATGTGGAACAGGAGTGACTGCTTCAGCCATTGCTGCTTCCCTGCAGAAGGGAGGCATCCACTGGTTCGTCAGGACAAAAGGGGGCGATCTTGAAGTGCGTTTTGAACGTGATGGAGATCATTTCACGGAAATTTACCTGCAGGGTCCCGCAACAATGGTTTTTGAAGGATTTACAAGTATCTGAACGCTATGATAGGAGCCAATTTATTGCTAAGAGCGCCTGAACCCAGCGACATTGACCTGCTTTATCGTTGGGAAAATGACCAGCGGGTATGGCATATGGGAAACACACTTTCGCCCTACTCCCGCTTTGAGATTGAACAGTTTGTCCTGAATTCGGGGCATGATATTTATGCGTCGAAGCAGTTGCGCTTTATGATTGACTGGCATAAGGCAGCCGGCGGGACGCAAACCATAGGGAGCATTGACCTTTTCGACTTTGATCCCTATCACCGGAGAGCCGGGGTAGGTATCCTGATTGATGCAGAGTACAGGAGAAAAGGATTTGCTTCTGAATCCATGGAACTGCTGTCAGAATATTGTTTTCAAACGCTCAATCTTCACCAGCTTTTCTGCAATATCGAAAACAGCAACCAAGAAAGTATACGACTTTTCACCAAAGCCGGGTATAAAACCTGTGGGCTCCGCAAACAATGGCTGCTGCGCAACAGGCAGTGGTGCGACGAACTCATGTTACAACTCATTAACCCGGATGACATATTAGAAAAGAAATGATAGAATACTTTTTTTGTATCCTAACTATCATGATGTCATGGCAAATTATTATTCTTCAATGATTCAAAAAGAAAAAAGAAAGGCCCGCATCCGAAGGATGATCCGCTTCGGAATCCTGATCTTGTTAATTTCGGCAGGTACACTGGCATACCTGGGCTACAGCATGCTCTATAGGTCGAATGTCTGGCTCAACAGGCAGGAATCCTACAGCCTGGATATCCGGTCGGGTTCCGGCTGGGAGGATGTAAAAGGGCAATTATACAAGAATGGCATTATTGTACACAGGGCATCCTTCGAATGGGTCGCCCGGCTTATGAAATACCCCGATCATATCAAACCGGGCCATTATGTGATCAAGGAAGGCATGAATAACAGGGTGTTACTTTCTAAACTCCGTGCAGGCAAGCAAGACCCGGTCAAACTGGTTTTTAATAACATTAGGACCAAGGAAGATCTTGCCGGGCATATTGCCGAGCAGATTGAAACTGATTCCGCTTCCCTCAGCAAACTGCTCAATGATGCTGAATATACCGGCAAATTAGGGTTTACTCCATCAAATATCCTTACGATGTTCATTCCTAATACCTATTCGGTTTACTGGAACATCAGCCCTGAAAAATTCATGGAACGGATGCACAAGGAATACAATGCATTCTGGAATGAAAAAAGGCAACAAAAACTGAGAGACATCAACCTGACCCGACTGGAAACCATGACCCTGGCTTCCATCGTGGAGAAGGAATCTAATAAAAACGATGAAAAACCGGACGTGGCAGGTGTATATATGAACCGGCTGAAGCAGGGATGGCTTCTGCAGGCCGACCCTACACTGGTTTTCGCACTGGGAGATTTTTCGATTAAGCGGGTTCTGAATGTGTATAAAAAGATTGATTCACCTTACAATACCTATATGTATTTCGGTTTGCCACCAGGTCCCATTTGCATGCCATCCGTTTCATCCATCGATGCAGTGCTTAATTACAGGCAGCATAAGTACATGTATTTCTGCGCCAGGGAAGATTTCTCAGGGTACCATAACTTTGCCGTCACCCAGCAGGAGCATGAACTCAATGCTCAGCGTTACCAGCAGGCACTGAACAGGCAGGGGATCATGAAGTAGGAAGCCGGAAGTAGGAAGTAGGAAGTAGGAAGTAGGAAGTAGGAAGTCAGAAGTATGAAATATGAAGCAATAAGCAGAAAGCTGGTGGCAGAGAACGGGAGGAAGGAATCAGGAGGCAATTCGCGGAACATCGGTTATTAGGCATGGGATTTAAAGACCTTGATGACAAAAGGGTGAGAAGTAATTTGAGCTGTAAACTTTCATATTGAGGGCTTACTTTTTTGCATTCCATAATCTTTGATTTCTATTACAGTTATGAATGTTCCGGAACTAACTCAACCCCTGAGAATCAGTTCAGATAATATATTCAGTGTGCTCTTTATCAAGACATTAGAACACAGATGACACAGAAAAGACGGATTAATACAGAGTTGTAGCCAGGTGATTTTAAATGAAGAATAAAATAAACGGGTACAATCTGAAATTGAATTAATTTTTAAGAATCCATTGAATCCAGGTAAATCAATTACAAAATCAAAATTCTCCTTTGTTTACGCTTCTCCCATTCTCCTTGTTAAAATTAATCCCAACTTCACCCGTGCCATTATCCAAACCAATCATACTCGTTTTATTTTTCCTGGCACTTGCATCCGGCATGATGGCTGGTAGCGGCATCAAAAATCAACCACCTGACAGCCTGAATATTAAACGTGCCAAAGGAGTGATTGCGGGGCAGACGATACTTGGGGCAGGTAGCCTGGCCATCCTTTATGGCACCTGGTACTTGGACTATCCCCAATCAGGGTTTCATTTTATCAATGATAATAATGAATGGAGGGGAATGGATAAAGCCGGGCATTCCATGACTTCCTACTATATTGGGAAAGTTGGTTATGAAAGCCTGAAATGGGCAGGGGTAAAGGAAAAGAAAGCAGTCTGGTACGGCGGGCTGCTGGGACTGGCTTATCTTGGAACCGTAGAAGTATTCGATGGATTTTCGAAGGAATGGGGTGCCTCACCCGGTGACCTGGCTGCAAACAGCCTGGGGACAGTCCTATTCGTAGGGCAGCAACTTGCCTGGAAGGAACAGCGCATCCTGCTCAAATGGTCCGCACACCTCACCGGTTTTGCAAAATACCATCCTTCACAGCTTGGGGTGAGTTTCCCGGAGCGCCTTCTCAAGGATTACAACGGGCAGACATACTGGCTTTCCGCCAATCTTTATAGCCTGGCCGGGATGCAGGGCAGGTTCCCGAAATGGCTGAATCTTGCATTCGGATACGGTGCCGAAGGTATGACCGGGGGCAGGGCTAACCCCATTGAAATCAATAACATGCTTGTTCCCTCTTTTGAAAGGTTTTCCCAATTCTACCTTGCCCCGGATATCGATCTTACCCGTATTCCCACCCGCAGCAAAAACCTTAAATTGCTGCTGAATGCAATCGGTTTTATAAAATTCCCCATGCCGGCCATTGAGTTGAGCAAGAATGGCCTGAAGTTTCACTACCTATATTTCTAGTTTACCTAAATACTATCGACTATTAAATTGCTTCAGAAATTCGGATGACTGAAATTTGACTATATTTATTCATTCTTTTCTATTTATTGAATCGAAAGGTGGGACTAATTTAAATGGACTTATTATTTTACTGGAATTGAAATGAAAATATCGATAAGTTGAGGATATTAATAAATTGGCACCAATTGAAGCAATATAGAGCTACGTTGGATTTTTAGGATAGAAAGTTTAATTCCTTGTGGTGGTAAATTGCGTTTCAAGTGTCTTATATGTGACTTCACACTTTTGGCATTGGTAATTTCTAAAAAGCATTTTTAGAATATTGATTACTAGACTTTATACTGCTTAAAATGAAGAATAGCCAAAGACCTCTTAATTATCCATCGGACAAATAATCAGTTATGAGAGCTTTTATCATTTTCTTTGGATTTATTTTTATGATCAATGTCAATGTGAGCGGGCAGTGGATACAAACTGACGGCCCTTACGGAAAAACATGCGTCAATACTATTATCTGCAAGGATTCCCTGATACTGGCCTCCACTTGGAGCGGCATCTTCTACAAACATCAGCAGGCTGAACACTGGAGTTTGTATAGCCTTGAAACCTTGAGCAGCTGGTCAGTTAAAGGTGACAGCCTATTCTTCTGCAATTACCCATATGGGCCCATTGAGATGCTAAACCTTACCGATCCCGGCATTCCTCCTAAGCAGATATCTCCCCTCACTACCAATGAATTGCTCTTTGCCGATTCCTGCTTCTATTCAAGTAATTTAGAAGCAGGTTTCGTAAAGACCAATCTCAACGGACTTACCTTCACTCAATACAATACCGGGTTACCGGCCGATACAATCTTTAGTCCATGGCTGGGGTGGGTGTATCACTATGATGTTACCAGTATTGCTTTCAAGGATGGTTATGTATTTTGTGGCACTCAAAAAGGGGTATTTCGGAACACCCCGGCTTTAGGAACCTGGACCGGGGTGAATAACGGCCTCAGCACGGACCTGGTAATGTTCGTCAAAGTCTTTGACAGCGCTCTTTATACCGGCATCGGAAACAAGTTGTACGTCAGTCAGGATAATGGTGAAAACTGGTCGATGCTGTTGCAGGCAGAGACCGATGTAACTTGCCTCTGGCATTCGGGAAGCCATCTGTATGCAGGAACCAGGGGGATGGATTATTCTATTCCGATGATGAAGGGCAAAACTGGATTCCTCTAATGGACGGACTTACTGATTATGAAATTCTCTCCTTGAATTTCACAGGGTCCAATATGGTTTGCGGAACGGGATCATCGGGTCTATTCAGGTTATCAGGCAGCAGTTGGATCAGCGAGAGAAAAGGGATGATCTGTTCTTCAGTAAGTTCCATAACAGCGGTCGG
>Ga0079306_1000648_pt1 | contig 29818 bp, 12 predicted proteins | sample Methanotroph_Enr_FD_79181 | JGI IMG/M metagenome (GOLD analysis project Ga0079306, IMG submission 79181) | Enriched soil microbial communities from Old Woman Creek wetland in Ohio, USA - Methanotroph_Enrichment_5 | ecosystem: Environmental > Terrestrial > Soil > Wetlands | place: USA: Ohio... | reverse complement strand
AATCAAGTATAATTGGATACCTCTTGATGCTTATCTCTGTTTTCAGAATCTCAAAGAACGACTGTCGTTTGTTTTAAATAACTTCGGGACAAAATACGACATTATATTTTGACCTTTACTTACATGCGCCGGATTTTTTTGTAACTATAGACTTTCAGATCTCTTTCTGCTGATTTATTTTGTAATTCACAAGTTGTTACATATAACAGGGACAGCCGGAAAATCCGGCTGTCCCTGTTATATGTAATCCGAAGTTAGAGTTTTATTACTTTACGTACGAATGTTTGGTTACTTGAATTGGTTATTTTTACAAAATAGAAACCGGGTTGAAGTCCGTTCATATCTATCTTGTAGTTTTCCACAACTGCGTTAGTTCTGTTGGAAGAAACCATTTCACCAACCTGATTCACCAACTCAACTTTCAGATCGCCACTAAGGCCGCCAATGCTAACAAAGCAACTGGTTTTTACTAAAGTTGGATAGACATGAACCGTTGAGCCTGTAATATCTTCAATGCCGCTTGCCAAGTCTACAGAAATTACTCCTTCTGTGATGCGCGAAGTGTTCCATTTCAACCCTTCAGCCGGAATTGCTGGAGAAATAGCACCGAAATTCCCACTGGCTGAAGCTGCCGTGAAAATGGTATAACTGTTACCAGATTGGTACGCAGCTCCCAGGTTATTCATTTCAAGCGTTCCTTTCAAAACGACTGTTCCTGTTACAGCCAGTTTATCATTTGTAGTGCCGGAAACTTTTATCGTAGTTTTTGAGCCGGTTTGTAAAACCAGATTGTTGCCCAGTGTCAAGGTGCCGATCAACGTGTTTCCAGGCATTAAAGTCGCCCCGGAATTTATTACAACCGCCCCTGAAATAATACCTTTTCCTGCAAGTGTTGCTGTGTTGTTCACATATACTGTCCCGGTCCCTGTGGCACTTCCTGTTGTGTTGCTTGCAATTACTTTTCCACCGTTGATTGTAAAGGAGGAGGTCATTGCACTAGCACCTGTCAGTGTCCAGTTTCCGGTCCCTGATTTGGTAACAGAAGCACCGGCATTAAATATCCCGTTGAAAATAGCATCGCGGTTATCACTACCAATTTGCCAGGTACCAGCACCCACTGTTGAACCAGCAATGCCAGATAGTGAACCAATTTTTACGGTTGTTGAAGAATTCGGTGAACTAGCACCTGTAGCTGCGTATGCAGCCATATCTATAGCATTTGACAAATTAATATTTGCTAATGGGAAGCCTATGCTGTTCGTTGTGATTCTGAATGAACCACCATTATTCACTACATTCAACTTGCCGGTGAAATTAGCTCCGCTTGCAACCAGGTCGGCGCGTACATAAGGAATTGTATAATTCAATGTTCCGGCTCCACTAATAGTTCCGTTTATTACGCATCTTCCCGAAACTAAAAGTGTTCCGGTGTGATTTAGGGGAATTATCAGGTTCCAGTTTGGTTTCTGATTGTAATCTCCGGTATTATAGAACATGGAAATTTTCCCTCCGTTTTCAAGCGTAACGCTACCGCTGCCAAGTCCGGTAGAATTCATGGTGAGTGAACCAAGCGCTAAAGTACCGCCTGAAATAACTGTTCCGCCGGTGTATGTATTGGACAGATTACCAGAGAGGTTTAACTGCCCCGGGCCATTCTTTACCAGTTTTCCGGTTCCGGTAACAACTCCGCTGATTGAAACCACACCATTTGATTTCGGAACGTTGATGGTGTCATTTCCGGTTATAGTCATACCCCGGTTCGTATTGGTGGTAGTGGCATTCACAATAAGTTTACTGTTTGTCATTACAAAATTTGCCGGAGCAATAGAAGCAGAGCCTAAAGAACCTGCCAGACCTTCGTCGCTCAACGCCGCCACCTGAACAACAGCATCTGTCAACGTTGTTTTTCCGGTATACGTGTTATTCACCGTTTCAATATTCAGAATTCCACGTCCGGTTTTTTCAACATTTGCAGTACCGGCGATTCCGCCTGTTCCTTTCAGTGAAATGGTATTTACTGTATTCTGGAAAATTGTTTTTGCAGGACTGAAATTGTCGTTGGCTGTTATAGTTTTATTCACTGCATTGTCATTGACAATCACTGTGTCGCCTGTAACAAAGTAGGTAGGACTATCAATGAGCTTGAAATTGCCCGAAATAAAGTCCCAGTTTGTGCTTTCGCTACCTGTCCAGGTTATAGTGCCTGTAGAACGAACTGCATTGACAACTAATTTGAGCGTATTGTTTTCAATTGCCAACGAAACCGGCAATCCGCTGATTCCTTCAATATTGAAATTAGCCACCGTTCCGGTAAGCGTTCCCGTCCATTTCAGTAGCGAATATGAGCCTGATGGAAGTGTGCCGGATATTGTGTTTACAACAATATTATTTACTCCTGTGGCAGTCAAATTTCCGTTGATTACAATAGAGTCGTTTTTATAAGCAGCAGAAGGAATAATGTCAAAATGCAAGTTTGTTTTTCCACTTAACGCCAGGTTTGAATTGATGGTTATCTTGCCCAGTTTTGCAGCTTCCAAACCATTTCCGGGAGCAACTCTTCCACCTTCAATATTTAAGGCCTGATTGATGGTAAGCCCTCCATTCAGAACTGCATTTCCTGCTATTGTCCCTTTTGCCCTGATATCAACAGGACTTGCCAGGCTGCCGTTAACGGTAAGAGTACCTTCATAAACGGTAGATTTTCCGGTATATATGTGATTCCCATTGAGCGTGAAGTTTCCGTTCATGGATTTCACAAGCTCCATTGAACCTGAAAATTTACCCGTTCCGGAAATGGTATAATCCTTAGCAAGAGGATTCATAGCCCATATTTTCGAGGGTGCAATATCAGAATTCATTTGAATGGCAACACTATTGTTCCCTGAAATATCGAACATAATGTCATCGCCATCGGCGAATGCAGATGATGTTTTCTCATCTGCCAACACAAAGTTTGCCGACGATTTGTCAAGTGTTGTCCCGTTTTTCCAAGTCAGTTTAGCCGACATAACAGGTGGGAGAGGAGGTTGCGGCATTTTAAACCCGAGGTAGTAATCGGGGAAAGCCGATTGGTAATATCCCTTTGTGGTAGCCTGCATACGGTAAGCTGGATTCTGCATTAGACAGTACAGGCGTATGTTTGATGGATAATCGGTAGAAAAAGCCACAACTCCGGGGCACGTTTCTACTGATCCAATAGAATCATTTCCATTTATGTTTTTCAGAGTTACACTTGCAGTGCCTTTTTTCTCCAGAATAACTTCTTCACGCCAGTCGCCTGCAATATCGCCGAAAAACGCCGGACGTCGGCCATATTCTGATTTTACCTGCCAATTGGTCATTTTCGCAAATTCAATTAGTCTTGAAGCATAGCTATGAGAATTTATATCATACTTACGAATGTCTGCATTAAATCCATTGCCATCAGCAGAGTTTAGTTCCTCACGTGCCAGATCGCCATCCCACCAAACACCTTCGTTCGGAAATGGTGCACCTCCTTCATATAGAATGTTTCCTTTGGCATCGTATATATTAGCCATAGTAGAATACATTTCGTAACCTAACCGGGTGGAGTCGATGTCCATGCATTCGCCACGTCCCACATCGCCAACGCCAGACATAAACCATTTTTTTATGGCATTACCCGTTGGGGCTTCATACATTATCATACCAAGCATGCTTGGTGCATTTTGCTGAATGGCAAATGTTTCCAGTCCCGGACGTTCAGGGTCGATGTCGCCTGTACGGAATCTGTCGCCATGACTTATATGTGCGTTGAACTGCAAGCTGCCATCATATTTTAAACCAAAACCACCATCCAGCAGTTCGTCGCGTCCATCCAAATCCACATCAGCAGCCCTGATACTATGAAACTCAGCAGCATCAAGCTTATTTCGTTCCCAATTGTACCAATTTACCCATTGGCCGGAGGTGTTATACCCATAGGCCGAAGCGTAATACCAGTGATACTGGTCGGAACTTGTACGGGTTTTATAGATAAATCCGACGCTCGGATGTTTGCCATCAAGATAAAGTACAGACATGTGTCCGTTGAGGTTGGCATACTCTTCACCCATAAAGATGGCTTTATTGGTCCGGGTATAATTAGACGGATATTTTATTTCGATACTATTTTTCTCTAAGCCGGTAAGACCATCAATGACAGTGATGTACTGGGGTGAATTCTTTACGTTTTGAGTCCCGTAATCAATTATCCCATCATTGTCTGTGTCGAGTGAAGTTGATCCGAAAACTCCTTTGCCATTAGCAAATTTGGTTCCGTCGCTGCTTTTTACAACCACATCGCCTTTTCCATCGCCATCCATGTCATAAGCAATAACCATATCGTCCTGTCCCTGGCAAATGCTCACATTGGGTCCCATATCAACCGTCCAGAGTAATGTGCCATTGCGGAGGTATGCCTGGACTTTATGCGAACCACCATCAACCGAAAGACGGTCGACCACGAAATCATATTCACCATCTCCATCCAGGTCTACAGGCCAACAAAATTTAGTTGAATATTTGTAGAGTTCCAAACCGTCATTGGCCGGATTATAGGTCAGATCGAGGTATGCACTCCTGTATGTTGTGAATCCGTTACCCGGAACAGTGAAGATGCTGCCTGGAATTCCCTCCACTCCATTTATAACGGGCGTTACATATAGTTGGGTTCCGGTTAATACTGAACCTGCTGAGGGAGTGTAGTTGGTACCCGCGAGCGGGGCACTATTGAGTTTGGAGAAGCCAGCAGCACCTGATTTCTTTGCGTACAGGTTAAATTGGATGTTTTCAGGGTCTGTAGCCAGATACCGCCAACTAACAAAGAAGGTTGAAGAATTGTTGCGCACGGCTACAACCCCGCGGTCCAGCTTTTCCATTTTGCGTTGGGCTGAAATAGAAGTCGTGAAAACTGACAGGCACAATATAAGTATTGTGATTGCACGGAATAACATGGATTTTTTCATTATAGGATGATTATCATTCAGAAATTTAAGTTTTTACTATTTGTCGTAGACATAAGGTGTTCTAACGTTTAAAGCATCATTTTGTTTTCAATGCAAAAGAGGCCGCCTACAACAGACGGCCTCATTTGTGAGAGAATAAAGTTTATTACTTAATAATAACTTTTGTTTTTGACGATTCGTTAGCCGAAATTACTTTTACAATGTAGATTGACTGTTTAAGTTCTTTTGTAAAGATATTAGAAGTAGCAATACTATTTGAGATAATTCTACCTGTAATGTCAATAACCAATACTTTAGCTCCCGGTTCAATACCTTTTACAGTAAGTGTTTTACCTGCAGCAAATGCTTTGATTTTTGAAGAATTTGTGTTTGTCAATCCGTTTGGATCTGTTATAGTAAAGTATCCACTATTAATGAATGTTCTGAAGTCAGCCGCACCATCACCTAAATCGGTATAATTTATAGCCTCATAATAGTACTCTCCTTTTGGTAATTCACAGGTGTAACTCATTGCAGTACCATCACTATATCCTTCAGCTACTCTTGTCCATTTGTCTTCAGCGCGATAAACAGTAACATAGTTTGCAACATATTCGTCGGTTCCAATTACTCTTTTCTTCAAACCTACACTGTCGATAGTATGACTGAATTTTGTTCCCCAGTCGGTCAAATCTGTAACCTGATATGGTATAGCAAAGTTTGTAAAGTCAGCATACGTTGTTGGAACAGTTGCAGCATCGTAACCCGGTTGGCGTGCAAAACCTACCCAGTCGAACATTGGGTAATATACTTTTGCCATGCTTGTAGCAGCAGGTAAATTAATGTTTAACGAGTCCATGTCAACAGGAATAAATTGTAGCATATCCAAGTTGTAAGTAGCACCGTTTTCAGGAAGAACATTTATTTTTAATGAATGTGTGCCCGAATTATCTACACTTACCGATCCGATATAATTCATACCCATACTTCCAGAATGTGCTTTTGCATTCCAACGACGTCTGTTGTTTACACCCGTCCACGATTTGAACCAACGGCCGTACATTTCTTCATTTGGAAAGTAAAGCTCTTTACCATCCATAGTAATACTAGCCATATTTGTTTTTGGGTCGCCACTTACGCGGTGAGAAATATAGATATTATAACTACCGGCATTTAACCATGGAGTTTTAAATTTAACCCAAGTAGGACGAGCACTTCCAAGAGGAACCATAACAAAATCAGCTCTGTTATAAGCATTGTCTATTTTATCATACGTAGCTCCGGCTAAGTAATATCCAACTTTAAAGGTATTATTTATGGTATCAGTTACTGTAATTCCGGGTAATGAATCTGTTCTGAAGTAATGAGTATAAGATCTTGGAGTTGCAGTTGTCATACCTCGTTCTCTATCCCATGCAGCAATTTCAGGTTGATCGCATAAATCGAAATATACAGGGTATGGTTTTACAGAAGCCATAGAAGGTGTGATGCTAATAACTGCTTTTGCAGTATCGCTGCTTGAGTAATTAATACGATCACCAACATATACAACTGATATATTTTCATCCCCTACTAAAAGATTTGGCAAAATAACCGAACCGCTACCCAATACGTCTAAAGCAATACGGTTTTTGACTGTATTGTTTATATAAAATAATACATCTCCTGTGGAAACGATGTCATTTTGAGGCGTTTTAACTGTAATATTTACAGTTACATCTTTATAAAGTTCAGACGTAGCAGGTGATGTTAATTGTACAACAGTTGCTTTTGGTGTAGCTTTCTTAAAGTGAAGAACAAGTTCACTTCCACCCGATAGTACAGTAACATTGTCGGAAGTTGTTGTATCAAAAAGATAAAATTCTTCATTAAACAAAATATTAATCTTATCAGCAGCAGTAGCTGTAAAAACTGTACCAACTTCTAAATTGGAAAGCGTTCTTGCAGCCTTAATTTCAATACCGTTCTCATCTTTATATCTGATAGTTACCGAAGTAGCTTCTGCAACCTGGCGAATGGTATAAATATCGAAATTATCAAAACGTTGTTCATAATCACAGTTAGGTCCATTTCCTGTTCCACCTTCGGTTTTCCCACGTGTACTGGCAATTTCAAGGCGAGAAGCATCTGTTGCACCTGTGTTTACAAATGGTAAATTGGTGAAACTTTTTTTATTCTCTGTTGCAGCGTCATTTTCAGAGATTTCGAAAGAAACAATTTTTTTGTTTAAGAAATCAATTACTGCTTTGATATGATACCAACGATTCATTTTGAATGTTGGACCAAGGTCCGTGGATTTATTGATACTATCGCATTTTACAGCATAATAAGAAGCTGAAGTTGGATCAAGCATTGCAAAAGGCAACAGGGTGTTGGTGTAATAAGAGGTCTCCACTGAGTTTACCACACGTGTTACAATTTTTGCTGGCATCGGATTAAACTCATCGGTACTCAGGTTCATTAAATGTAAGTCACCTAATGGCTCAGTGCCATCAGCAGTGTTATACATTGATCCTGCTTTCAAGCTCCAACGATCGTACCATAAACCAAATACAATACTGTCATTGCTACCACGGACAATACAAACGCCATAAGATGCAGGACTAAGATTTGTTGTTCCAGAAGAATTTGCCTGACCTTCTAACTTGAAGGGATTCCAGTCAAATTCATAATAAACGGTATCCTGCCTTGCTGTTGTTTCGGTCATGTTCGTGATTTTTGTACCACGACCTCCCGATCCACTTGCTGCAGTGTACATATAACTATTTAAAATAGTAGGTGCCCCAACATTGTTTCCTGAGAGGTTGGAGTTCGCAGTTGTAAACGGTGATGTTGTACCGGTAGTAAAATCATAATTCGCAAGAGTTACGTTTTTTACCCAATCTGCCTTAGCAGAGAAAAAAGAAGTTATGGCAATTACTGCCATCAGCGTAAAAAGTTTTTTCAGATTGTGTTGTAAGGTGCTACCTGATGCAGCCGACTTGCTAAACCAACCGGAAGGAAGACCTGACTCTTCCATTTTCGAGTAATTTTTTGTTTTCATGTTATTCATATTTAGAATGTAAGTATTAAATATCCAAGACAATCAGAACCACAAAAGATGTGATCGTTTTTTTAGAGACCTAAATAGATTTGTTTGTAATTCCTTTTTTAGTCATACAAAAATACGATATGGCATTGTATATGAAAATGGAATTTTGTGTTTTAGTATAGAATTTTGTTCAGAAAGTTCATAGGGTTTGAAGTTTTAAATTATCAATTCAAATACTATAAACTTTCTGATGTTTTAATCTATTTCTTCATTGGCATGTAAAGATTGCTTTCATTAATTTTTGCAGTACCATTAAATTTAGGAGCAATTGCCTTGTTCATAAACGTAGATGTTGCACCTTTACCTTCTTTATTGTTCCGGCGTGCCACACGTAGCAAATCGCCCCAGCGCTGACCTTCAAACCCACATTCAAGTGCAGCTTCTTTTATGAGTGCATCTTCAATCCATTGGATAGAATCACTTGTAGTTACCACCCAATCCGGTTTGACAATGTTGTTCAAAAATGCTCTGCCCCTGATTCCGCCATTATCTCTCCAGGGTGAACGCAGGAATGCATAAGGAGCATCATTCTGGCGCGCATCCAGATAAAATGGAGCAGGGTATGGTTTTGCTAACTCAGTATCGCTTGCCGGCGGGAAACTGGTGTATTGTACACCTTCTTTGTCGGCACGAAAGGTCCCATCAGATCTTCTCCAGTCGAAATTTGTTTTAATACCATTGTTGAGCAATGCATAAGCCAGGCGTGGATAACCGGCGCGGTTGGCTGCTTCGGCATAGCGCAGGTGCAATAAGGCTGCACGGTACAAAAACCATTTCCCTGATTTTGAATAAGGATTTGTGATATTGAAGTAATCCAGATGTATGGTTTTGTTAGCATCGGTCGAAGCCAGGCCATAATAATCGTACAGGTATTTTAATACAACTGGTTGTCCATTTACATAATCGAATGAAGATTCACGGCCACGGCCATCAAATACGAAACCGTTTGATTGCTGAACCTGGGTTTCCCACAAACTGTCGATAGCATAAGCCGATGGTTTCAGCTGATATTCACCTTGTCCGGTGTTGGCAAATAGTTTTACAAAAGGGCTGATTGAATTAGCAGAGCCACTATAACTCATCATCCAGATCATTTCATCCTGCAAACCGATACTACCAGAGGTGCCTGCATCGGTAGAACTCCGGTAAAACATTTCTTTCCACATGTTACGGAACGAAGTTACGTCCTGATCCTTATAACGTTGGTAGGTAATCTGAAAGCGGGGTTCGTTAGAGCCGTTCCAAACCCATGTACCGACTTTATTTTTAATGTTAGTCTTTGATGAATTTACATCTGCTTCATCCATATATGCCTTATACTGTGTTGCTGCCTGTACATACTGGTCGTTCCACAAGTATAAATCACCCAATAAAACATGTTTGTCAATAAACTGTAAATTCAGATAGAATGATTTACTGTTATCTGTAATTGTTTTATTGTAATAGGTAGAAAGTGTATTTGTAGCCAGATTAGCAGCCGGCAGACTTTCCATATCCGAAATCAATTGCGGGATAAGTTGATCCAACGACTTTTTAGGAAACAACGATTCTATGTTTAATGAGTCAACCGACTGTAAAGGGTCTGTCACATAAGGCACATCCTTGAAATGAATACCCAGCTGCAAATATGCCCAGCAACGGATTGCCATCACATCGGCATAACGCGGACCGTAGTTCTCGTCCGATATTTTTTTATCGCTTAACATTTTGTTGAAATTATACAAGATGTCGTTTGCGTTCAGAATTACATCGTAAAACGGGGTAGGGTCGCAGTAATAATTAGATGCATCTTCGGTGTGGTTATTCAGATTCACCAGATCGATAGTGGCATTGGGAGTCACATCCACCAGGTCAGCACGAAGCTCGTTGAGAACGACTACATTTTCAGCTAATTTTGATACTTTACCATACAATCCCCAAATGGCATTGTCGGCATCGTACACGTTTCGGTAGTTTTCCGATTCTTCTACCACTTCTTTTGCATCTGAATATAGCATGTCAGTACATGAAGAGAAGCTTCCCAGTAAAAGAGCAGATAAAGCTAAACTTGCTGTTAAAATATTGAGTTTCATAAATGAATTTTTTGAGTTGTTTTTAATTTTCATTTTCAATTATAATCCGAGTTTAACTCCAAATAATATTGAGCGTGGTTGTGGTGAAACTCCGCTGTCGATACCATAAGCCAACGGATTTTGGCTGGTACTGAATTCCGGATCGTAACCCAGGTAATTCGTAAATGTCAGCAAATTATTGGCAGTGACATAAAGCTGAAGATCATTAACTACGCCTGCTTTAATTGGGAAATCGTATGATAATGTAACACTCTTTAATCTTACATAAGAACCATCTTCAATCCAGCGGTCGGAGAAACGGCTGTTAGCCATAGGATCGCCCCAAACTGCTTTTGGAGTTGTTGTTTGCTGGCCTTCGGCTTTCCAACGGTAAACTGCTGCAATTGTCTGGTTGTCGAATCCGCTCATCGATTCCAGGTTAGCTCTTACTGCGTTGTACACATCACCGCCTACCGAATAGGTGAATAAAGCATTTAATGTAAATTGTTTCCACTGAAGGCGGTTCGTGAATGAACCCACGAAGTCGGGATTAGCATCGCCAATCACAGTCATGTCTTTATAGTCAATAATTCCATCTTTGAAAGTATCAACAAATTTTACATCACCGGCAGTAAATGGTATCTCTGTGCCATCAGGATTATGGATTTTCAAGCCGGCTTCATTCGCTTCGGCAGTTGAATTAATAATTCCGTCGGTCTGGTAACCGTAAAACTGGCCAAGCGGAGCCCCAATTTTTGTACGGATGGTAGCACCTGCAATCTGGTTGAATGTTTCGTCTTGCGACATAGCCAGCAACCTGTTTTTATATTTGGAAATGTTCAGGCCCATATCCCATTTAAAGTTTTTTGTGTCCATAACACGACCATTAATATTTACATCAATGCCACTGTTTTGAAGTTTTCCATCGTTATAAATGGCCATGCCAATTCCTGAAGTTGTACCGATCTTTTTAATGCCAATCAGATTATCCGTTTGTCCAATAAATAAATCAACACTTGCATTTAAGCGTTCTTTGAGGAAGGAAGCATCAACTCCAACCACTTCTTTTCTGTTTGTTTCCCATTGAAGTTTTGTGTTCGGAATATTTCCTCGCACCAATCCATAAGCACCCATAAATGCCTGCGGAACGTAATACGAACGCGCTGAGTAGTTGCCAATATCATTGTTTCCGGTAACGGAATAACCTGCCCTGAGTTTCAAAACATCAAATACTTGTTGGTCTTTCATGAAGTCCTCGGAAGTAACCAACCAGGCAGCAGTTACAGAAGGGAAGAGTCCGAATTTATTTCCAAACAATGAAACGCCGTCGGCAGCATCTTTTCCAAAGCGTGAAGATCCGTCCAACGAAGCATTCAATGAGAGAAAATAGCGGTTAGCAAAGCCATAGTCCACATTCAGGTAGTTCGAAATTGTGGTCCAGTTTCCAAGCGAACCGCCTACTTGTGCCAATGCATTGATACCATCCCCAAGTGTTTTCATTTCGTCGCTTGAAGTGTTGTAGGCTTTACCCCAGTCGAGTTCGGACATGCTTGTTTGGATGCGTGAACCTACATTGACAGACAAATCGTGAACATAATCGAAAGTGCGTGCATACGATAGGCGCGAGTCAATTATCGATTGGAAAAATACGTTGATCAGTTGTTGCGATTCATTTCTTACAGCTGCATTTGCCAGCGGATTATGATATACACCCGCTTGAGGCATAAACATTTTTTCTTTTACATTGTCGGAAGTAATACCGATCAAGACACTTGCATTCAGGAATTTGTTGAATTTGATTACACCGTTTAAATTTCCAAAGAAGCGAAAGCGGCTGTTATTTGCATATCCATTATCCAAAATTGCCTTTGGGTTGGAAATATTAAAAACATCAGCGTTTTCAAGGTTTGGCGTTTGTACACCTTCTATGTTGTAAATGTAAGGTGAGGTGAATGGAGCTTTAAGCAGTCCGGAATACAACGGGCTGAAATTGCGGTTCATTCCTTCGTTGGACAGAGCACGTTGTGAGTAAACAAAACTCATATTCGCATTCAGGTTGAACCATTCGGTCATTTTTATCTTTGCATTTACGCGGGTTGTATATCTCGAAAACGAAGTATTATCAATGATTCCCCCATGTCCCAGGTATCCGATAGAAATGGCGTACAAGGCTGCATCGTTTCCACCGGTAATATTCAAATGGTAATTTTGGTTTACTGAACTGTTGAAAACTTCATTTTGCCAGTTAGTACTCTGATTGTAACGGTAATAATCTTTATTTCCTGAAACTCCCCAGTTTTCTGTAACCGGTTTTTCAGAATTGATAAACGGATATGACTGAATTGCGCTCTCAGAAAGGCCGGAACTTGACATCATGTCGGTGAGGTAGTTTTTATAGGACCAGGCATCCATCATTTTGTATTGAGTATTCGGTTCTGCATTCATGCCTGTGTAGGCATAGAAATTAATACGTGTTGAAGCGTCTTTTGCCTGAATCGTATTAATTAAAATAACGCCATTCGAAGCGCTCGAGCCATAAATAGATGATCCGTTTTTCAGGACAGTTATATTGTCAATGTCTTTTATGTCGATGTCCGAAAGAGGTGAGATGGAATTACCGGTAATCAACGAATATACAGATTGATTTTCGTAAGGCACGCCATCTACTACAATAAGTGGTTGCGAATTCGAATTCAAGGTGTTGAAACCGTTCAAAAACATGTTCCCACCGCTACCGGGAACCCCTGTTCTTGACACCGAATTCAGTCCGTTTACACTTCCCTGAAGTACAGATTCTACTGTGGCTGCACCCAGTTTATAGTCGTCACGGTTCTCATGGCTTGAAATGGTTGAAGCTGTTTGTAATGCATTTTTAGTTTCGAAAGGCATTGCAACATTCTCGTAGTTTCCTTTAAAAGAATCGTCGAATAAGTAAACTTTGATGTCCGATTTTTTTAGTATCGAAACCTGTTTTGTAGCGTATCCGGGTGCAAGAATCTCTAATTTTGAACCTTTAATGTTTTTCAGCAATTTGAATTCTCCGTTTTCGCCTGTAATAGCGGAGGTTACACCCGGTATCGAAACCTTTGCCCCGGCAAGCGGTTTTCCGGTACTCGATTCGTACACAGTACCTGATATGTTGTCAGCAAAAACACCTTTTTGTGCAGACACAGATTGAGTTAACCCAAATATCAATAAAAATGTCGATAATATATATTTAATTTGTTTCATATTTTTTCTTGGAATTAAGGTTACTACTCTTCATTAATTCTGGGTACCAACATAATATAGTCAAGGAATAACAGACCCTGTCTGCTGGCCGCATTACTTCTGGCTGTATTACATAACCACATGGTCATTGTGCCGGTTCTCGAAACAGTCATAATGTCTGCATTTGGAACCACCGGAGCTTCAACCAACTGTGAAGTTTGTATTAAATTCCACTGTTTCAGTTTTGTAAGCTCTTGAACACCGGCTTTTCCCTGGCCAACAAAACATCTGGTTTCGCCAAGGTAATTATTAGCCACCCCAAATCCATTGTCGGTAATTCCCCAACGCAACGGGCTTGCACCTGGCATTGAAATAAATAATTTCTGAACGATTTTATATACTCCAAAATTGGTATAAGTTGGGTCGAAATGATCAGCAATGTCGTCGTAGGCTACGTAATACACATCGTAGTTCGTTGAATTGACTTTTGCCTTGTATTCCACATAGAAATTGGCGATGTTTGATACCAAACCACTGTTCACAAAGTAGGTTTTGGAAGCAACACTGTCTTTCACTCCCGTTAACCTGCGATATAAGGTGTCCGATTGGGTTTCTCCACACGAAACAGCAATATCGCGTTCGCCGCGTGCCCAGCGTTTGTAACGGGTGAAAACGTAAGCCGAATTGGCAGATCTGTTATATGCTTCACCTTCAATGATAATAGGCTTGATCTTATTTTTGAGTTTGATGTCGCATTTTTTTACATAGTATATTCTACCGTTTGACGAATTATAGACATTTGTAACCTCTACATCAGAAACCGACATCTTTACATAGTCCACATTGGTTAATGTGTCAGCCTGGGAAATATCAACTATTCCTTTGAACACATAATCCTGGCATACATTAAAATTGGTCAACGAATCGGTTTGTTCTGAAGTTAACATTTTAAAGTAGTTTTTGTATTTGTCAACCAATAAATTGTAGCTGTCATTTTCTACCACAATGTAAGTGTATAAAGAATCTTCATTATCAATAGGATACTTTGCCAGGAAGTTGTTTATGTTTTTCCACACAGTGTCATATTTCAGTTTACCGCCTGCATCAACTCCTACAGCCACACTTTTTTCCATATCCATTACCCTGGTGTTCAGGCCGGCTATGAATTTGTATTGGTTATTATCGGTTGACAACGACAGATGCTCCCATATGTTATCTTTTCTTTCGGCCACTTTGTCGGTAATATGAATCACTCCATTGGCAGTCCTGATATCAGCACTTGTAATCTTAGCTCCGTTAAATGTCTTGGTTTCGCTATTGTAGTAAATGTTTTTTCCATTTACCGATTTTAACGAAGTGTACAGGTTGTCATTTTCGGTGAAGTACGTATTATAGGCAATTAATGAACCGATTGTTTTGCGCAACTGATCTACATTGGTGGTGTCGATACCACTCCAGGCAGAGTTAGCAGGAGCAAAGACTGTAAAATTGGTAGAAGATTCCAATACCTGGTCGTATCCGGTTTTTTTAAGTATGGCTAAAAAAGTGGATAGCTCCGGTTGAAGTTTCACTGCTTCCACCAAATTACTTTTCAGCAACTCATCCTTGGATACATGCTTCTCCCATGCATTTTCGTAACAGCCTGGCAGAAGTACGCATAAAGACACTAAAAATGCCATGAACAAGTACTTTGATATTTGTTTATATTTCATAATAATATAGAATTTAGGATTGATTAATTAAGTAAGTCGCCGCTGCAAGGTTGATCATAAGGCGCAATTTTTGCACAGTTAAGATTTAAACTGTCATTTTCCATTGGATAAATAGCATGGCCTTCTATATCGAATCGTGGCCAAAGCTGGTTTTGATCAACCGGTATGAATTGAATCATATCCCACCAGGCTGCCTGGCTGCTTCCACTCAAGGCGTCGATACGCAAGGTATGGCGGCCCGTGTATTCAATTTTGACTGCTCCACAGTTTCTGCTGCATACTACGCTGTTGAGTTGTTTGGCGTTATAACGCTTCATTCCGTTGTTTAAATTTACTTCGGGGGTAGCCGAAGTGTTAAAGTACTCGCCCAGGTCAAATACGTTTGGCAAGACCTGATCTTCTTTACCAACTTGTTTGAATGTTGTTTTGAATTTATTGTTCGTACCACCACGACGCCAGCAAATCCACACATTATATACACCTTCAGTCAAAACCGGTGTTTTGATTTCCATCCACTGCAATAAAGTGGGGCGCATTGGTATTTCGAAATAGTCATAATTCACATATTGTGTATTACCGGCAAATGCAGAAGCAACATTGTAAGTAATGGTAGGATTGTTTTTTCCGCCAAAATTTAGTTCGGACAATTCTCCCGGTTTGAAAGTTACCCATGACCCTCTTTTGCGGTATTCTTTCAGCTTTTTAATTTCAGGTTGCTCTGTAAGTTCCCAATAAACTGCTTCTGCCCCACGTTTAACAGGTTGTATATACCCATCCATATCAATTAATACACCATTGTCGCAACTCAAATCGGTCCATTCAGAAGTTTTGTTAACGGTTACACCTTTTTCGAATTTTGTAAGCGATTGATATTCATTGACGATTAAAGAATCTATTTTTATTTTCAAGGTAATAACCTGGTTAGTAGCTTCGGTAAGTTCAGCACTCGAAAGCGATAAGTCGGTTACGTATGCCAGTCGTTTTATAATATGGTATTTTGCAAATAAATCAACTAATTTATCAGGATTGTCCGCAAAATCCGGTTGTGCAACTTTCATTTTTTCAATCAACTCCCCACGGGTAGTGATCCCCTGTGTGGCAAACGATTCGTTGCTTTGTAAGATTAAGGTATACCATACATCATTTCCCACATTCATTGTGAGTGTATCTTTTAAGCCGGTTTCCTCCATAATGGATTTAAACAGGGAGTAATTCTCAGGCAATAAGTCAATCATTTCACCAACAGTCTTTTTGTTGGGTGTCAGTACATAGTCAATTTTATGGATAATCCCGTTTGCAACCCGGATGTCCTTTTTCAGGATATTTGCCTGGCGGTTTACGCGGATTACCGGAACCGAATCACCTGTCTGAACCGTTTTTGTAGTCAGGAATTTATTCAACATGGTAGATCTGCTTAACCTGCCATCAACAAACTCGGCTGTTTTGATGGTATCGCGTACTATGTGGAACTTCATGAATTTCTCCAGTTCCTCCGCAGGTAACTGATCCAGTGAAGTTAATCCGTTACGTTGGCAGTATACGGCAATCGCTTCATTTGTAGGGATAAAGCAAGTGTTTGTACCATAGGCATGTAACATTCCCCTAAAGCCGGCTTTATCGGCAATGCGAAGAAATTCTGTCATAGATGAATCAGGCTCTTCTTCAATATATTCATCAATCATTCTTTCGTCGGAAGTCAGGAATGTTTTTCCCTGCATGTAATCAACACAAGAATAAAATAAAGTGACTGCCAACCCTAATACCAGCATCAACTTTATATTCCTTAGTAAGTTTATACTATTCTTTTTCATGGCTGTATGATTTATTGAGCGTAAAACTCATTTTGTTTTAGATTTTTATTCGTCTCTATCTCTGTATAATAAATTGGCCAGTAATGGCTGTTGTGTTTCGGGTCTTTATACTTGGCTATAAGGCTTTGTTGTTTCTGCGGCGAAGCACTATTAATGGCCAGGTTAGTCAGGTATTGGATATTGTTGCCCTCGTAATTGCCACGTTTAGCATACCGCAATACGTCGTACCAACGTTTTCCTTCGTATGCAAATTCACGTGCACGTTCTTCAAGAATCGTTTTTTCAAGCGATTTTCCATCTACATCACCGATTGAAAATTTGTAATCGGAAGTTTCTACTGCATTTCGGGCACTTCTAACTATATTCATAGTTGCTATTGCCTGGGTATAGTAGTTTTGAGCACCTTCATTGTTTGTTTTCAAGCCTAATTGGTTTAAGGCTTCTGCTTTCATTAATAATACATCGGAGTATTTATACATAATCCATGGTGTAACATAGTTTGATGACACCCGAACGGCACCGGTTCTGCTTGTTCCAACATATTTCCAGACCACACCGGCTCTGTATGAGCAGCCTGATCCCCGGATATCAGAAGCTGCGCTTGCAGTCAGGTAGATCGGATAAGGAAATATCGTTCCATCAACTATATCCAGTTTTGGTTTCAGAAAATTAATTGTAGGTCCGAGCAATGAATAAAATGGATTGGTTTTCAGTGTGGTAAATGGAACTTCGAAAATAGATTCAATGCTGTTTCCAGTTACGTAAGTTTCGATAAACATTTTATCGGCATCCGACTCGTTCGGAACCATTACGGTATCCACTACCTGTCCGCCTTCCGAAACTTCATAATACAATTTTTCAACCGGAATCATACTGAATTTACCTGACCCGATAACTTCCTGGCATAGCGCATAACATTCGGCATACTTTTCCTGCCACAAATAAATATCGGCAAGTAAGGTTTTTGCAGTCCAGCAGGTAATGCGATTCTTATTTTTTGCTGTTGTGTTATACGATACAGGGGCATTTGCAGCAGCAATTTTTAAATCGTGTACCAATGTATCCAGGATGATTTCTCCGGAAGTTTTTGCTATGGCATAATTTTGATCATCGGTAACAGATGCCGATAAAACCAACGGTACATCTTTAAAAGAACGAACCAGATAGAAATACATCATTGCTCGTATTGTTAAGGCTTCCGCTTCGTATTCTTTCAATTGTTTTTCGGTAAATGTTCCATCAATGCTACGTACACCGGCTGCAAATTTCAATACGGTGTTGCAATTATTGATGGTTGTATAAAAATCCGACCAGTTGACAACGGCGTTTGATGATGCAATTTCACCATCTATAACTTCGGCAAATTCATTGGTACGATAAACTCCAAGATCAACCATATCGGCGCGCAATTCGCCCCATAAAAACATTCTTTCAATAGGACCATCCTGTAATGAACAGTAACAACCCACTACGGCATTGTTTACCTGTTCTTTTGTTTGCCAGAATTCTTCACGGATCACGCCATCTTCGGGTGCCAGATCCAACCAGTCTGAGCAGGATGTCGTAAATAGAGCCGACATGATGATCAGTAAAATGATATTATATTTTTTCATAAATTTTCAGATATTAATTTGTTAGAAAGAAGCTGTAAATCCTAATGAATACTCGTGTGGCCTGCCGGATCGTGAAGTGTCGTAACCTAATGCCGATATACCTCCGCGTAAAGTTACTTCAGGATCCATACCTGTATAGTTTGTCCAGATATAAATGTTTTGCATGGTAGCCCAGAATTTCAGATCATTCAATCCAATTTGTTTCACTTTTTTCTTGTCAAAGTTGTATGAAACTGTCAACGATTTAAAACGGAGGAATGACCCATCTTCCACGTATCTGTCCGAACCGAGCCAGTTGTAACCACTAGCCAGCATAGCCCGTGGCAATAAGTTGTCAGGAGCAGTTGAAGGATCTTCATAAACATGTCTCCATCTTCTCAGGACTGCCGTACTTTGGTTCGTGAAATCGTACATTTTTTCCATATCCATACGGGTCTGGTTGATAATTTCAGTTCCGTAACGATAATAGAAATAAGCTGTTAAGCTCAATCTGCTTTTCCAGCGGATAGTTGGTCCGAATCCACCAGTTAATAATGGGTTTACATCGCCCAAATATACGATATCCTGTGAATTGATATTTCCATCGTGGTTAATGTCAACATATTTTGCATCGCCTGGTTGGAATTCATACGCTACAGAAGGATACCAGAATTTCATGTGAACAGCTTCTTTATTGCCTTTTTCATCGTAAGTATAAATCGGATTTCCTTTTTTATCTTTTGCAATAGTCTGGCTCTCGTTCAAATAAACACCGTCATACTTGTAACCGTAGAACGATCCAAGCGGATTGCCAACCTGAATACTGGTCAGGTATCTTCCGTTTGCAGCAGTAGGAGTAGATATCAAAGGAATATTCTCTGATAACTCCATAACTTCATTCTCGGAGCGTGAAAACGTTAGGTTGAAATCAATGCTCAGGTCTTTTGTTTTTATAGGTGTGGTATTAATACTTAACTCCCAACCATTATTATCCATAATCCCCACATTTTGGGCAATATTTGAATAACCGGATGAACTTGAAATATTTACCGAAGGGAAATATAAATCGTTTGTACGTTTTTTATACCAGTTAAAGTCAATATTTACCCGGCTATCAAGCATAATAAGGTTTGAACCAAGGTTTATATCGGTAACTTTCTCCCAGCGAAGGTTAGACAATTGTAGTCCGGTAGAATAAACGCCCTGCTCGTCCAGGTAAGTCCACCCGTAAGTTCCGTAACTATTGTAGAACATGTAATTTCTGTTTACCGGGTTACCACTTTTACCGGTTGAAGCACGTAAACTGAAATCATTTACAAACTTAACTTCTTTCATAAACGGCTCACTTGAAACCCTCCAACGTACCGAAGCACTTGGAAAATAACCGAACCTGTTTTTCTTGCTGTACTTCGAGTCACCATCGCGACGCATAGAAGCTGTGAAAATATACCTGTCAAACAATGAATAGTGAACCATTCCAAGGAGCGATAATGAACGGGCCTGCGAACTCCCGGAATACAAACCAAGGTTTGTTCCGATAATATTCGATGCTACCGAAGGATCCTGTAGGTAAGTTGAGGCGCTTAACGCACTCACCTCCTGATATGAAGCGTATCGGGCATCGTAAGTACTGTATTGCAAAAGTCCCATCACACTATGATTCTTTGGCAGTTTCGGCGTATAAATCAGTTTATTGAAAGTCTGTACGATAAAAGATTCCGAGTTCAGGTCAGTTGCCCTGTTTACACTGTATTCGGGCCAAAGTCTACCGGTTGCAATCTGCGGTAAAAATTTGGTTTCTTTGCCTGTATTAATGTCAAATGCAAGGTCGCCCTGAAATTTCAGTACCTCAGGAATAATCCAGTACTGGATATTGAATTTTGGCAATACACGTTCGCTTTTCACTTTCCAGTAACCACTGTTAGCCATAGCCACAGGATTGTAGATACCAGCATTAGCGTTTGAAACCCAATATCCTTGTGGAGTTGTAACAGGCGAGAAATAGTTTGGTGTCTGTACTCCACTTGTGTTGTACTCGTAAATAGACATATTTGGCATTTTGGTATATGCCGCACCTAAAAGTGTATTTAAATAGTTTTTGTCCTGGTCGCCATGTGTGTACGATAAATTCACCTGGAATTTTAATTTGTCGGATACATTGTAGTCCAGATTCAACGATGCGGTTAAACGGGAATAGTTTTGACCGATTACAGTACCCGTCTGATCGTAATAACCTACAGAAGTACGGTAGGTTGCTTTTTCGCCACCACCCGAAATGGATAATGAATGATCTTGTGTAAAACCATTTTTGGTGAGTGCACTGTACCAGTCGGTGTTATTGCCGTAGTTATATCGGTAATACGGACTTTGTACATCTGCAAAAATTTCGGGATAACCGGTCTGGCTGAGAGGATATCCGGCATTAACGGCTTCTTCTTCAACTAATAAACGATACTGGTCCCCCGATAAAGTAGGGATAGGTTTTGCAGGCGTGTTCAACGATCCTTTAAAAGTGTAAGAAACCATTGGTTTACTGTACGCTCCACGTTTGGTTTTAATTAAGAGTACGCCATTTGCACCACGGTTACCATACAAAGCACAGGCAGCTGCATCTTTCAAAACGGTAATATCCTGAATGTCGGCAGGTGAAATGTTTAATAATTGCGCATAGTTTTCTTCATCTGCAGTTGCAAAGTCAAAGTCAGAGCCGATGTTGGTGTCAAAAGGAATTCCATCAACTACAATCAAGGGATCCGAGCCATTGTTGATTGAAGTGGTACCACGGATACGGATTGACATGCCTGCACCCGGCTCACCACTGTTTGCCACAATATCCACTCCTGACATACGTCCCTGAAGTGCTTCGTCGATTGATGCCACCTGAAGGCCTTCCAGATCTTTTGAATCAATTTTACTTACGGCATACGTCATATCGCGTTCAGCAATATTGGCAAAACCGGTATTGTATTGTTTTTTGGCTGTTACCGAAACTTCACTAATGGAATGTGTATCATCTTCAAGACCAATATTCATTTCGGTTGCAGTACCTACTTTTTTAGATACTTTTTTATAACCTATATAGGAGTATGTTACTGTTGAACCTACCCCACCACTGATTTTCAATGTGTAGTTACCGTCAAGGTCGGTGATTGTACCATTTAAAATACGATTATTTTTATCGTATTCGGCAACCGAAACACCAATGAGCGGTTGCTTATCCAGTGTTGATATAACTTTCCCCCGAATTATTATTTTCGACTGTGCCGCGGCTGCTACCGTCATAAGTAACGATACAAAGACCAGAAGAAATATTTTATTGCGATTATTTTTCATATTACTTTTTTTATCTAATTATCGTTACTGAACCTTATTATAAACCAGATAATCATTTATCTCGTGAAGTACTGCTTTTGCACCGAAATAGTTACTACGCTTAACACCGCGTGTAATCAATCCTGTTTTGATAGTTGCAGATAAAACCCTGCCGGTACTTTCAGCTTTTGTAGATACATACAGGTTTCCGTTATTATCTTTTCGCACTGCCAAATAGGTATTGTCTACTACATCTTTAAGTACTGTAGGCCATGTTTCTTCGGTAATTACTTCTTTGTTTGGCATAATGTAAGGTAATCCATCGTCTACAAATACTTTCCCTTTTACCATGTGGTAAAGAATGAATTTTGTAGCTTTTATACGGGCTGCAGCATCAGCCTGAACATCTGTTAGTTTTGGAAGGTCTCCATTTGTAATTGCTTTATTTATTGCAACATTTGTAGGCATAAATATAGTCAGTACCATATCTGCCGATATACCTGCCAGCTCGTTGCTTGCATCACCTTTCAGACAAGCTGCCAAATAGTTTTTGAAAAGAGCTACATTGGTGTTTTGAGTTCCCGATGCCATATTCAGTATATATGTGAATAAATCCTGGGTAGTATATCCCTCAACTGAATTCGGATAGGTATTCCTTCTGGAGTATTGGAGCATTTTGTCTACTTTGAATACCTGACCGTTTGTAAAAGTCCTGAATGGAGTAGCAGTAACCCAGTCGTTTTCGTCAAAATTTCCAATCATTTGAATTTTCTGAACGCCTCCAACGGTGTAATAACGTACCATATCGCCTTGCTCGTTTACGGCATAAGAATAACCTCCATAAGCTGTTGCGAAAGCCGGATCGGTGCTGAAGCTGGTTATTGCGCAGTTTACCTGATCATTTTTAATACGTTTGAAGATGTGTGAACGCACTAACCGTTGCATACGGCTTGCCACATCGAAATTTCCAAGTGAACTTCCGGAGTTTGAATTCGCGAAGCCGTATTTGTTAGAGGCTCCCAGCCAAATCCAGCTAAATCCATCGGCAGCCAGAAGTTCGTCGGAAGGTAATAATACGGTGTAGTTTTCCTGCGTGTAACCGTTGAGCTCGCATTTCAAAAGTTCTTCTTTTAATGTAGATGCAAAAAACTCGGTAAATGCAGTGTTTAAAAGATTATATTGTGGGTTCAGCAGAATTTCTGTGAATACGGTTTCAAAATAACGGCTTTTCACGTAATTGTTCGATCCGTAAAAGAAACCGTTGCTTGCCGGTGCAATTTTAGAGTAATTGTTTTTGCTGAAGGCATCTCCACGGTTTCCTTTTCCATTGAAAAATTCACCATTGGCATTCATACTTCCTTTATAGTCGCCAGGCCATACAATATCATCAATCATTTGTGCATTGATAAAATAACTCAATACATCTTTCGATACTGTTTGAATTCCACCCGGATAATATTCTTTCAGCTTTTCGTCGTAAAATTTCTGAACTGCAGCATTATTAGGTGCAAAGACGGTAAACCCACCACGCTCGGCAAGTGAACCGGAACCGAATCTTTCGCCATTCAGGTTGAATGGCAAGCCGGTGTACGACTTCAGGTAAACCTGATCAATTGTTGAGTCTGGCATGGCCAGTTTGAAATAATCGGTAGCCGCTTTATTATATGTATAAGTAATAAAATAGGGCTCCAGGGTAGAACCGGTTTGATTAACTATTGATTTGAACTCAGAATAATCCGGATCATTCAATAATTTCTCGATGGTTGGGAGTGGTTCCAGAACCTGGTCGACTTCATGTACAACACCGTTTTCAGAAATCATGTCCTTTTTAAGTATACTGGCACTTTGTACATTCTGGCCAGTATATCTTGAAGTGTAGAAGATATTGTAATCTTCTGCTGCTTGTGCAGCAGAACGTGAACGCTCAAAAACACGGCTTAAATACAGTGGTATGTATTTGTAATTATTGTCACCCACTATAAACGATGGCATATCATAAACCCAAATGGATTTTCCCTGATATGTTTCCTGATGTATTGTTTCGTAGTAAGTGGTTTTCTTTTTAACACTGGTGAGTGTATCCCATTTCCCATTTAAAACATCGGTTAGATGCTCAAACGAGTAGTTGTTGTAGATTATGGAATAACTCACTATCTGGTTGATAAGCTCTTTGGAAAGCTGTCCGACAGAATCTTTGTTAAGCGATTTTAAATAAACATTAAAAGCACTGTCGTTAGGTGCAAAAACGGTAAATAGCCCGTTTCCTTTCAACGAGGCAGCATAGTCGGTGCGGTCAACGCATTTCAGGTAATTAGTAAATCTTCCCTGTTTTTGCAATACTTCGTAAATAGATGGTTCCAGCCATCCCGGACGTTCGAAATAAGCATCTTTATCGCTTGCGCATCGGACAAACAGAAGCAAAGCTAACGATAACAGTACCGGAAATTTCAGTAATTTTCTCATGTAACTTATTAATTTAAAGGTAATTGGATTTTTTATATTTGTAATTGATTTTCTCTCAATCAAATGATATGCGAAAATACTATAAGCGAAATCAAGGAAACTGTTTTTTTGTACAAATGCCTAGAAATTCATACAAGTAAAAATAGAGGCTATAATTAAATGTCAGTTAACGTTTTGGGTGGGATAGTAAGGCTTTCTTTGTCTTTCTACATGTAATTAAACAATTATTTGTATAATAAGTTTTTGAATTACTAATAGTTATGTGTTGTTTTTAAACATACTTTTTCTTCTGTTTTTTTCATTATTGCACCTGCAAATTCGTACATTTTCAACAAATACACAATTTACACCCTATATTAAACGATTTAACCCCTGAAATGTAACTAATGTTTAACACTTTTCTATGACAGGATTTTGTAATTTTGTTGGCGTAAAAATATGTTCAGTTTTTACACGATCTCAAAACCATTATAATACTCAAATCATTCATTCATGAAAAAACTCATTTTCAGATTTACATTACTGTTGTGTCTGACTAACGCGTATCTACTACATGCACAATCACCCGTTAAACTTTGGTATAATCAGCCGGCTCAATATTTTGAAGAAACCTTGGTGCTAGGCAATGGCAAAACAGGGGCTACCGTTTTTGGAGGTGCGGCCAGCGAAAAAATTTACCTGAACGATGCCACGCTTTGGACTGGAGGCCCGGTAAATCCGAATATGAATCCTGAAGCCCATAAAAATATTCCTGGTATTCGCGAAGCATTGAAAAATAATGACTACAAACGTGCCGAATCGCTTTACAAAAAAGTGCAGGGAAGTTTTTCCGAATCGTATGCACCACTAGGAACCTTGAACATTCACGTTGAGAATGCTGGCAAAACAGACAACTATTATCGGGAGCTGGATTTGACCAACGCCGTTTCAACGGTAAGCTACGATGCCGGCGGAGTGAAGTATAAGCGGGAGTATTTTATTTCGTATCCCGACAAGGTGATGATGATTAAGCTTTCTGCTTCACGAAAGGGAGCGTTGACATTCCAACTTCAATTTGAAAGTCAACTGAAATATGAACTAACTCAGAAAAACAATGTTTACTCTGCAATAGGTTCGGCACCGGTTCATTCCGAACCAGGCTATCGTGGAAATGTGAAGGACGCAGTTAAGTTCGACGAACTTAAGGGGACACGCTTTGCAAGTTTGTTTCAGATTAAGAAAACGGATGGTTCAATTGTGAAGTCCGACTCAACTATCGGGGTGAAAAATGCAACGGAGGCAATAATATATGTGTCCATTGCTACCAGTTTTAACGGGTTTGATAAAGATCCGGCAACACAAGGGGTTGATTATAAAAAGAATGCGCTTGTAACTCTCAAAAAAGCTTTTGCAAAATCATACGAATCACTTAAAAAAGCCCATATCCAGGATTATCAACAGTTTTTTAATCGTGTAAATCTGAATTTAGGTAAAACCAATGCTCCGGATCTGCCAACCAACGAACGTTTGAAACGGTATGCCGAAGGAAATGAAGATAAAAACCTCGAAGTACTGTATTTTAATTTCGGGCGTTACCTTTTGATATCAAGTTCACGTACTCCCGGTGTTCCCGCCAATCTGCAGGGAATATGGAACCCGTACATGCGTCCGCCGTGGAGCAGCAATTACACAACTAACATTAATCTGCAGGAAAATTACTGGTTGGCCGAAAATACCAACCTTTCCGAAATGCATCAATCACTGCTCGGTTTCATCGAAAATGTATCGAAAACGGGAAGTGTAACTGCCAAAACATTCTATGGAGTAGGAGGGTGGTGTGTTTGTCACAATAGCGATATCTGGGCTATGAGCAATCCGGTTGGAAATTTTGGCGAGGGAGATCCGGTTTGGGCGTGTTGGAATATGGGTGGAGCATGGCTGAGCACACACTTGTGGGAACATTACCAGTTTACTCGCGATGCTGAGTTCTTGAAAAATAAAGCCTATCCTTTGATGAAAGGTGCAGCGCAGTTTTGCGTGGAATGGCTGGTGGAAGATGAAAAAGGGAACCTGATTACTTCGCCTTCCACTTCGCCCGAAAATAAATTTATTACTTCCGAAGGTTACCACGGCTCAACGTTGTATGGCGGAACGGCCGATCTGGCCATGATTCGTGAATGTTTGATGCAAACTATCGAAGCATCGAAGCTATTAAATGCTGATGAGGAGTTCCGTGGAAAGATGGAACAGGCATTGGATCGAATGCATCCTTATCAGATTGGCAAAAAAGGAAATTTGCAGGAATGGTATTATGATTGGGAAGATGCTGATCCGCGACACCGCCACCAATCGCACCTTTTCGGATTGTTTCCCGGAAATCACATTACGCCCGATAAAACTCCCGTTTGGGCTAATGGTTGTCGGCGTACACTGGAAATAAAAGGTGATGAAACAACAGGATGGTCAAAAGGCTGGCGCATCAATCTGTGGGCGCGGCTTTGGGATGGAAACCACGCTTATAAAATGTATCGCGAATTGCTGAAGTATGTTGATCCGGATGGGTACAAAGGGCCTGACAAGCGTTCGGGTGGTGGAACCTATCCAAATCTGTTTGACGCTCACCCGCCTTTTCAGATTGACGGTAACTTTGGCGGAGCAGCAGCGGTGGCTGAAATGCTGTTACAATCCAATGAAAACGAAATCCGGCTGTTGGCTGCTTTGCCGGATGCCTGGGACGAGGGTTCAGTGTCGGGGTTGCGTGCCCGTGGCGGTTTCGAAATTTCGATGAAGTGGAGTGCCGGCAAACTGATTGTAGCAACTCTAAAATCGATAAAAGGAGGAGCTTGCAAACTTATTTCAGCTGAACCTCTGCAACTGGAAGGAAATACCATTCAATCTACCCGGCTGGGAAATGGTTCTTATGAAATAGTTATTAGCACCGAAGCCGGTAAAATATACAAATTGCAAACAAAAGATGGTCCGGCGAATTACGTTTTCGCATATTTTAAAAATAACGGGAAAGATGGTTTGCATATGGCTGGTAGTAACGACGGTTTGAATTGGAAAGCATTCAAAAATGACCAGTCGTTCATTGTTCCGGAAGTAGGAAAAGACAGCATCATGCGCGATCCTTGCATTGTGAAAGGGCTTGATGGCCAGTTTCACATGGTTTGGACGGATAGTTGGACGGATAAAGGAATTGGTTATGCCTCCTCAAAAGATCTGATCCATTGGTCAACACAGGTTTTTATTCCGGTGATGCAACATGAAGACAGCGCACTCAATTGCTGGGCGCCTGAGATTACGGTCGACCCGATTAGCCAGACTTATATGATTTTCTGGGCTACCACTATTAAAGGCAGGTTCAGCGAAACGTATTCGCCAATGGAAAGTGGTTATAATCACCGCATGTACTATGTTACCACCAAAGATTTCAAAACGTTCAGTGAAACAAAACTGCTTTACGATCCGGGTTTTAATGTCATTGATGCCACGATAGTAAGGGAAGATGGCCGGTATATTATGTTTATGAAAGACGAAACGCGTGAACCGGCTCAGAAAAACCTGAAGATAGCTTATGCCGATAACCTGACAGGACCTTACACGGCTGCCGGCAAACCAATTACCGGCAATTATTGGGCGGAAGGACCTACCAGCATGAAGAAAGGAGAAACGTGGATTGTGTACTTCGATAAATACCGCGACCATAAATATGGTGCCATCCAATCAACGGACTTGATTAACTGGACGGATATTTCGGATCGGATTTCATTGCCAAAGGGGTTGCGTCACGGAACCATTTTTACGGTAAATAAAGATGTCTATAATTTGTTGGAGAAACAATAATGTCAATGCTGGATTTTTGACTAAAATAAATAACAGAATTATCCGCAAAGCATCCTAATGTTTTTATAATATGGATTAAAGTAAAAAGTAGTGCGTCTCGCGATCCAGGGTCACGACTGAAAGGAGTAATTCCAAATCGCGGTCAAAACAATTTACGCGATCTGGAAATCGCGAGACCCAACTCGAATTCTATTTATTGGGACACTTTACGGATATTTATTTAAAAAAATATGAATAATTCTCGTCGCAATTTCCTGAAAAATGCCGGACTAATCAGTTTAGCCGCAGTAGTATCACCCAATATAATATTAAAGGCTTCACCCATAAATTCACCTGCAAAACCGGACAATAAAACCAAATCCGGCGATGGTTTCGTTTTTCTATTCCAGGGCGATTCCATTACTGATGGCAACCGCGGACGAAACACCGATCCCAATCATATCATGGGCCATGGTTATGTATTCAGCATTGCAAGCCGGGTAGGAGCGGATCATCCGGAGAAACACCTGGCTTTTTATAACCGGGGCATCAGTGGCAATAAAGTGAGTGATTTATCAGCCCGCTGGCAGAAGGATTGCCTGGATTTGAAGCCCGACGTGCTCAGCATTCTGGTTGGAATAAACGACATTGACTATGCTGTAAATTCAGGTGATAAATTGTTGATGCTCCGTTTTGAAGAAACTCTTCAATACTTGCTTGCGCAGGCAAAAGCAGTAAATCCGAATGTACTGGTTGTATTGTGTTTGCCTTTTATTTTGCCTGTCGGAAGGGTCGGCGATAGATTGGGCCTCTACGAGTTGGGAATAGCTCAACTACATGCCAATATTCAGAACGTTGCTTTGGAGTATAATGCTTTGGTGGTCGATTTTCAGCAGGTAATGACCCATGCCTGCAAAAAAGCACCGGCCGATTATTGGATGTGGGACGGGATTCACCCCACTGTGGCGGGTCACGAATTATTAGCACGTGAGTGGATAAAAGTTGTAGAGAAAAAGCTAAGCTTTGTAAAGTAAAATCAACATTCAATGAAGGTAAGAGACAGCGGTATGCCGCACGAGGAAATGTGGTCGGAGTTTTTCAATGCCGGGGCTATTTTAAATCAAATGCAGTTGAGTCCGGAACTGGAAAACGTTGTCGACCTGGGCAGTGGTTATGGAACTTTCTCCATTCCTGCCGCACAAAGCGTGCGCGGTACTGTTCATGCATTCGACATTGAACCGGGAATGATAGAGTTGCTGCAAATAAAAACCCGGAAACTGAAACTTACAAATATCGAATTCCATTTGTGCGATTTCATAGCCGATGGTAGCGGATTGGCCGCTGACTCCATGGATTACGTGATGCTTTTCAACATCCTGCATCATTCGCACCCAAAACAGATCCTTGATGAAGCTTACCGGATTTTGAAACCGGGTGCAAAAGCAGGAATTATTCATTGGCGCAGCGATATTCCCACTCCCCGAGGTCCACAGTTGGATATTCGTCCACAGCCATACGATTGCAAGAAGTGGGCGGAGGAATCGGGTTTTAAAACAACAAAAGAACTTTTGCTGGAACCCTATCATTTTGGTATTATCATTCAAAAACTTTAAAAATATAACATCATGAAACGAGCATGAATACAGAGATTCACCAACGTTTGTAAAAATCTGGCATGCGAGTTCTATACGACCTTTAAAAAGCAATTATTTACGTATGAAACCTACATGACCGCTCGCGTTCACCAAAGATGATGAAAATATTGTACCTTCGGGCATACAAACCAATAAAAGGGTACAATTATGGACAACGAAACAATTGATTTT
>Ga0079306_1000647_pt1 | contig 29854 bp, 28 predicted proteins | sample Methanotroph_Enr_FD_79181 | JGI IMG/M metagenome (GOLD analysis project Ga0079306, IMG submission 79181) | Enriched soil microbial communities from Old Woman Creek wetland in Ohio, USA - Methanotroph_Enrichment_5 | ecosystem: Environmental > Terrestrial > Soil > Wetlands | place: USA: Ohio... | reverse complement strand
CCGTTCTCACCCTCCACCACGTCGGTGTAGCCGATGCGGGACAGGGTGTTGATGATGATGCGCCGCATCGTCGAGGAATCATCCACGATGAGGATCTTCACGGGGGCCTCCTGGGTGGAAAGGGGTCGGATCAGTCCGTCTACTGGGGCGCGGAAGCAGAGGCTTCCACGAATTTCATCAGCGCTGCCAAGTCATCGGGGTAGACGTTCTGGAACTTGATCCCCAGCTCGTACCCTCCCGGGTCCATCTGCTCCACCCGGACCACCATCCCCAGGGCCACCAGCGGCCGGCTGTCGGCGTCCTGCACCGGGCCGAAGTGGTTCTGGTAGCGGCCCCAGCCCGGCACCCGGATCTCCAGCTTGAGGAGGGCCCCGAGGGGATAGGGCCGGGAGGATTCCAGGAGGAGGCCGCCCACGGAAACGTCCTTGTAGCTGCTCTGGGCGGGCGCCTCCCCCTTGTGGAAGCTGAGTTCCTGGAAGCTGACCGTGGCCTCCAGGGGCATCCGTCGGTACTGTCGGCGTTCCTGGGACATGCGGGGTACCCTCGCATGGGGCATCGGTGGGGAGGCACCCCGACTTGAATCCTGGTACGCCCCGGCCCGGGAGAACCGGCATCCGTCCCGCCCAGGGGGCCGCCTGGGCTAGAATCACCTGTGCGAGCGCCCCCCGGGGGCGACCCCGGAGGACGTATGCCCGCTGCCCCAGGCCCCTGCCCCATGGACTCCGGCCAGATGGAGGCGGTCCTTCGCCGCCTGGCCGGGGAGCTGACGGCCCAGCTCCGGCCCGGGGAGGAGGTGGTCCTGCTGGGCATCCGGTCCCGGGGACTGCCGCTGGCCGAGCGCCTGGGGGACCTGATCAGGCAGACCACCGGCGGTCCGGTCCCGGTCGGGGCCCTGGACATCACCCTCTACCGGGACGACCTCACGGAGATGGTGGGCAGTCCCATCGTCCGGCCCACGGAGATCCCCTTCACCCTGAAGGACCGGACCGTGGTCCTGGTGGACGATGTGCTGTTCACCGGCCGCACCGTCCGGGCCGCATTGGATGCCCTCCTCGACCACGGGCGCCCCCGGCGGGTGCTGCTGCTGGTGCTGGCCGACCGGGGCGGGCGGGAGCTGCCCATCCAGGCGGACTTCGCAGGCCTCACCCTGGACGTGGCCCAGGGCCAGCGGGTGGCGGTGCGGGTGAAGGAGATCGACGGCGAGGATCGCGTGACCGTGGAGGCCTGCTGATGTCCGCGGAACGCTATACCTTCCCCCACAAGCACCTGCTGGGCATCGAGCCCCTCTCGGCCCGGGACATCACGGCCCTCCTGGACCAGGCTCGGGCCTTCGAGGAGGTCTGCGAGCGGCCCGACATCAAGATCGTCCCCGCCCTGCGCAAGAAGCTGGTGGTGAACCTCTTCTTCGAGAACAGCACCCGCACCCGGAACAGCTTCGAGATCGCCGAGAAGCGGCTGTCGGCCGAGATCATCAACTTCGACGCCGACACCAGCAGCCTGAACAAGGGCGAGACCCTCGTCGACACGGCCCTGAACCTGGAGGCCATGCACCCGGACCTCATCGTCATGCGCCACAGCGCTCCCGGGGCCCACGCCCTGCTGGCCCGGCACATGAAGGCCAGCATCGTGAACGCCGGGGACGGCGCCCACGAGCATCCCACCCAGGCCCTCCTGGACGCCTACACCCTGCGCAAGAAGCTCGGCCAGCTGCAGGGCCTCCGGATCGCCATCGTGGGCGACATCCGGAACAGCCGGGTCGTGCGCAGCAACCTCTGGCTCCTCACCCGGATGGGCGCCAAGGTCACCCTGGTGGGCCCCCCGACCCTGGTCCCCCGGGAGATGCAGGCCACCTGGCCCACGGTGGACATCAGCCATGACCTGGACGCCATCCTGCCCCAGCAGGACGTGGTGATGATGCTGCGGGCCCAGTTCGAGCGGGGCACCGGCGCCTACATCCCCGGCCAGGGCGAATACAGCCGCTACTACCAGCTCAACCGCGAACGGATGGCCCGCGCCCGGAAGGACGTGGTGGTGCTCCACCCCGGCCCCATCAACCGCGGCCTGGAGATCACCTCCGAGGTGGCCGACGGCCCCAACAACCTGATCCTCGACCAGGTGACGAACGGGGTCCCGGTGCGCATGGCCGTCCTCTACCTGCTGTCCCATCCCCATGGGGAGCAGGTCCCCTGATGTCAGCGCCGGTGGAGATCCTTTCCCGTCTGCTCTGGGTCCGGGATGTCGCGGCCCTTCCGGACAGGGTCCTGGCCGACCAGCTGGAACTGGACGGCAAGGCCCTGGCCGCCCTGGTCCAGGCGCATCCCGAGCGGTTCCCCGAGTCCCTGGTCTTCCACCTGAATGCCGAGGAGCGGCAGAGGATCCCCGACGCCCCTGTCCTGGCCTTCACCGAGGCCGGCGCCGCCCTCCTGACGGGCATGGTGCCAGGCAAGGAAGCCGCTCTGCTCACCCTGCTGCCCGCCTTCGCCGAGGCCCGCCGCGTCCTCACCGCCCATGCCGAGCTGTCCGCCCGCGTCACGGCCATGGAGCAGAAGCTGGATCTGGTGATGAGGGCCCTCCAGGGCGAGGAGGCCGAGGGTGGCTCGAAGGAGCGCCCCATCGGCTTCGTCTCCGAGGAGGACCTGCCCCACGGGCTGAAGGCCAGGGACCGGGCGGGAAAGGCCCGGCCGTGAGCGAGGCCCCCGACACCGACCTGACCCAGGAGCTGGATGCCCTCGTGGCAGCGAAGGACCGCGAGCAGCGGCGATCCAGGGGCTGGTTTGTCGCCGCCCTGGCCATGGTGGCGATGGCTTTCACCGCGCACCACCATCCCTTGCTCGTTCTTGGCTGGATCGCCCTGGGGATCGCGGCCCTCTGGATGGCCACCCAGGCCCACCTGCGCGCCAGCGCCTTGCGGGGTCAGGCCATGGAGAAGATCCTGGCCGAAGCCTTCCGCCGAGCGGGACAGGACCCAGCCCCATGACGACCGACATGATCCAAGGCCCCATCACCCTCCTCATCCTCGACGGCTTCGGCGACGGGCCGCGGAACGCCTTCGACGCCACCTTTGTGGCAGGCATGCCGCACTTCAACGCCCTGCGGCGGACCTACGCCGCCACCCAACTGCTCACCAGCGGCGAAGCCGTGGGCCTGCCGGAAGGCCAGTTCGGCAACTCCGAGGTGGGCCACATGAACCTGGGCGCCGGTCGCGTGGTCTGGCAGGAGCTCACCCGCATCGACGCCGCCATCCGCCGGGGCACCTTCCGCGAGAACAAGGCCATCGGCGGCCTGCTGGCGGGCCTCAAGGCCTCCGGGAAGCGCCTGCACCTGCTGGGCCTCGTGAGCGACGGGGGCGTGCACAGCCACCAGACCCACCTCGTGGCCCTGGCCCAGTGGGCCCAGGCCGAGGGCGTGCCCACCACCATCCACGCCTTCACGGATGGCCGGGACACGGCCCAGAAGAGCGCCGACGGCTACCTGCAGTGGCTCACGTTCCAGCTGCGGGACTGCCCGCTGGTGACCCTCGGGTCGGTCTGTGGGCGCTACACGGCCATGGACCGCGACAAGCGCTGGGAGCGCACGGAGCGGGCCTGGAAGCTCCTTGTGGACGGCGAGGCCGAATTCGCCGCGCCCGATGCCCTGGCGGCCATCTCGGCAGCCTACGCCCGGGGGGAGACGGACGAGTTCGTCTCCCCCACGCGGCTCGATGCCTTCCATCCCATCGCCGACGGTGACGGGGTGCTGTATTTCAACTTCCGCGCCGACCGGGCCCGCCAGATGTGCCACGCCCTGGTACATCCCGGATTCACGGCCTTCACGCCGAGGCACCGCCCGAAGGTGCGGCTCGTCACCTTCACGGCCTACGACATCGAGCTGGATCCCTACCTCACCGTGGCCTACCCGCCCCAGAGCCTGGACCTGATCCTGGGCGAGCTCGTCAGCGCCCAGGGCTGGAAGCAGTTCCGCACCGCCGAGACGGAAAAGTACGCCCACGTGACCTATTTCTTCAACGGCGGCCGGGAGGCCCCCTTCGAAGGGGAGGACCGGCGCCTGGTGCCCTCGCCCAAGGTGCCCACCTACGACCTGCAGCCGGAGATGAGCCTCCATGACGTGGTCCGGGGCCTGGAGGCGGCCATCCGTGGCGGCGAGTACCGGTTGCTGGTCTGCAACCTGGCCAACCCCGACATGATCGGCCACACGGGCGACCTCTCCGCGGCCGTGAGCGCCTGCGGGGCCATCGACGACGCCGTCCGCCGCATCGCCGAGGCCACCCTGGTCCGCGGCGGCGCCCTCTTCATCACCGCCGACCACGGCAACTGCGAATGCATGCGCGACGAGGCCGGCAACCCCCACACCGCCCACACCCTGAACCCCGTCCCCGCCGTCCTCGTGGCCGCGGGCTTCGAGGGCCGCCAGCTCCGCGCCGGCGGCGCCCTCAACGACGTGGCCCCCACCCTGCTGAAGCTGTTCGGTCTGGACCAGCCCGAGGTGATGGACGGCAAGAGCCTGTACTGACTCCGGATCCGACTTGATGAAGGGCACATCCCAAGAGGGCGCGCCCCGGGGATACTGTCGATATGAAAGTGGCGTTCATCGGCACCCACGGCGTCGGCAAGACGACCCTCTGCTACGAGCTGGCGGGGGCCCTCAAACGGGAGGGCGTCCACGTCGACATCGTGAAGGAGGTGGCGCGGCTCTCGCCCCTGCCCATCAACCAGAAGACCTCCCTGGAGGCCCAGACCTGGATCTTCCTCACCCAGATGGCGGAGGAGATCCGCTCCGGCAGCCAGCACGATGTGGTCGTCTGCGACCGGAGCGTGCTGGACAACTACGCCTACATGATGTTCGCCTTCGGCCGCCAGAAGCCCATCGAGCGCTTCATGCACCACTGGATGAAGAGCTACGACCTGCTCTTCAAGGTGCCCTTCTCGGGCGTCGTGTCCGCGGATGGCGTCCGGGACACGGACACCTTCTTCGCCGAATCCATCGACCACCTGGTGGACGAACTGCTGGCGGAACGGGACCTGCCCCATGAGTGCCTGGATCCCACCGGTCGGGCCGGCTGGATCCACCGCGTGAAGGAAGTGGTGCTGGGCCATCCCAAGGGCCAGAAACGGCTGCTGCAGGGGGGCTGAGGAACCCGCGGGGACTTGTGACCGAGGTCCGTACCCCGGCCCCTGACCCCGGGTAGCATCCTGGGCATGGAGGACCTCATGGTCATCAGTGGCGCTCAGTCCGTCAAAGGCGGCAGCTTCCTGTTCCATCCCGCCGGCTCCCTGCCCCAGTTCACCCCCGAGGAGAGTGGCGAGGAGGCTCTGGCCATCGCCGAGGCGGCCCGGGATTTCGTGGACGGCGAGGTGATGCCCCGGGACGAGGCCATCGACCACCTGGACCTGGACCTCACCCGGGACCTCCTCCGCAAGGCCGGCGAGCTGGGCATCCTGGGCATCGAGATCCCCGAGGCCTACGGCGGCCTGGATCTGGAAAAGAAGACCGCCCTCCTGGTGCTGGAGCAGATGGCCCGTCAGGCCAGCTTCTCCACCAGCTACGGCGCCCACACCAGCATCGGCACCCTCCCCATCGTCTACTTCGGGAACGCGGCCCAGAAGGCGAAGTACCTGCCGAAGCTGGCCACGGGCGAATGGCTGGCGGCCTACGCCCTCACCGAGGCCGGCAGCGGCTCCGACGCCCTGGGGGCGAAAACCACCGCCGTGCTGGAGGACGGTCACTGGGTGCTGAACGGCACCAAGGCCTGGATCACCAACGCGGGCTTCGCGGATGTCTTCGTGGTGTTCGCCAAGATCAACGGCACCCACTTCAGCGCCTTCATCGTAGAGCGCACGGACCCCGGCCTGGGCACCGGGGCCGAGGAGAAGAAGATGGGCATCAAGGGCAGCTCCACCCGGACCCTGGTCCTGGACAACTGCCGCATCCCCGAGGACCGGCTCCTGGGCGGCAAGGGCAAGGGCGCCCGCATCGCCTTCGGCATCCTGAACGTGGGCCGGTTCAAGCTGGGGGCCAGCTCCGTGGGGGCCGGCAAGCGGGTGCTGGAATACACCCTGAAGTACGCCGGGGAGCGCCATCAGTTCGGCAAGCCCCTCACGGCCTTCGGCCTCATCCAGCAGAAGCTGGCGGACATGGCCGTGCGGATCTTCGTGGGCGAGAGCATGAACTTCCGGACCATCGGGTACCTGGACGACGCCCTGGCCCAGACCAGCTGGGACAGCGAGACCGGCGGCGCCGACAAGATGAAGGCCATCGAGGAGTTCGCCATCGAGGCATCCATGGCCAAGGTCTGGGGCAGCGAGGCCCTCTGGGCCACCGCCGACGACGCGGTGCAGAGCTTCGGTGGCGCGGGGTTCAGCGCCGAGTACCCCGCCGAGAAGATCTACCGGGACTGCCGCATCAATCGCATCTTCGAGGGCACCAACGAGATCAACCGCCTGCTCATCGCGGGCACCTTCCTCAAGCGCTGCAGCGGCGCCGATGGCCTGCCGCTGGCGGAAGCCGTCACCCCGCTCTCCAGGCCCGAGGATCCCGCCCTCGATCTGGCCGAAGGCATCAAGGCCCAGGTCAGGACGCTGGCAGCCCTTGTCCAGCGGGAGCAGGGGCCCAAGATCCTGGACAACCAGGAGGCCGCCGCCCGCCTGAGCAACCTGCTCATGGAGGCTTACGCCACGGAATCCGCCGCGATCCGGGCGGCCCGGATGGCCGCGGCCGGGCATCGCTGGGCGGGCCTCGCCCAGGACCTGGCCCTGGTCCAGGCCCAGGAATCCTGGAACCGGGTCCAGGCCCAGGGGCCGATGCTGGCCGCGGAGGTGGCCCAGGGGGATGCGTTGGATGCGATCCTCGACCGCCTGCGGAAAGCTGCCCCCCGGCCGCGGCCCCTTTCCACCCTCCGGTCGCGCATCGCCCGGGTCCTGACGGAACAGGGCCGGTATCCCGTCACATCCCTGTGAGCAGAACTCAGGCCGGGAGCCCCGCGCCCGAAGCAGTGGAACAGGAGTTTCCATGGCCTTGGCAAGACCCATCCCCACCCGGAACGAGCGCGTCCTGAAGGACGAGGACTTCATCGTCTCCAAGACGGATTTGAAGGGCCTCATCAGCTACGGCAATCGCACCTTCATCGACATCTCGGGCTACGAGGAATCCGAGCTGCTGGGAGCCCCCCACGCCATCCTCCGCCATCCGGACATGCCCCGGACCGTGTTCAAGCTGCTCTGGGACCAAATCCAATCCGGCCGCGAGATCAACGCCTACGTGAAGAACCTGGCCAAGGACGGCGCGTTCTATTGGGTCTTCGCGAACGTCACGCCCTCGTTCGACGCCCGGGGCCGCATTGTCGGCTACCACTCTGTGCGGCGGAAGCCCTCCCCCGGCGCGCTGGGCACCATCTCCGACCTCTACCGGACGATGGCGGAGACCGAACGGAAACACGGCGGGGGCCAGGAGGGCATGCAGGCCTCCCGGGCCATCCTCGACCAGCTCTGCCAGGGAAAGGGGGCGAGCTATGACGAACTTGTCCTTGGGCTCTAGGATCCACCTCCTCGCGGGCGGCGCCTTCGTCCTCTACCTGGCCTTCGCGGCCCTGGGGTTCCGCGCCGCCGGCCCCAACGGCTGGATGATCGTCCTGCTGGTCCTCTCCGCGGTCGTCTTCATGGTGCTGCTCTACACCCTGCACCGCATCCAGGCGGCCCTGGCCCGCATCACCTCCCAGATGCAGCAGGCCGCCGAGGGCCATCTGGACGGCCGCATCACCGGGATCAAGAAGGGCGCCGCCACGGCGGATCTCTCCTGGGCCCTCAACAACCTCATGGACCAGGTGGAGGCCTACTTCCGGGAGACCAACGCAGCCTTCGAGCACAGCGCCCGGGGCGACACCTACCGGAAGGCCATGACCTCGGGCCTCCACGGCGACTTCCGGGCGTCCCTGGAGCGCGTCAACATCTCCGTGGATGCCATGGCCCAGACCCAGCGCCTGCAGATGAAGGAGCAGCTGGTCGGCCGCATCTCCGAGCTCAACTCGGTGAATCTGGTCAAGAACCTGAAGGCCATCCAGGACTTCCTCGTGAACCAGAACCAGGAGATGAAGGTCGTGGCCAACCTCTCCCGGGAGACAGCCCAGGAGGCGGATGCCAGCTCCGCCGGCATCCAGGCCATCGTGGCGGACCTGAACCGCGTCGTCGACCTCATCACGTCCACCCACGGCCAGATCTCCCGGATCCACGAGAAGAGCGCCGAGATCCACCAGATCGTCCAGGTCATCACCGAGGTCGCGGACCGGACGAACCTCCTGGCCCTGAACGCCGCCATCGAGGCGGCCCATGCGGGCGAGGCGGGCAAGGGCTTCGCGGTGGTGGCCGAGGAGGTGCGCACCCTCAGCGAGAACACCAAGGATGCCGCCGCCAGCATCGCGGCCAGCATCGGTTCCTTCGGCCAGGCCACCACGCGCATGCTGGACGACGCCGGCCGCATGAAGGAGATCGCCGACAGCTCCCGCAGCGCCATCACCGAGTTCGCGGGCCAGTTCCAGCGCTTCTCCGAGTCGGCCCGCACCAGCCTGGCCCAGGTTTCCAAGGCCCTGGATGTCGGCTTCGCCTCCCTGGTGAAGGTGGACCACTTCGTGTTCAAGCAGAACGGCTACCGGATCATCCAGACGGGCCCGGAATCCCCGGAGGCCCGCGCCGTCCAGGCGACCCACCACCAGTGTCGGCTCGGGCAGTGGTACTACGAGGGGGGACAGGGGAAGGAGCTCTTCGGGCAGCTCTCCTGCTACGCCCGGCTGGAGGAGCCCCATGCCCGCGTGCACGGCGCCGTCCACGAGGCGATGGCGCTCCTGGGGGACCGGTGGGAATCCGATCCCGCCCTCCAGGAGCGGGTGTTCGACGCCTTCCGGAAGACGGAACGCGCCAGCGACGAGGTCATGGAGGCCCTAGACTGCATGGTGGAGGAGCGGCACCGCGGCTGAAACCGCTACTTCACGCCGATGTGCAGGGCCACGATGCCACCCGTGAGGTTCGTCCAGCGGACCTCGCGGAAGCCGGCCGTCCTCAGTTCCTCAGCCAGGGCGGCCTGGTCCGGGAAGCCCCGGATGCTCTCGGGCAGGTAGGTGTACGCGGAGGCGTTGCCGCTGATCCAGGCGCCGATGCGAGGCAGGATCCGCAGGCTGTACCAGTCGTAGAAGGTCTTCAGTCCCGGCAGGACCGGCGCGCTGAATTCCAGGATGGTGAGCTGCCCCCCCGGCCGCAGCACCCGCAGGAATTCGGCGTAGGCCTTCGGGCGTTCCTCGACGTTGCGGATGCCGTAGCAGATGGTGATCCCGTCGAAGGTCCCATCCCGGAAGGGCAAGCCCTGGGCGTCGGCATCGGTGGAGGCCCAGATCCGGTTCCGGAGTCCCTTCCGGGCGAACTTGGGCGGCCCCATGCGCAGCATGGCGTGGGTGAAGTCCGTGCTCACCACGTCGGCCCCGCGCCGGGCCAGGGCCACGGAGGAGTCGCCGGTGCCGGCGGCCACGTCCAGGAACCGCTTTCCCGGTCCGGCCCCGGAGGCCCGGGCCATCTGCCGCCACCACCAGAAGTCCGCGCCCCCGGAGAGGACGTGGTTCAGCACGTCGTACTTCCCGGCGATGCCCGAGAACATCTGCTGGACCTGCCTGCCTTCCGGCATCGCGCCTCCCTCGAACCTCCATTGAACCAGACCCGGCCCTTCCGGAGAGGACAGGTCGAAGCGGCGGGCTCCGCCCCACGCAAAGGCGGGGGCCCGGGGGACATCGCAAGCGCCAGCGGGCAGGCGGTCCCCCCGGACAGCATTGACCGAAGGTAGAGGCTAGCCAAGACCCCACCGGACCCCCATCTTGGGACCTACCCAATCCGGAGGACATCCACCATGAGCACCTCGGCCACCGAGCAGATCAAGGGCGGCAGCTTCCTGCTGACCCCCATCGGCACCCTGCCCCAGTTCACCCCCGAAGAGTTCGAGGATGACGCCAAGGAATTCGCCCGGGCCGCCCGGGACTTCATGCAGGGCGAGGTCCTCCCCAAGGACGAGGCCATCGACAAGCTGGACATCCCCCTCACCGTGAGCCTCATGAAGAAGGCCGGCGAGCTGGGCCTGCTGGGCCTGGAGATCCCCGAGGCCTACGACGGCATGGACGTGGACAAGCGGACGGCCATGCTGGTGCTCGAGGAGATGAGCAAGCAGGGCAGCTTCGCCGTCAGCTACAGCGCCAACACCGGCATCGGCACCCTGCCCATCGTCTACTTCGGCACCGAGGCCCAGAAGAAGGCCTACCTGCCCAAGCTGGCCACCGGCGAGTGGCTGGCCGCCTACGCCCTCACCGAGGCCGGCAGCGGCTCAGATGCCCTGGGCGCCAAGGCCACGGCCGTCCTCGACGGCGACCACTGGGTGCTGAACGGCACCAAGATGTGGATCACGAACGCCGGATTCGCCGACGTGTTCATCATCTTCGCCAAAGTGGACGGCCAGCACTTCAGCGCCTTCATCGTCGAGAAGACCGACCCCGGCATCAGCACCGGGGCCGAAGAGAAGAAGATGGGCATCAAGGGCAGCTCCACCCGCACCGTCATCCTCGAGAACTGCCGCATCCCCAAGGACCGCCTGCTGGGCGACCTGGGCAAGGGCCACAAGATCGCCTTCGGCATCCTGAACATCGGCCGTTTCAAGCTGGGCCTCGGCAGCCAGGGCGGCATGAAACGGATCCTGGAATACACGATCAAGTACACCGGCGAGCGCCAGCAGTTCGGCAAGCCCATCAACTCCTTCGGCCTCATCCAGCAGAAGCTGGCCGACATGGCCACCAAGATCTTCGTCTGCGAGTCGCTGAATTTCCGCACCATCGGCTACCTGGACGAGGCGCTCCACGCCACCAGCTGGTCCAGCCCCACCGCCGGCGCGGACAAGATGGCGGCCATCGACGAGTTCGCCATCGAGTGCAGCATCTCCAAGGTCTGGGGTAGCGAGGCCCTCTTCAACGTGGCGGACGAAGCCGTGCAGGCCTTCGGCGGCTACGGGTTCAGTGCCGAGTATCCCCCGGAGAAGGCCGAGCGGGATTGCCGCATCAACCGCATCTTCGAGGGCACCAACGAGATCAACCGCCTCCTCATCGCCGGGACCCTGCTGAAGCGCGCCATGAAGGGCGAGCTGCCCCTCATGCAGTTCGGCCAGCAGGTGGCCAAGGAGATCGCCAACCCGATCAAGGTCGACGCGTTCACCGGCCCCCTCGCCCGCCTCAAGCACGGCGTGGAACTCAGCAAGCGCCAGTGCATGCTGGCCGCCGGTCTCGCGGTGCAGGTCCTGGGCCAGAAGCTGGTGGACAACCAGGAGGTCATGGCCCGCATGAGCAACATGCTCATGGAGATCTACGCCATGGAGAGCGCCATCGTCCGCGCCGAGCGGATGCTGGAGAACAACCACCGCTGGGCCGAGATCGCCCGCGACTTCACCGAGCTCTACGTCAACGAGAGCTGGCACCGGGTCCACGGCGATTCCCGCATGCTCTGCGCCGACGTGGTGGAGGGCGAGGCCCTGCGGCACGCCCTGGCGGGCATCAAGGCCTTCGCCGAGTTCCATCCCACGTCCAACGCCCGCCTGCGCGGCCGGATCGCGAGCCAGCTCATCCAGAAAGGCAGCTATCCCATCGAGATCGCCTGACACGCCTCATCCCGGACACAGAAAGGGCCCCGCGTCGCGGGGCCCTTTCTTCATGCGGGACCAGGTTCAGCGGCGGATGTCCCGGCCGCCCCCCCGCTCTTCGCGGCGATCGCCGCCCGAGGGGCGGGGTTCGGGCGCCCGCTCCCGGGGGGCCGGCGCCTCGCGGCGTTCCGGAGCCGGCGCGGGGGCCGGACGGCTCTCGAAACCCCGTTCCCGAGGCGAGGGGCGGCTGTCAAAGCCGCGGCTGGGGGCGGGATCAGGGGCGGGACGGCTTTCGAAACCCCGTTCTCGCGGAGTCGGACGGCTGTCGAAGCCGCGTTCCCGCGGAGCGGGCGTGTCGTCCACCCGCCGGCCGGGGGCGGGCCTGCTCTCGGACCCGCGCTCCCGCGGAGCGGGCGTGTCGTCCACCCGGCGGTCGGGGGCGGGCCTACTCTCGGATCCGCGCTCCCTCGGAGCGGGCGAGGATTCGATCCGGCGCTCCTGGCCCGGGGCGGGGCGGTTCTCGAAACCGCGCTCACGGGGCAAGGGAGCACGGTCGGTGGCCTGCATGCGGCCGCGGTCCTCGAAGGGCACCCGCTGCGGACCGGCCTGGGCGGACCCGCCCGGGCGGACGTCTCCGCCGCGGGGCGGAGCCATGTCGCGGCGGATGACACCACGCCCGGTAGCGGCCTGGGCCTGGCGTTCGTAGGCCATCATCCGGTCTCGGCGGATCTCGGGACGGAAGGCCCCCTGGATCTGTCCGGGATTCCGGAACTCGTTGGAGGACACGATCAGCGGGCTCCGCCGCCAGGGCGGAGTCAGATCCCGCCCGCCGCCGGTCCAGCCCGTGGCGCCGGTGCCGCCGCCGAAGGTCCGCAGGACATTGGCGTCGGAGTAGATGCGGCCCCGCACGTTCACCACGTTGATGTAGTTCACGGAGACCACATTCCACGCATAACCGCCGCCCCAGGCGCCATAGCCCCAGTGGCAGGGCGTGTTGTAGTAACCCAGGGGCGCCCACCCGTAGTAGCCGGGGGTGTAGTTCCAGGCCACCCAGGCGGGGCTGTAGTTGACGCCCGGGATCCAGAACCAGCCCACGCCCACGCTCCAGTGCCAGCGCCCGTGATGGTAGGCCACGTAGGCCCACGGCTCGGCGGAGATCCAGGTCATGCCACCGGCATAGGGCGCCCAGCGGCCGTCGTAGTAGGGGCGCCAGTCCTCGGCGACGCCGTCCGGCTGCCAGACCCACCCGAACTCGCTCGATTCCACCCAGTGGCCATGGCCGTCGAGTTCGTCGGAGTAGTACCGGATCTCGGGCGGGACGCGGTCCCAACTCTCGCCACGGCGCACCGCCACAGCGCGGGAACTCCAGCGGTCGAAGTCGTCCCCGTCGTAGGTGTTGAAGCCGCGCACGCGGTCCAGGCTGTCCTCGGGGCTGTAGACCGTGAGCCGATCCCCGGCGGCGATGACCGTCTGGTTGCGCTGGTTGGCGAAGTCCACGTGGCCGTTGTAGACCAGCACGCGAGTGGTGTTGTCCCGCTCCGCCTCCACCACGAAGGAGCCGCTGTCGAAGCAGGTGACCGTCCCCGAGGGGGTGTCCACCCGGAACCGGGCGTCCGACTGCCCGCCGAGTTGGATGCGGAGCCGACCGTAATCCAGGCGCAGCAGCACCTGCTTCTCGCCCTTCCGGGTGGTGAAGAGGGCCGCCACCGTGAACCGGGTGGCGCCACCGAACGCGATGCGGGTGCCGTCCCCCAGTTGCAGAACACCACGACCGCGGCTTTCCACCACGTCCCCCTCGCCGACGGGCGTGCCCCGGCTCAGGTCCTCGTCGATGTCCCCCTTGCGGATGCGCACGTCGCCCTCAAGGGCGCGCACCATGGCATAGCGGTCCGGGGACTCGCCCTGATAGGTGCTGTCGTCACGGGCCGGGGCGGACGCGGGATCCTGGGCCGTCGTCTGAGGGGCCGCGGCGAGCAGGGCCGCCGGGAGCAGCACCGCCGCCATCCATCGGTAGTTCCGGAAGGTCTCGTTCATGGCCTGCCTCCGTGTCCTGGGATGCCGCCTGGTTCAGGATCGGTTCCAAGGAAGGGACACGCCAGGGGCGTGCCAAGTTGCATTATTGATTGGGAAAGGGGGCCAGGGCCGTGCCCCGCTGCGCCGGCTCAGGCCGGGGCCCCAGGGCCGCCAGCCGGGGGAGGAGCCCGATCCAGGGGAGGGACCAGCGGGAGGCCCCGCCGGGCTCCACCCGGCCCGCCTCCACCTCCAGCCGGTCCGGCAGGAACCGGAGGGAAAGGTCCCGGCCCGGCGGCAGCGGCAGGTAGATGATCCGGCCCGTGGCGGGATGGATCACGGCCAGGAGGCTCTCGCCATCCTCCACCACCCAGCACAGGCCCTGCAGAAAGGGCCGGAAGTCGTCCGCGCACCAGCGCAGGCTTCCGAGTCCCTGGAGGAGGGGGGTCTCGGCGGGAAAGCGCCAGGTGCCTGCGGCGCTGGCGAGGGGAACGCCGCCATCCCGCCAGGCCCGCAGGGGCCGGCCCGGCAGGCCCTCCTGCAGGCGCACGAGGCCCCGGCCGTCCACCACCCTCACCGTTCCGTCCTCCGAGATCGCCACCGTGAGCGGACCACTGGAGACCAGCACCGGCACCGTTCCGGCGGCAGGATCGAGGCGCGGGGAGGGCTGCCAGGGCAGAGGCAGGACCTGCTCCCAGGGCAGGGGCTGGCGGGCCTGGGCCCGCAGGGACGGGGCCGCCAAGGCGGCGGCGGTCAGGAGGAGGGGGCCCAGCCGCACAGGGCCTCCAGGTTCCGGGTGGTGAGTTCCGCCAGCTGCGCGGACGGGATGCCCCGCAGGGCGGCCACGGCCTCGGCGGTGAACCGCACGAAGCCCGGCTCGTTGGGCTTGCCTCGGTAGGGCACGGGCGCCAGGAAGGGGGCATCGGTCTCCACCAGGATGCGGTCCGCTGGCGCCCAGGCGGCCACCTCGCGCACCGCCTCGGCCTTCTTGAAGGTGGCGATGCCCGAGAAGCTCAGGTAGAAGCCCAGGTCCAGGGCCCGGGATGCGAAGGCCTTGTCCTCGCTGAAGCAGTGGATGATGCCGCGGACCGCGTCGGCGCCCTCTTCCTCCAGGATCCGCAGCGTGGCCTCCGGGGCCGAGCGGGTGTGGATCATCAGGGGCTTCCGGAGCCGCTTCGCCAGCCGGATCTGGGCCCGGAATGCGGCCTCCTGGTCCTCCCTGGGGCTCAGGTCGTAGTGCCAGTCCAGGCCCGTCTCGCCCACGAAGCGCACGGCGGGGTCCTCGATCATCCCGGCCAGTCCGGCCTCCACCTCCGGGTTCCAGGTTCTTGCCTCGTGGGGATGGACGCCCAGGCTGGCCCTCACGCCGGGAACCCGCCGCGCCAGGTCGAGGACGAGGCGGGAATCTTCCAGGTCGGTACCCACGGCCACGAAGCCAGTCACGCCTTCGGCCCGCGCCCGGGCGAGGGTCGGCTCCAGCTGATCCAGGGTCAGATGGCTCCCCGTGAGGTGGCAATGGGCGTCGACGAGCATGTTCCTCCCGGAGCACCATGTTCCCACGGTCGCCGTAAGTCGAGGAAATCCATCCTCTGCCGATAGACTTCTCATCCCGTGTTCCCGATGCCGAATCCACGCGCCCTCCGCGCCCTCTGGTGGCTGCTCCTGGGGTGGTCGATCGTCCCGGCCAACGCACAGCCCCTGGCGTTCCGCCACTTCGGACTCCGCGACGGCCTGCCCCAGAGCCAGGTCACGGCCCTCCTGGAGGACCGCCACGGATTCCTCTGGGTGGGCACCAACACGGGGGGCATGGCCCGCCTTGGGGCCTCGGGATTCCAGCCCTTCGGTGCCGCGCAGGGACTGAAGGCCCGCTTCGTGCGGGGCCTGCTTGAGGACGCGGACGGGCGCATCTGGGTGGGCAGCGAAGAGGGCGTCTCCGAAGTCCAGGGGGATACCGTCGCGAACTACGGCGCCGATCAGGGCCTGGGGCGATCGCCCACCCTGGCCCTCAGCCTCGACGGCTCCGGGCAGGTGCTCGTGGGGAACCGCGTGGGCCTGTTCCGGCGCGAAGGACAGGCCTTCCAGCCCGTGCCCCTGCCCGCGCCCTTCTCCGGCCAGCCGATCCGCTTCCTGGCCCGCGACCATGGCAACGGCCTGTGGATGGTGGGCGCGGGCCACCTCATCGGCCGCTGGGACGGACAGCAGATGCGCCTGTATCCCCTTCCACCGGACCAGGAAAGGGCCCCGATCCGGGATCTCCAGGTGGACCCGAATGGACAGGCCTGGATCCTCCTTGAGGATGCCCTGCTCCGCATGGACCGGGGACGCTGGGTCGAGGAACCCCTTCCCTCGCTTCCCCCCTCGCCGAAGCTGGCCAGTCTCCGCTTCGATGCCCGGGGGGGAGGGCTGCTCGTCTCCCTCGGCGGCGACGGCCTCCTCCTCAAGGCTCCGGGATCACCGGTCCGGCGGCTCACCGCTGCCGATGGTCTTCCCCGCGACCGCATCCTGGTGGCGATCCGGGACCGACGGGGCATCCTCTGGGTGGGGTCGGACGGTGACGGCCTGGCCGCCCAGGCCGTGCCAGATCTCTGGTCCCTGGATGGCTCTCCGAACCTGCCAGGGAAGGACCTCGCTGCGGTGACCGCCATCCGCGAACTCGGGCAAGGGCGCGTGCTCCTGGCCAGCAGCACGGGGCTCTACCAGGTGGACGAGGGGCGGGGCATCACGGGCCACTGGACCCAGGCCCAGGGACTGCCCGCGAACGAGATGTGGTGCCTGCTCCCGGACGGGACGGGCGGCGTGTGGGTAGGCACGGACCGGGGGCTGGCCCGGTGGCGGGACGGCCGCGTGGGTCCGGCGGGTCCCCGGGAGATGGCGAAGGCCAGCGTCCTCACCCTGGTCCTCGACCGGGATCGCATCCTGGCAGGCACCGAGCAGGGACTCTTCGTGCTGGACCGGGAGGGCCGCCTCCTCCAGCGCCTGGGCCTCCCCCCGGAGACCGGAAGCACCGAGATCGCCGACATCCTCCGCTACCAGGGACAGCTGCTGCTGGCTTCGCCCCTCGGCCTCTGGCGGCTCGCGGGAAAACGCCTGGTCCGGGCCTACGAGGATGCTCCCTTCGCTTCCGTGACCATCACCAGCCTGACTGCCGATTCCCAGGGCCACCTCTGGGTCGGGACCATGAACGGGCTGCACGTGCTGACAGGAGGGAAGTGGACCAGCTACGGCATGGCCGATGGCCTCGGGGACGACAGCATCAACTTCATCGCCGACCTGGGCCACGGCTGCATGGCCTTCGGCCACAACAAGGGTGTGGACCTGCTCGAGGGGAAGGATCTGCAGCACCTCTCGCGGAGCCAGGGACTGATCTCCGACGAGACGAACCACAACGGGTTCACGGTGGATTCTCAGGGGCGCCTGTGGATCGGCATGATCGGCGGCGTGAATGTCCTTCGCAACCCCTCCGGGTTCCGGAATCCCTCCTTGCGGGCTCCGACGGTGCTGGAGGTCCGATGGCCGGGCGGCATCGCGGGGCTCCCCACCGAGGTGTCCGTGCCCCCGATGCCCGACTTCCTCGAGATGAGCTTCGACACGGGCGAACCCCTCGCGCCGTCCCACCCCCGCTACGAGACCCTGTTGCAGGGCGTGGACCCGGGCTGGCGCCCCCTCACCCAGCAGGCACTCCTCCTCCACTACCGCAACCTGGGCGCGGGACACTACCACCTCCGCCTCCGGGTCTCCATGGAGGGGGGGGCCTGGGTGGAATGCCCGCCCGTCTCCATCACGGTCCTGCCGGCCTGGTACGAGCGCTGGACCGTGCGGGTCGCCCTGGCGCTTCTCCTGCTGGCCCTCCTGGCCGGCATCCTCTGGCTGAGGGTCCACCGCCTCTCCCGCCGCGCCCAGGACCTGGAAGAGACCGTGGAGGCCCGGACGCGGATCCTGGAACGCCAGAACCGGGCCCTGGAGCAGGCCCACGAGCAGATCAAGCGGAGCCTGGAATCCAGGCTGAAGCTCATGGACATGGTCACCCACGATCTGCGCTCGCCGCTGACCAGCATCATGCTCACCCTTGACCGGTTGAGGGATCTGGTGCCGGATCGCGGGGCGCTCATCGACATCATGGACCGGGAAACGAGCCGCATCGAGACGCTGGTGCGCAACCTGCTCGACCAGAGCCGCTCCGAGGCCCTGCTCCACGGCCTGCAGCTCACCCCGACGGTACCCATGGAGGTGACTGACGGCTTCGAGGAGATCCTCCGCCTGAAGGCCGAGGCCAAGGGCCTGGCCTTCCATCTCGAAGTCGCGCCGGAGACCGCCCAGGCGACCATCCACGCGGACACCGCCACGCTCCACCAGGTGATGCTGAACCTCTTCGAGAACGCCCTGAAGTTCACGCCGCCGGGCGGCCAGGTGGGAGTCCGGTCCACGGTGGACCGGAAGGAAGAGACCTGGTCGCTGGAGGTCTGGGATACCGGCCGGGGCCTCGAGGCGAAGCAGATCCAGGACATCCTCGAGCCCTTCCGGCAGGTCAAGGCCGGCGACGCGGTCCATGGGTGGGGCCTCGGGCTCTCCATCTGCCAGGACATCCTGGAGGCCCACGGAGGCCAGCTGAGGATCACCAGCGAGCCGGGCCACGGCGCCAGCTTCCGCATGGTCCTGCCCCTGCATCCCACCGCGCCCTGAACCCGAAATCCGCCCTAGCCTCCCTGTGACCAAAGCCATAATCCGGAGGAGCCCCTCCTGAACCGGCGCATCCTGGATGCCATCCGGAGCCGCCGTGGAATCCGCCTTCCCCATCTCGTCCCAGAGCCAGCTGCCGCGCATGTTGCGGCTCAGGGACGGGCTGAAGGACGGCCTGGGCCGATCCATCACGTACCTGCGGGTCTCGGTCACCGAGCAGTGCAACCTCGCCTGCGTCTACTGCAAGCCCCGCACGGGGGCCCTGGAGCGCTCCGAGACCCCCGCCATGAGCCGCGACGAAGTGGTCCAGCTGGTGAAGGTCTTCACGAGCCTGGGCATTCGGAAGGTGCGCCTCACGGGCGGCGAGCCGCTCATGCGCCGGGACCTGGAGACCATCGTGGCAGGCATCAGCCACGAGGTGGAGGGCCGCGTGCACCTCACCACCAATGGCCTGCACCTGGCGCGCCGAGCCCGCGGGCTGCGCGACGCCGGGCTCATGGGCGTGAACGTGAGCCTCGACGCAGCCGAACGAAGCACCTTCGAGCGGCTCACCCGGAAGGATGGCCTGGCCAAGGTCCTGGCGGGCCTGGAGGCCGCCCGGGCCGCCGGGCTCAAGACAAAGCTCAACGCCGTCATCCTGCGGGGCTGGAACGAGGACCAGATCGTCCCGCTGGCACGCCTCGCCCTCACGGAGGCCGTGCAGGTCCGCTTCATCGAGTTCATGCCCTACCAGGGGAACGGCTGGGGCAAGGACCAGTTCATGCCCGCCGCCGAGATCCTCGCCACCATCCGGGCGGGCCTCGGAACGGAGCTGGAGGAGGAGCCCACCGTCGGCCTGGAGGAAGGGCCGGCGCGGATCTTCCGCATCCCCGGCGCCCCCGGGAAGGTGGGGGTGATCTCCACCCTCAGCGCCGACTTCTGCGACCGGTGCAACCGCGTGCGCCTCACCAGCCGTGGCGAACTCAAGGCCTGCCTCTTCGGCAACCAGCCCGTGGACCTGCTGGAACCCCTGCGGAACCACGCCACCCACGACGACCTGGTGCACCTCATCCGCCAGGCCCTGGTGGAGAAGCTCGACTGTCATCCCATGCGCCAGGGCCAGTACCCCGAGCTGAGCAAGGGCATGTGGCAGGTGGGCGGTTGACGGGGCTCCTGCTGCTGAGCGGAGGCCAGGGCAGCCGGATGGGAGGCCCCAAGCACGGCCTCGCCCATCCTGACGGCGGGACCTGGGGTGGGCACCTCGTACGGGTCTTCGAGAGCCTCTGGCCGGACGGCCCCCTCGCCATCCTGGGGGACCCCCTGCCCGATCGTCCCGGGCTGGTGGTCCTCGACGATCGCCGGGAGGGCCCCGCAGTGGCGCTGCGGGACTGGTGCGCCTCACCGGCCCCGGCGACCGATCGCTGGTGGGTCGTGGCCTGCGACCAGGTCCGCTGGACACCGGACCGGCTGATGGCTTGGTACCGGCGCGCGGAAGCCGCGGACCCGGGTGCGGAACGCTGGATCCTGGCCGAGCACGGAGGTCGCATCCAGCCCCTCGGCGGGTTCCTGCCCCATCGGCTCCGGCCCGTCCTGGCCGCGACCCGTGAACGCTCGCTCACCGCCCTCGCGCAGGCGGTCCCCCACCTGGTGCTGGCCGCCGGCGGGACGGAGTGGATGGACCTCGATACGCCCGAGGAACGGCGGGCCTTCGAGGCGGAGCGGTAGTCTCCGTCCGAGTCAGGGCCTCATGCGCTTGCGCACGAGCCGCTCGACGGGGACGCCCCCCTTGAGGTGGGACTCGATGATCTCCGGGACGTCGTCCACGGTGACGTGGGCGTACCAGATGCCGTCCGGGTAGACGATCACGGCGGGCCCGATGGCGCAGAAGCCGACGGACCCGCAGTGGAGACACTGGACCTGTCCATCCGGATTGCGCTTGTAATACAGCATCTCCGTATCGATGAGCTGGGCCTTGAAGGCCTCCAGGACGGCCTCGGATCCATTGGCGGCGCAGCTCTTCGAAGTGCAGACGAAGACCTGGCGCTGAAGGGGGTGCCCGATCACGGGCGCCAGGGAGAGATCCTGCTCAGGGGAGGGGGTGGACCCTTGATCGGTCATGGCGGCGCTCCTTGAAAATTGATTACCCTTAGGTAGATAGACTTTTAACAAGTTCGTTTCAACTGATTTCAATGGTGTTTGAATCAAATTACTTAGTGGTTATTTAATTAATAGTGATGATGGTCACGAACGACTTGAACTCGTTGCTCACCGTTTCATCATCTATGTCGAGCCCCGGATGGGTGCCCGAACGGATGGATCTGATGCTCCCCCTTTCCCAGACAGCAGGCTACGCGGTTCTGGCCCTCAGCTGCCTCGAAGATCCCGGTGGCGATCCGGCCCTGGTCCAGGACATCGCCGCCCGCACCGGCATCCCCCGCGCCTACCTCTCCAAGCTCATGAACAGCCTCGCCCACAAGGGGCTCATCAAGGCCAAGCGCGGCAACAAGGGCGGCGTCATCCTCGCCCAGCCCGCCAGCGAGATCAGCCTGGATGTCATCGCCGAGACCGTGGATGGCGATGCCTGGCGCCACGACTGCCTCCTGGGCTTCAGCTCCTGTTCGGACGACCGCGGCTGCCCCACCCACGCCTTCTGGAAGGAGGAGCGGGAGCGGATCCACGCCCAACTCAAGCAGAACACCCTCGCCGACATCGCCCGCTTCGAGCGGAGCTCCCGCACCTGGCGGCTGATGGACTCGATCCTCCCCGACAGCGTGTCGCCCTAGACCTCCACTGCCACTGCACGACCTCACCCGCCCTACCGTCCTCAACCCGGAGATCCCCGTCCCAATCGGCACCCCGAACGCGACGCCCTCCATTTCCCCAACCCACCAGAAAGGAAGTGCTCCATGCGGAACACCCTGCTGTCCCTCCTCGCGGTCGCCGCGCTGGCGGCGCCCCTGTCCGCCCAGGGCAGTGAACTCAAGGGCAAGTTCTTCTTCAAGAAGACCTGCAAGACCTGCCACGTCGCCGGCAAGCCCGGCAAGGAAGTCACGCCCCTGACCAAGACCCAGGCCCAGTGGAAGGCCTACTTCGCCACCGACAAGCACAACAAGGGCAAGGAGAAGCTCGGCACCGGCACCAACCTGACCCCCGAGCAGATGAAGGACGTGATGACGTTCCTCGTCCAGCACGCCAGCGACTCCCCGCAGCCCATGACCTGCGGCGGCTGATCCAACCCAACGGGACCCCCCCCCTTCCCTGCCCCTGAAACCACGCAACCCGGAGATGACTCTGATGAAACCCACCCGCATCATGCTCGCGCTAGCCGCCATGCTCGCGCCCGTGGCCCTGAGCGCCCAGTCCAACGAGGATCTGCAGAAGCAGATCGAAGGCCTGAAGCAGCAGATCAAGGCCGTCGAAGAGAAGGCGGACGCCGCCAAGGAAGTGGATGGCCGCCTGACCAAGGTCGAGACCAAGGTCGCCAGCGACAACATCCAGTGGGGCGGCGACCTCCGCACCCGCTTCGACAGCACCCAGTGGCACTTCCAGCCCTACCAGCAGTTCATGGGCTTCGCCCCGACGGCCATGCCCGGCCCCGGCGGCTCGACGCTGTACATGCCCTCTCCGGTGACCCAGCAGATGCCCGCCCAGGACTGGTCGAACTCCGTCCAGTGGTCCACCCGGCTGCGCCTGAACATGGGCATCACCATCAACGAGCACGCCAAGATCATGGGCCGGCTCGTGATGTACAAGGTCCACGGTGGTGCCGACGTCCCGGTGTTCAACGGTTCCCCCAACACGGTGGCCAACTCCTTCAACACGGGCAAGATTCCCAGCACGGACGTGCTCCGCGTCGAGCGGGCCAGCCTCGTCTACCACTTCCCCCTGGGCATCCTCTCCATCGGCCGCCAGAACACCACGGATGGCCCCCCCTTCGAGGTGCGCGATGGCGGCGAGCGTGAGGCCACCCCGCAGGCCCTGGCCGTGAACGCCACCATCGACGGCATCGGCTGGAAGCTCGAGCTCGAGAAGATCGGCTTCCCTGAAGGCACCCTGTTCGGCCTCTGCTACGGCGTGGGCTACGAGAGCGGCTTCGGCGGCGGCGGCCTGGTGAAGACCAACGCGGCTCCCGTGGGCTTCAATTTCTTCTCAGGCGCCAACAACGGCACGACGCTGACTCCCAGCCAGTACCCGCAGCCCGCCATGCAGGTGAACAGCATCGGCCCCCTGAAGGACACCACCGTCCTGGGCGCCATGTATGACATGCCGCTGCTCTTCCAGATCGGCGACACCGTCCAGAGCGCGAACTTCTATCTGGGCTACAACCGCTTCGGCAACATGACGGACATCCCCTTCGGCAGCCTCACCAACTTCCCGGTGCCGGCCTCCCCCGGCATGGGCGGCATGCCCTCCACGCAGTACGTGACCGCCACCAACAACCTCGGCGACATGGACCAGTGGACGGCCACCTGGAAGCACCGGATCGGCGAGCAGTTCACCTACTTCATCAGCGGCGGCTACATCAAGAGCCATCCGAATGGACTGTCCTCGCAGTACGGCGCCTACTGGAACTTCCCGGCCGTCATGCCTGCCGGATATCCCTCGGGCCCCAACGTCCAGCTCTCCGGCTTCGGCGGGCTGATGGGCGATCCCATCAACAGCCACACCGCGACCGCCTACTACACCGGCATGCGCTGGGATCCCATCGAGAAGCTCGGGATCGGCGTGGAGTTCAACCACGGGTCGCCCCGCTGGTTCACCTACAGCCCCGCCACCGGCGAGTACACCGAGAAGCTGGGCGCCCGCGGCGACGTGTGGGAGGGCTACATCCACTGGCGCTTCGCCAAGAACGCCGCGCTGCGCCTCGGCTACATCGACTACAAGTACACTCACGCCTTCAGCGGCTGGCAGATCGGACCCGGCGCGATGCCCGGCCAGAGCTGGGAGGACTCGTACAACCTGAGCAAGAATCCCATGCTCCAGTACGGCTTCCCGTCCACGGTGAAGAACACCTACGCCGCCATTGAAGTGAAGTTCTAGCGCCAAGTGCAACGGGCCGGAGGGGCGACCCTCCGGCCCCCTCCACAACACCAGGAGACCACGATGGGAACCATTCGCATGGATCGTCGGCTGTTCCTCAAGACCGCAGGCGCCACCGCCGGAGCCGTCGCCGCCACACAGGTGGGATGCCTCAAGTACTTCAAGAAGGGACGCAGCTCGGCGGCCGACTCCAGGGAGATCCCGACGACCTGCGAATTGTGCCCGAACAAGTGTTCGGCCATCGCTGTGGTTGAGGGCGGCCTCATCCACAAGCTCAATCCCAACCCCGAGAACCCCAAGTCCCGCGACATGCTCTGCGCCCGCGGGAACGCGGCCATCAAGCAGGTCTACGACCCCGACCGCATCAAGCAACCCATGATCCGCGTGGGCGCCCGTGGCGAGGGGAAATGGAAGCCCGTAAGCTGGGACGAGGCCTTCGACTTCGCAGCCAAGAAGCTGAGCGAGACGAAGGACAAGTACGGCCCGCAGGGCACCCTCTGGTCCTCCACCGAAGGCTTCCAGGAGAAGTTCTTCGTGAACCTGGGCCAGGCCTTCGGCTCTCCCAACATCGTGCGCCACCCGACCCTCTGCCTGGCCTCCGTGAACCTGGCCTATGGCACCACCTTCGGAACGGTTCCGAGCTTCGACCTGCTGAACAGCAAATACGTGATCATGGCCGGCGCCAACCGCTTCGAGAGCATCATCACGCCCGACACGATGGACCTCATCGGCAGCGTGATGGAACGCAAGGCCAAGCTCGTCTACCTCGATCCCCGCTTCACCGTCACCGCCGCCAAGGCGGACGAGTGGTACCCCATCAAGCCCGGCACCGACATGGCCTTCATCCTGGCCATGATCAACGTGATCATCGCCGAGAACCGCTACAGCAAGGACTTCGTCAGCGCCTACACGCTGGGCTTCGAGCAGCTGGCCGAGCACGTCAAGCCGTACACCCCCGAATGGGCCGAGAAGGAGACGGAGATCCCGGCCAGGGACATCGTCCGCATCGCCCGCGAGTTCGCGGATGCCGGTGCCCGCGCCCTCTACTACTCGGGACGCCGCTCCTCCTGGTACCAGAACGATTTCCAGATGCGCCGGGCCCAGGCCATCCTCAACGCCATCGTGGGGAACTGGGACCAGATGGGCGGCATGGTCCCCAACTCGACCCTGCCCAAGGGTGAATTCCTCTTCATGCCCTGGGACGAGCCCAAGGCCCCCCGCGTGGACGAGGTCAAGACCGAGTTCCCCCTGGCCGCCGCAAGCGACGGCGTCTACCTCAAGCTCCGCGAGAACGTCCTGGCCAACAAGCCCTACCCCATCAAGGCCTGGATGGTCTACAAGCAGGACCCGATGAACGCCCTGCCCGACCAGAGCAAGACGCTCAAGATGATCGAACAGATGGACTTCATCGGCGTCATCGACGTCCAGATGAGCGACATGGCCTGGTATGCCGACGTGGTGTTCCCCGAGAGCGCCTACCTCGAACGCACCGATCCCGTGGAGGTCATGCCCGGCATCTGGCCGGCCGTCGTCTACCGGCAGCAGGTGGTCAAGCCCATTCATGACACGAAGCCGAACCTCGAGATCTCGCAGGGACTGGCCAAGCGCCTGGGGCTCTCCGACTACTTCGACTACACCATCGACCAGTGGGTGGAGGCCGAGTTCAAGGACCTGCCGATCCCCATGGCCGCCGAGCACATGAAGAAGCATGGCGTCTGGGCCGCCAGCGGCCAGCCGAAGTACGGCGCCACGCTGACGCCCGACCACCGGTTCGTCACCAAGTCCGGGAAGATCGAGATCTACTCCGACCGCCTGAAGGATGCCGGCTACGATCCCCTGCCCGTCTACACCCCGCCGGTGCAGCCGCCCTCGGACCGCTTCCGTCTCATCCTGGGCCGGGTGGGCTATTTCACGCACGCCAACCAGTCCAACAACGTCTGGCTGCACGAATTCATGCCGGAGAACGATCTCTGGATCAACCCCGTGCCGGCCGGCCGCCTGGGCATCAAGAACGGCGACTACGTGAATGTCGCCAGCAGCGTCGGGACCGTGAAGATCAAGGCCCGCGTGACGGAGGAGATCCGCCCCGACTGCGTGTTCATGCTCCACGGCTTCGGCAAGAAGTCCAAGATGCAAAGTCTCGTCTACAACGTCGGCGCCAGCGACGCCGTCATCCTGGAAACCGCCTGGGACAAGGTCTCTGGGAACGCCGCGTTCCACGAGACCTTCGTCAAGGTCAGCAACGCTTGAGGGGGTGAGAGATGGCCATGAAGAAGAAGCGTTACGCCCTCGTCATCGATTCCAGGAAGTGCATCAACTGCAAAGCCTGCGTCGTCGCCTGCAAGGCCGAGAACGAGGTCCCCGTCGGCAACTTCCGGAACCGGATCAACGAGGAGCGGAAGGGAGAGTTCCCCAAGCTCAGCATCAATTTCGAGCCGGAGCAGTGCCACCACTGCGAGGAACCCTCCTGCGTCCGCGTGTGCCCCACCGGTGCCTCCTGGCAGCGCAAGGACGGCATCGTGCTGGTCAACTATGACGAGTGCATCGGCTGCCGGTACTGCATGATCGCCTGCCCCTACGATGCCCGGTACTTCAACGAGGAACAGGGGGTGGTGGACAAGTGCACCCTCTGCAGCCATCGCGTGGACCGCGGGGATGTGCCCGCCTGCGTCGAAACCTGCCCCTCCAAGGTGCGGATCTTCGGCGACCTGGAGGATCCCAAGAGCCGGATCCACGAGCTGCTCTCCACCCGGCGCTACAAGGTGAAGGAACCCCAAACGGGCAATGGCCCTCAACTCTATTACCTGCTGTAGGAGGATGCCATGCACGAAACCAACTGGGGACTCCTGATCGTCATCTACCTCTTCCTGGGGGGCCTCTCCGCCGGGCTCTTCTTCGCCGCCGGCCTGGCCAACTACCTGAGGGTCGACGACAAGCCCATCTACGCCCGCGTGGCCCGCATGGGCGCCCTCCTCGCGCCCTGGCCCGTGGCCATCGGCTCCGGCCTGCTCATCCTCGACCTGGGGAACTGGTACCGGTTCTACAAGCTGTTCATGCACTTCCGGTGGGAGAGCCCCATGTCCATCGGTTCCTGGCTCCTCACCATCTTCACGCTCCTGTCTTTCGTCTACCTCTTCGCCTGGCTGACGGAGGCCGAGCGAACGTGGATCTTCGCCAAGGTCCCCGCCTCCTGGAAGCTGGTCCACCGCCTCAACGTGGACATCTCATCCTGGCGCGAGACCCTCGCCATGATCGGCTTCCCCTTCTCCATCGGGGTGGGCATCTACACCGGCGTCCTGCTGGGCGCCGTGTCCGCCCGGCCCTTCTGGAACACCAACCTGGTGGCCCAGATGTTCCTGTTCTCGGCCCTCTCCAGCGGCGCGGCGGCCCTGCTCTTCGCCATGCTCATGGACCGGAAGAACCCCATCGAGAAGCACGAGACCAAGTTCCTGGTCACCCTGGACGTGGTGTTCATCTCCCTCGAGCTGTTCATCATCCTGCCCTACCTGATCCATGGCGAGCTTTCGACTCAGGCGGTGAAGGCGGCCCTCGGCCTGATCCTGGGCGGCCCCTTCACCTTCATCTTCTGGGGCCCCTTCCTGGTCCTGGGTCTCCTGGCTCCCCTCGGCATCGAGGTCTATGAACTCTTCCCGGCCATCTTCAAGGGCCGCGAGTTCCACGGCAGCCGCAATCTGGCGCTGGCCGCCGCGAGCCTGGTCCTGATCGGAGGCTTCCTCCTGCGCTACATCTTCGTCTACGCTGGCCAGATGAGCGGGTTCCACAGCAAGATGGGCCTGCTGCAGTAGAAAAGGACAACCCCATGGCGCTCGCCCTCCTGGCGGAACTCTCCGAAACCCTCGCCGAAGTCTTCCTGGAACCGGACGCCGAACGGAACGAGAGGCTGGGGCAGCTGCTGAGCAGCGGCCCCGGCCCTTCCCTGTCCACCCCCCTGCGCCGCATGGCGGAGGCTGCCCAGGACTCCGAGGCCCAGGCAGTGGAATACGCCCGGATCTTCATGCACAACCGGGACGCGGACGTCGTCCACCTCTACGGCTCCGTGCAGGCCCGGGGACACCTGATGGCCCCGGAGATCCTCGGGCCCCTGAAGGAGATCTACGACGGCGCCGACATCAGCCCCCAGGAGGACCTTGGCATCCCGCCGGACCACCTGGGTCTCGAGTTGGCCTGCCTGGGCTACCTTCTCGACCAGATCGGGGGCGCCGAGGGAGAGACCCGGGCCCAGCTCGTCGGGCTGGCCCTCCGCCTGCTGCGGGAGCATCTGGCGCCCCTGACCCGGGCCGTCGCCACCCAGCTGCCCCAGATCCACGCCCACGCCTACTTCCTGGCCGCCGGGGATCTGGCCCGGGAGCTGGTGGCAAGCGCGGAGCGCGAGCTGGCCTGAGCGCGCCCAACCCCGCGCTGGACATGGCCTTGCGGCCCGTCTAGCTTGGAATCATGCGCCCCCCCATGACCATCCTGCTGGTGGACGACGAGCCGGGCATCCGCCGTTCGCTGGGAGAGGCCCTCAAGGACGAGGGCTACCAGGTGGTCAAGGCCGAGCGGGGCGAGCAGGCCCTGGACCTGCTGCAGAACCCGGACGGCGAAGGCATCGACCTGGTCCTGCTGGACGTCTGGCTGCCGGGCCTGGATGGCCTGGAGACCCTCAAGCAGGCCAGGCTCCTGCGCCCCGGCCTGCCCATCGTCATGATCTCCGGCCACGGCAGCATCGACACGGCCCTGCAGGCCACCAAACTCGGCGCCTTCGATTTCCTCGAGAAACCCATCGACCTGGACCGCCTGCTCCTGGTCACCGGCAACGCCCTGCGCCAGTCGCGCCTGGAGCAGGAGAACCAGCGATTGCTCCAGGCAGCGGAGAGTGGCCGGTTCTTCCTGGCGGAGAGCCCCGCCATGAAGCGCCTGCTCTCCGACGTGCAGCTCGTGGCCCCGACCGAGGGCCGCGTCCTGCTCACTGGGGAGAACGGCAGCGGCAAGGAGGAGGTGGCCCGCCTCATCCACGCCCAGAGCGCCCGCAGGGATGCCCCCTTCGTGGAGGTGAACTGCGCAGCCATCCCCGAGGAGCTGATCGAGAGCGAGCTCTTCGGCCACCAGAAGGGCGCCTTCACTGGGGCCGTGCGCGACCAGAAGGGCAAGTTCCGCGAGGCCGACGGCGGCACCCTCTTCCTGGACGAGGTGGGCGACATGTCGCTCAAGACCCAGGCCAAGGTCCTGCGCGCCCTGCAGGAGGGCCGCGTGGAGCCCATCGGCGGCGGCGGCGCGGTGGGCGTGGACGTCCGCGTCATCACGGCCACCAACAAGGACCTCGCCGGCGAGATCGCTCGTGGCCGCTTCCGCGAGGACCTCTACTTCCGCCTGGCCGTGGTGCCCCTGCGCATCCCGCCCCTGCGCGAGCGGCCCGAGGACATCATCCCCCTGGCCGAGGGCTTCATCGCCCGCATCGCCCGCCAGTACGGCCGCCCCCCCAAGCGCCTGGGCCCCGATGCGAAGGACACGCTGCTGCGCCATGACTGGCCCGGCAACGTGCGCGAGCTGAAGAACCTCATGGAGCGCGCCGTCATCCTGGGCCGCGGCGCCGAGATCGGTCCCCGCGACCTGGGCCCCCTCGCCGTGCGGCATCTCGCCGAGCCCGATCCCTTCTCCTTCCCCGAATTCCCCAGCCTGAAGGAGGCCCGCGACTGGTTCGAGGGCCAGTACCTGCAGCGGGAACTGAAGCTCCAGAACGGCAACATGACCCGCGTGGCCGAGCGCGTGGGCATGGACCGCTCCAACCTCTACAAGCGCCTCAAGGCCCTGGGCATCGAGCCCAGGGACAGCTAGGTGGTCGCGACCATGCGGGTCGTCAGGCAGGCTCCGGGGAAGCCCGTGGAGTGGAGCCCCGCAGGGAGCGGATCAGGACTGGGCGGGTCCGGCACGGCCCGCGGAGGCAGGCCGTGAGCGACCGCAAGTGGTTCAAGATCGGCGAAGCCGCCCAGCACGTGGGCGTCAGCCCCAAGGAGCTGCGCTACTGGGAGGACGTGATCCCCGAAATCAAGGCCCGGCGGAGCAAGGGCAACCTCCGCTACTACCACGCCGACGAGCTCCCCCGCCTCAAGCGCATCAAGGGCTGGCTGTCCGAGGGCCTCACCGTCGCCGACTGCCGGGAGCTGCTCCTCCACGGGCACCTTGCCCAGCGCCTCGACCTGGGGCTGGAGCCCGAGGAGGCCCCCGTCGCCATGCCCCAGAAACCCAAGCCCACCATCCCCCGGCTCCTGCGGGCCAGCTCCGACCTCCAGCCCGCCATCCGCGCCCTGCGCAGCCTCCTCGACCGCCTCTCCGCCCCGCCCCGTCCTTGACCCAGGACCGCGACCGGGCTAGAGTCAATGGTTCACGGCGCGTGGCGCAGCCTGGTAGCGCACTACCTTGGGGTGGTAGGGGTCGGAGGTTCGAATCCTCTCGCGCCGACCAAAACACCAGAGGGGCCCTCTTCGGAGGGCCCTTCTGGTGT
>Ga0079306_1000646_pt1 | contig 29870 bp, 26 predicted proteins | sample Methanotroph_Enr_FD_79181 | JGI IMG/M metagenome (GOLD analysis project Ga0079306, IMG submission 79181) | Enriched soil microbial communities from Old Woman Creek wetland in Ohio, USA - Methanotroph_Enrichment_5 | ecosystem: Environmental > Terrestrial > Soil > Wetlands | place: USA: Ohio... | reverse complement strand
GGGCGGCCTACCGTGGGGACGGGGTCCGCAAAACCGCGGTCTCGCACACCGTGCTCGCCGCTGCCCCCCTCGGTCCTCGCGCTTACGCAAGCTCGGACCTCCGGGAGGCTTTTGCGGACCCATCCCCACGGTCTCCGCCAGCAACCGTAAGTGGCTTCGCAACCCGGTGTGGAGGGGCGGCAAGGGTATGGGTCCGCCGGGGTCTCCCGGAGCCCGACGCTTGCGTAAGCGCGGAGGGCGAGGGAGAAGGGGCGAGCACGGTGTGCGGGTGGCCGTAGCGGCCACCGCAGTGACCCCGTCCCCGCCGGACCCATACCCTTGCCGCCCCGACTGGGCTTCTCGCGGTCTGTGCCCGCACGGTAGGCCGCCCCAAAGCGTGCTAATTATCAAGCGCGGCTTCGTCATCTTGCTTGGGTATATGAAAATTTATGAAAAAGGAAATTCTTATGGAGATTAGCGGGGACGCGGAGGGGCTGGTGAGGGAGATACGCGAGATGGCGCGGAAGGAGAGCGAGGGGATAGTCGCGGCGGCCGAGGCGGAGGCGGAGAGGATAGTGGCCGAGGCGGAGACCGAGACGCTCAAGGCCCGCGCCGAGATGCTGGAGGCCGCGCTGGCCGCGGCGGACCGCCGCCGGGAGATGCTGCTGGCCGCCGTGCCGGCCGAGGCCGGGAGGCTGCGCTCGGAGCGGCTGGAAGCCCTTCTGGATTCCATAAAAGCGGAGGCGGCCGGGAAACTCACTTCGGAAGCCGTGCGCGCCGGAAAACGGGCGATACTCGCGGCGCTCGCCGCGCAGGCGATCGGCAGGATGGAAGGCGGCGGCTTTACGGTCGCGCTGGCCACCGCGGACATGGACGCCGCGCCGGGGCTCCCGGAGGAGATAGCGCGCCTGGCCGGGCGCGGGGCGCTGGAGATCAGCATCGAAGAGAGCCCGGGACTGGACGGCGGGGTCGTTGTGAGGGACGCCGAGGGACGGCAGCACTGGGACAATAGTTTTAAGGCCAGGCTGGAGAGGTTCTGGCCCGAATTGCGCGGGCGGCTGATGCCGCCGGAGAATAAAGATGAAAGCCGCGGAAAATGAAAAAGCTTACTTATCCCGGATCAGCGGCCCGGTAGTCTCCGTCAAAGGCATGGCCGGCGCGGGAATGTACGAGGTGGTACGCGTCGGGGACCTGGGGCTGCTGGGCGAAGTAGTGCGGCAGGACGGGGAGGTGGCCACCGTCCAGGTTTACGAGGACACCTCCATGCTCAAGCCCGGCGCGCCCGTGGAACGCACGGGGGCACCGCTCTCTATCTGGCTCGGGCCGGGACTGATAGGTAATATTTACGACGGGGTGCAGCGCCCGCTGCCGGAGCTGCAGGCCCAGGGCGGGATCTGGATCAAGCGGGGCGAAAAGGCCGAACCTGTCAGCTGCGGCCGGCCCTGGCGGTTCAAGGCGCTGCTCCAGCCGGGGCAGGCGGTGACCGGCGGGCAGGCCGCCGGGCTGGTGCAGGAGACGCCGCTGGTGGAGCACAAGGTCCTGATCCCGCCCGGAGTAAGCGGAAAAGTCATTTCCGCGGCGCCCGACGGCAGCTATCTTGTCGACGACGCCCTGGCCGTGGTGGACACGCCCGGAGGGCAGGTGGAGATACAGATGCTGCAGAAGTGGCCGGTGCGCGTGCCGCGCCCGGCGCGGGAGCGCGGCCGGGTAACGGAACCGCTGGTGACCGGGCAGCGCATCATAGATACCTTCTTCCCGATAGCCAAGGGCGGCTGTGCCTGCATTCCCGGCGGCTTCGGCACCGGGAAAACCGTGACGCAGCACCAGCTGGCCAAATGGTCCGACGCCGGGATAATAATCTTTATAGGCTGCGGCGAGCGGGGCAACGAGATGACCGAGGTGCTGCGCGAATTCCCGGAACTGAAAGACCCCCGCACCGGCCGGCCGCTGATGGAGCGCACCATCCTGATAGCCAACACTTCCAACATGCCGGTGGCGGCGCGCGAGGTTTCCATTTACACCGGCATAACCATGGCCGAATATTACCGGGACATGGGGTACGACGTGGCGGTGTTCGCCGACTCCACCAGCAGGTGGGCCGAGGCGCTGCGCGAGATGGCGTCGCGGCTGGAGGAGATGCCGGCCGAGGAGGGCTTCCCGGCCAGCCTGCCGTCGAGGCTGGCGCAGTTCTACGAGCGCGCCGGGGCGGTGACCACCCTGAACGGGGAAAAGGGCTCGGTAAGCATAGTGGGCGCGGTGAGCCCGCCCGGCGGGGATTTCTCCGAGCCAGTGACCCAGCACACGCGGCGGTTTACGCGAGTGTTCTGGTCGCTGGACACCGAGCTGGCCAACGCCAGGCATTATCCCTCCATCAACTGGCTGCGGTCCTATTCCGACTACCTCGGCGATGTGGAGCCCTACTGGGTGAAAATTTATCCCGGCTGGCGGGAGCTGCGCGAGGAGGCGATGGTGGTGATGCAGCGCGAGGAGCATTACCGCCAGGTGGCGCGCCTGGTGGGGCAGGACTCGCTGCCGGACAGCCAGCGGCTCTTCCTTTTTGTGGGCGGCCTGATGCGGGACGGCTTCCTGGCGCAGGGGGCGTACGACGAGAACGATATGTTCTGCCCGCCTGGGAAACAGGCCGCGCTGCTCGGGCTGATAATGGCTTTTTACCGCGGCGGGCGCGACCTCATTAAAGCCGGCGTGCCGCTGGCCTCGGTCTCGGCCCTGCCCTGCGTGACGGAGATCCTGCGCGCGAAGACCGCTCTTGCCGGTGACGACCTGGCCGGCCTGGCGCGACTGGCCTCCCGCGCGGCGGAGGAACTGGAAAGTCTGCGGCCGAAGGCCCGGGGGGAAGCATGAACGCCTCGAGCGAGACCGGTGACAGGGGGCTTGAGTATATAGGAGCCTCGCGCGTAGAGGGGCCGCTGGTGGTGGTGGAGCGGGTCCGCGACGCGGGCTTCGACGAGCTGGTGGAGATAACCGGCCCAGGCGGCAGGCCCCGGCTGGGGCGCGTGCTGGAGATCTCGGAAGAGCGCGCGCTGGTGCAGGTCCTGGAAGGTACAGACGGGCTGTCCGGCCGCACGGTGCGCGCGCGCTTCCTGGGCGAAAGCATGAAGCTGCCGGTCTCGCGGGATATGCTGGGCAGGGTCTTCGACGGGCTCGGCCGGCCGGCCGACGGGGGGCCGCCGCCGCTCTCGCAGGACAGGCGGGACGTGAACGGCTCGCCTATCAACCCGGTGGCGCGGCGCTACCCGCGCGAATTCATCCAGACGGGCATTTCGGCCATCGACGGGATGAACGCGCTGGTGCGCGGCCAGAAGCTGCCTATCTTCTCCGGCAACGGGCTGCCGCACGACAAGGTCTGCGCGCAGCTGGTGCGCCAGGCCCGTCTGCCGGGAGAAAAAACGGGCTTCTCCATAGTTTTCGCAGCCATGGGCGTTAAGCGCGACGTGGCCGATTTCTTCATGCGGGATTTCGCCGAGTCCGGGGCGCTGAGCCGGGTGGCGATGTTCCTGTCGCTGGCCGACGCGCCCGGCGTGGAGCGCCTGCTCACGCCCCGCGCCGCCCTGACCCTGGCCGAACACCTGGCTTTCGACTGCGGCCAGCACGTGCTGGTGGTGCTTACCGATATGACCAATTACTGCGAGAGCCTCCGGGAGGTGGGCACCGCCAGGGGCGAGATCCCCGGCCGCAAGGGCTACCCTGGCTACCTGTACTCCGACCTGGCTTCGCTCTACGAGCGTGCCGGCCGCGTGGACGGCTCGCCGGGCTCGATCACGCAGACGGCCATCCTCACCATGCCCTCCGACGATATCAGCCACCCGGTGCCGGACCTGACGGGCTACATAACGGAGGGGCAGATAGTGCTGGACCGGGAGCTCTTCCAGCGGGGCGTCTACCCGCCCATCGCCGGCCTGCCGAGCCTTTCGCGGCTGATGAAGGACGGTGTCGGCAAAGGGTACACGAGGGATGACCACCCCGCGCTGGCGAGCCAGCTTTTCGCCTGCTACGCCAACGTAAAGCGCGTGCGCGGGCTGGCGGACATCATCGGCGAGGAGGAACTGGGCGCGCTGGACAAGCAGTACCTGAAGTTCGGCGAGGAATTCGAGCTGCGTTTTCTGAGCCAGGGCGAACACGAGAACCGGCCCATCGCTCAAACCCTGGACCTGGGCTGGGAGATCCTGTCCCTGCTCCCCCGCACCGAGCTTCGCCGAGTCAGCGCCGCGCTGCTGGACGAGCATTATAAAACGAAAGTGGCGGAGAAAAAGACTTAGGAGACCGCGAGATGCGGAGTCGGGGCGGCAAGGGTATGGGTCCGGCGGGGACGGGGTCGGGACACACCGTGCCCGCCCCTTCTCCCTCGCCCTCCGCGCTTACGCAAGCGTCGGGCTCCGGGAGACCCCGGCGGACCCATACCCTTGCCGCCCCTCCTCACAGGGTTTATAGCTTCTCAGTGAGGTTACGCGTGTTATCTATAATAGAGGCTTTCAAAGCAGTACGGAGGGGAGACCGCAGGGGCAGGATAAGAAAAACCTTCTTGAGCCCGACGCTTGCGTAAGCGCGGAGGGCGAGAGATGAGTGAGGGCACGGTGTGCCCGAACGCGTTTTTCGTTCCTGCCCCTGCGGTAGGCCCCGACTGGGCATCTCGCGGTTCAGCTGCTTGTTGAAAAGTAAATAAGGGAAAAACTTTATGGCTTTGTTGAACGTGCCTTCGACCAAGTCGGCTTTGCTGGGGCTGCGGCGGCAGCTGGAGTTCGCCGAGGAGGGGTACAGCCTGCTGGACCGCAAGCGCGAGCTGCTGTTGTTCGAGCTTTCGAGCATGTCGGCGCGCGCGCGGGCGGCGCGGAAGGCGGTGATGGAATCGCTGGCCCGCGCTTTCGCGGCGCTGCGGGAGGCCGAGCTGGACTCCGGCTCGGGGGCGCTGGACCGCGCGGCGCTGGGCGTGGCCGCGGAAGGCGGGGTCGTTCTCGCGGAGCGGCGGGTCATGGGGGTAAAATTGCCGGAGGCTTCGGTCCTGGCCTGGGAGCCGGGCGCGCGGTTCGGGCCCGGCGGCACGCCCGCCGGGGCCGACGCCGCGATGGCGGCCTTCGGGGCGGCGCTGCCGGGGCTGGGCGAGCTGGCGGGACTTGAGACAGCGGCGGCGCGGCTGACCCTCGAGCTCAAAAAGACCCAGCGGCGCTGCAACGCGCTTTCGAAAAAAGTCATCCCCGACAACAGGGAGACCATCGCTTTCCTCGGCGGCGCGCTGGAGGAGCGGGAGCGGGAATCTTACGTGGTGCTTAAGATGATACGGAACAGGCTCAGGATGGAAGCGGGGCGCTGATCACTTGCGCGCGGTGTGCACGGCCACGGCGCCGGGGCAGAGGACCTTGGAAGCAACTCCGGAGAAACCAGCCCCGGCCAGCACCCTTTTGAATTCGGCCGCGGAAAAGAATTTAAGGATGGTGCCGCGCAGGAACAGGTAGGACCGGCTGGTCCGGGGGGAAAACAGGTTCAGCGCGCCTATCACGGCCTTCACGTAGGCGCGCATGAAGAACCAGAGCAGGGGGTTTTCCGGCCGAGTGGTCTCGAGCTGCAGGAAGATGCCGCCCGGCTTCAGCACGCGGCGGAACTCGCTCAGCGCGGCCATTAGTTTTTTGTCGTCGAGGTAGAGGTTGCGGGTGGCGAAGGAGATGGTCACCAGGTCGAAGCTGCCGTCCGGGAAAGGCAGCTCCTTGGCTTCGGCCTGGACGAATTTCGTCCCGGGCGCCCGGGTTTTCGCCACCGAAAGCATGGCGGCGCTCAGGTCCGCGCCGGTTACTTCCAGGCGGGGGCCGAAGGCTTTTTTAAGGGAGAGGACGAAATCCCCGGTGCCGCAGCAGACGTCGAGCGCGGTCAGGGCGGCGGGGGCGGCGGCTTTGGCCAGGCGCGCGGCCCTGGCCCGCCAGTACAGGTCGAGCCCGAAGGTCAGCAGCGAGTTGGCTGTGCCGTATAAAAGATAAATGCCATCATAAAACCCGGCGATAGCCAGCTCTGTTTTAGACGGCATTTATTGCTGAAGAAAAAGAGTGAAAACTACTTCTTTTCTTCTGTTTTGTTGTCGTTTTCGGCGACGAACTTCTTCACTTCCTCAAAGCCCTCGATGATGAGGCGGGCCTTGGAAAGACCGAAGGAGAACGGGTATTTATCGTTCTCGTTCCTCTTGAGTATGAGTACCGGCTGGCCTTTGTATTCAGTTCTTTCAACAATCATGATCGCTCCTCCACATTTGCCCCCTTGGGGGATGCTTAAGCCAAAATACTAGCACATAAAAGCCGGGCGTTTCAATAATAATATTATTTATTCATATTTATAAAGAAGCGCGGAGGGCCCGCCCCGGCCCGGCGGCTGGTTTGCGGGGGGGCACGTTTTTTTTGTCTAATTCCACTATGGGAAAAAAAGATATTTTCTGGAGCCTGGTGATAAAGGCCGTTAAAACTTTAGTGGCGCTTTTTACGCTCTTCGCCATCGGTTACTTCGTAGAGATCCTGCCTTACACCAAGGCGCTCCCGTTCCTCAGCCAGAAACTGCCGGTCAGCGTTTTCCTGAACGCCGTCGTTTCCCTGCTCGGGGTGATCGTTTTTATAAAGTTCGGGGTGGAGGCTTCCCCGGAGGCCGACGGGCTGCTGGTCTTCATTCCCGGCGCCGGGAAGCTGATGCGCAGCGTGATAAAGATCATGGCGCTGCTTTTCGCCTATTACGCTTTCCAGGACGCCATTTTCCCGTTCATCGAGGATTATGAATGGGTGTACCAGTCCGTCTTCCTCGGCTTCACGCTGTTCTTCCTGATACGGGCCGGGCTGCAGGTTTATCACTCGAGCGAGGTGATAAGCGAATATCTCGTGTCCGCTTTGCGCCCGTATAAAGCTTCCGCAGAGCCCGAAAAAAAACCGGCCGACCCGAAGTCGCCGGCCCCTCCGCTCCCGTAGTTGTTCCCGCTATTCTCTCTTCCGTTCTCCTTTCCCTCCGTCTCTCGGCGGTGAATCCCCTTTCCCCGACTCCCGACTCTTCTTTACAGCGGTATAGCAGCCGACTTGACCGACGCCGAGTAAGAAGCGTTTTTGAGCAGCTTGACGCAATATCTGGAATTGCGCAGCCCGGAGCCGCGCGGCATCTCGCCGTTCATTTCCTTCCTGAAATCGGAAAGCTCGGCGGCCAGCCACTCCGGGCGGCAGAGGCCCGGAACCAGCTCATGCCGGAGTTCCACCGTCTCGCGCGGCAGGTCCTTCACGTCCAGGCGGAGCAGGTTGCCGTCCATCTCCAGCCGCCCGTTGACGCCGGATACCGCGGCCCGCAGGCGCGGCGCGGCGGCGCCGAACGAAATGTGCACGAAGCCGTCGCCTCCGCCGAAATGCGCGTGAAAGGCCGCGGTCCCGGCGTCCAGCCTCGCCTCTATGGCGGACGGCGGGCGGCGCATCATCGCCAGGAGCATGGAGAACGCCTGCCAGCCCGGGCCCGCCGTCGCGCCGCCGTCGGGCGGGGGGCCGGGAAGCAGCGCCTGCACCTCGGCGAAGTTTATTTCGCCGGCCAGGCCGCGGGTTATCGCCTTCTCCAGCGCGCGCCAGGGGCCGGCGTGCTCCCAGGGCTGTACGGGGAAAATTATCCGCTTTTTTCTTTCAGCGGCTTCCCGCAGCGTTTCGAATTCGGTGGTGGAGGAGCAGAAGGGCGGTTCGCAGATCACGTGCAGGCCGCGCTCGAGCGAGAGCTGGACGGCGCGGAAACTCTCTCCGGGCGGGAGGCTTACGGCCGCGAACTCCAGGTCCTGCTCCGTTAAAAGCAGGGCCGCCGCGTCCGCGTAGGACCTGCGATCCGCCGGCGCGGCCGGGGCTGCCGCTCCCGCCCCGGAGGGGCAAAAAGCCGTGATCCTGAAATCCCCGCCCGAAAAAGCGGCAGGGCCGGAGAGGCAGGCGCCGGACCCGCCGATGTAGGCTCCCTTTATCATGATGATATTTAAGCAAATAGACGTATAAATAAAAAAATTGCTTTACGTGTAATAATTATTTAATATAATTGTTCTATGCTTGAATACGGTGCGGAATGAGGGGCGGTTCGTGCGGATGCCGGAGGGTGTTTAAAAACTAGATGCTTTCAAACCTGGTCAAAAAAATATTTCCGCCTAAGGATATAATAGGCATCGACATCGGCAATTACGCCGTAAAAATAATCTGCCTCACCGAGGAGAAGAAAGTCCTGAAGCTCAGGGACTGGGGCTATATCCCCCTCTCGATCAAGCCGGACGTCCCGCCCGAAGAAAAGAAAGCCATAATTTCCGAGGAGATAAGGACCTATCTCAAGAAGAAGGGCATCCAGGCCAAGTACGCCGTCGCCTCTATTTCCGGCAACGCCGTGATCGTGCGCTACGTCAAGCTGCCCAAGCTCTCGAAAAAAGAGCTGGACCTCACCATCAGCGTCGAGGCCGAGCCCTTCATCCCCTTCGACATTAAAGACGTCAACCTGACCTACAGCATCCTCAACGATTCCCTCGAGGAGGGTGAGCCGAAGATAGACACCGTGCTGGTCGCCGCCAAGCGCGACGCCGTGCAGGACAAGATCGACATCCTTTCCGGCGCCGGGCTGGACCCGCTCATTATCGACGTGGATTCTTTCGCGCTGGAGACCCTTTACGGGCAGCTGGCGCCGAAAGAGGACAACGCCTCCGTCCTGATGCTCAACATGGGCCAGAAGGTCACGAACCTGTCCATCGTGTCGGGGGGCGTGACGCGCGTCGTCCGCGATATCTTCATAGCCGGCGCCACCTTCGACAAGGCCATCACCAAGGTCCTTAAGACCGACGCCGCCGCCGCCGACGCGGTGAAGAAGACCCGCTCCGTTTTCGTTTCCGACGAGGACAAGGAAGCCGCGATCGAGAACTTCGACCGCGACGGCATAGCGGTCTCCAAGGCCGCCGCCGGCGTGCTGAAAGACCTTTACACCGAGGTTTCCCGCTCCATAGATTTTTACCTGTCCCAGGGCGTGGACCATTCCGTCTCCAGGATAATGCTTTCCGGGGGCATGGCCAACCTCGGCAATATAGGGAAATTCCTGTCCGCCGAATTTAAGGTGCCCGTGGAGATAGTCAACCCGCTGGCTTTCCTGCCCGAAGTTCCCAAGAATATGCCCAAAGACGTGCTGCCGGCGCTCGCCGTGGCTACCGGCCTCGCGCTGCGCAGGATGAAGGACTGGGAATGATAAGGATAAATCTCATTCCGCCGGAGTACATAGCCAAGATAAACCGCAGGGTTATCATCGCGAAGGCCGTGCTGGTTTCCGTGGTGCTGGTGGCCGCGGTGGTGATGGCTTCCGTCTGGCACATCACCCGCTTCAAGACCATCGAGTCCCAGCTGGCCAAGAGCGAAGCCGAGATGCGGGTGCTGCAGAAAGACGTGGACAACGTGAAGGCTATAGAGGTCAAGATAGCCGAGGTGCAGAAATACCTGGACTCCATAAACAGCATCAACAAGGGCCGCTTCATTTATACCCGCTTCCTGCAGGACCTGACCAGCGACCTCCCCTCGACCATCTGGTTCACCAACGTCAACACCACCCTGGCCGGAGCTGTAGTGAGCGTTACGGTGGGCGTGAACGCCAACTCCGCCTACGACCTCGCGTACTGGATAAATTCACTGGAGACCTCGGGTCCCTACACGGCGGTCGAGATCGGCGGCATCTCGGTGTCCGAAACCGACACCGGCAAGAAGTTCACCGTTACGATCACCATGAAGTATAACTATAAATAGTCTATGAACCAGATACAGCTGACCAAGGAGCAGATCACCCAGATAGCCGCCGGCGTGGTTATAGGCGGGCTGGCCATTTATCTCTACCTGTTCTATTTCTGGCTCCCCACCTCCAGGAAGATCGAGGAAAATACCCAGAAGGTGGCCTCGATAGAATCCGACATCAGCAAGGCCAAAAAGCAGAAGGCGATGTACAAGGACCTCGAGGCAAAGCTGGCCAGCCTGAATGCGGAAAGGGAAGCCGCGGTGAAAAAGCTGCCCAACGAGCGCAGGATCCCCGACCTCATCCGTACCGTGACCACCCTCAGCCGGAAATACAAGGTGAGCATCTCCGCGATAGCCCCTACCGGGCAGTCCAAGGTGGAGTATTTCACCAAGGCCACCTACGCGATCACTTTGAGGGGCAATTATAACGACATCGGCCGCTTTCTCACGGCGCTCGGCCTGGAGGAGCGCATCCTGACCTCCGAGAACCTGACCATGAGCGGCACGGGCAATCCGGACTCGTCGGTGAACGCCCAGTTCACGCTCGCGGCCTACCAGTATAACGGTTAATCTATGCGCCTTACGCTAACCCTCCTCTTCATTTCCTGCGCGGCTCCCGCCGCGGCGCAGGTCGCGGTTTCCACCCCGGCGGTCACGGTGGACCGGGCCTACAAGCCGGTCAACCCGCGCGACCCGATGGTCGCTTCCACCGTTTTCGGGGACCAGAAAGGCATGACCGCCAAACCCAAGGATAAGAGCGCCGCGGCGGTCAAAGTCGAAAAAGGCTCTTTTACCGTTTACGGGCTTACGCTGACCGGCATAATGGAAGACTCGCACGGCCGCCAGGCCCTGCTGCGGGACGCCTCCGGCGAGGTTTATACGCTTAAGGCCGGGCGGCTTTCCGACGCCAAAAAGAAGATAGTCCCGGGGGTTTCGGGCGTAGTGAAAGGCAAGCAGGTGATACTGATGACCGACGACAAAAAGGTCACCCATCTCAACCTTCGCGAGAACGAATGATCTTCACCGCGGGGGCGGAGCCCGCTCTATAAAAGTGCAGTATAAAACAGCGTGCGGACCGCACGCGGAACCGGAGAGTATAAAATGAAAAAATTCGTAACGACCATCGTCACCGCGCTCATACTGGGTCAGAATTCCGCGCTGGTCTTCGCGGTGGAGAACGCCACGGTGCAGTCCGTCCGGGTTTCCGCCGAAAGCGTCTACATCAACACCGACCGCCCCGTGCAGTATAAAGCTTTCACCACCGAGCAGCCGCCCAGGCTGGTGATGGAGCTGATGGATTCCAAGCTTAAAACCCTCCAGGAGATCCCGGTCAACGGCCGCATGCTGAGCAAGGTGCGCACCGGCCAGTTCCAGACCAGTCCGGTCAGCATCTCCCGCGTGGTGATGGACCTTTCCCAGAAAACCGCCTACGAGATCACCCGCAAGGGCACCGAGCTGGTGGTCATATTCGGCGCGCGCGCCGCGAAAGCGGCGGCGCCCGCCGTAAAAGACGCCCTGGCCGCCGTCCCCGCCGGGGTGAAGGTCATCGTTCCCGAGGGCGCCGACAAGCCCATGGAGATGACGCTCGAGGCCGCGCCCGTGAAGCCGGCCGACGTCAGCCGCGAGAATACGCCGGTGATCACCCCCAAAAGGACCTACTCGGCCCCCACCTCCCGCAGCATCATGGACAATATGTCCCGCGAGCCGATCACGCTGGATTACAGCGACGCCGACGTGAGGGAAGTTCTCGACATGCTGGCCGCCAAAGCCAACATCAACATCATTTACAGCGACGACGTCTCCGGCACCGTGACGATAAGCCTGACGAAAGTCCCTTTCGAAGAGGCTTTCAAGACCCTGCTCAGCGTCAAGGGCCTGGCCGCGCAGCAGGTCGGGGATAATATCCTCCGCATCGCCGCGCCCGCCACCATCATCGCGGAACAGAAGAAAGCCATGCAGCAGACCCGGGTCTTCTTCCTGAATTACGCCAACACCGCGGAAGTTAAGACCCAGGTGGAAGCTGTGGCCTCGGCCGAAGGCAGGACCGCCAGGTGCACTTCGGACGTGACCAATAACGCCCTCATAGTCACCGACACCTCGCTCGGGCTGGACTCCACGGCCCGGCTGATCCGCAACCTGGACCGCGCGCCCAAGCAGGTGATGATAGAAGTGAAGCTGGTGGAAGTGTCGCTCGACAACTCTTTCGACCTCGGCGTGAACTGGAATTTCCAGAACGCCTCGGGCCAGACCGTCGGCGTCACCAACCTCCCCGGCCCGGTGCCGGCCGGAAGCGTTTTCGGCGGTTCCCTGACTTTCTTCGGGAAGATCAGCGACTATACGTTCAACACCGTCATCGCCGCCGCCGTCAAGAAGGGCAAGCTCAAGGTCCTTTCCGATCCCAAGGTCGCCACGCTCAATAATAAAGAGGCGATCATCAATATCACGGACCAGGTGCCTTACACCACTACCGACTCGGCCGTAGGCTCCGGCGGCGCCACCGTCACGACCCAGAAAGTGACCTACGTGCCCTCGGGAATAATCCTGAAGGTGACGCCCTCTATCAATTCCGACGGCCGCATCGCCATGCATCTCAACCCCGAGGTCAGCCAGGCGTCGGGGGGAACCCCGACCACGCCTCCCAACACCAACACCAGGAGCACCGATACGAACGTGATAGTGCGCGACGGCGAGACCATCGTGATAGGCGGCCTTATCCGCGACAACCAGTCGGATACCGTTTACAAGGTCCCGGTCCTGGGCGACATCCCGCTGCTGGGCATGCTTTTCAGGAAGAAGTCCGTTTCGAGGAACCGCCTCGAGCTGCTGATCTTCGTTACGCCGAGGATAATAGAGGACTGAGCCGGGCCGCTGTCTCGGTATGTAAGGACCAGGTCCCGTTCGGCCCTGGTCCTTCGTTTTTGCGGACATTAACAAATGCTGGCTTATATTTTTCTTTTCGTGCTTGGGATCTCGCCCGCGCTGCAGGCCGTCTTCGACCTGCCGCTTCAGCTGGCTTTTCAGCGCGCGGTGCTCCTGGGCTGCCTGGCCTGGGCTTTCATAAACGCTTACGGCCCCGGCCTGCCGCGCGCGCTCGCCGGAAAAAAATTCTACCCTCTCTGGGCCGCCGCCGGCCTTTCCCTCGTTTCGCTGCTGGCCAGCCCGTTCAGGGGCTACATCTTCAACGAGTGGGGGAATTACGCGGCCGGGCTGCTGATCTTTCTTTTCGCTTCCTTCGTTAACGAGGAAGAGCGCGGCAAGGTCGAGCTCGCCATAACCTGGGGGGCCTGGCTGGTCTTTTCGGTCTCCCTGCTGCAGGCCTTCGTTTTCGGGAACTTCCTGGAACTGCCGCCGCTGACCAACCTTAACGCCCTGGCGCTTTACGCGGTGATGGTGATCCCGCTCGCCCTGGAAAGGAAGAACTGGCTGCTGGCCGCCGCCATGGTAATACTGGTGGTGTGGACGCAGTCCCTCGGCGCGGTGCTCGCCGGTCTCGCCGCGGCCGGCTTTTACGCGGTTTCCCGCCTGAAGGGCCGGGAGCTGAAAGAGAACCTCTGGCTGCTGGCCGGCCTGGCCGCGCTGGCCGTCCCGGTCTTTTACCTGCTGCAGGCGGACTCCGTGGCGGGACGGCTTGCCTGGTGGCGCAGCGCCTGGGCCATGTTCGCGGCGCGCCCCCTGTCCGGGTTCGGCCACGCCTCCTTCACCTGGGCGGCGGCGGCCTTCCAGGCCGAGGGCGCTTTCCGGGAATACGCGATCTACGCCCACAACTATTACCTCGAATTCCTCGCCGAGAACGGCCTGCCGGCCGCCCTCGCCTGGTTCTGGCTGGTCTTCGCCGCCGCGCGGGCGAAGAGCGGGCTGGCGAAATATTCCGTCATAGCGGCGCTCGCCCACTCGCTGATGGATTTCGGGCTGTCCGTGCCCGCCAATTTCTGGCTCTTCTGCTGGCTGCTCAGCTCTCCGTCGGCAGCGCCCGGCCCGGCGCCGCTGGGAATCGGGCAACCGGCGGAGGAGCCCCCGCTTTTCCGCCCTTCGCGCCGCGCCGCCGGAACCGCGCTTGTTTTTGCCTGCCTGCTGCTCGGCGCGCTGGCCAGCCTGGACCTCCGCAGCCTGTCGTTCGAGAAAGCGCGCGGCCGCGCGCTGGCGCAGGCGCAGGCCGGCCGGCTCGACCTGGCCGAAGCCGAGCTTCGCCCCGCCCTGGCCGGCGGCCTTTTCAGGGCGCCCGCGCTGGAATTCCTCGGGCGTATCTATATGGCGGCGCCGGATCGCGGAGCTTCGGCTGCGGTCTATTTCGAGATGGTCCTGCGCGAGAACCGCTACAATGCCCGCGCCTGGGCCGCCCTCAAGCGCATCTATGCCGGGCCCGGCCGGGAAAAGCAGGCCCGGGAACTCGCGCTCCGGCGCGCGGAGGTGTTCCGATGAGCCTGCGCGCGTACGCGGAGAGAACGGCCCCGAACGCTCCCGGGCTTTTCCTGGCGCTCGCGGCCGCGCTCGGCGGGCTCAGGTCCCCGCTGCCGTGGATGATTTTCGGGGCGCTGTTCCTTGTCTGGTTCGTCTGGTCGGGCCGCGCCCTGGCCGCGACCGGCAGGGAAGCCGGGCTCCTGTTCTTTGGCTGGCTGGGCGTAGCCGCGCTTTTCTCCTCCGACACCGCTTTCTCGCTCGCCGTCCTGGCCAGGTACGCGGTTTTCGCCGCCGTCTTCTTTTCCGCCGCGCGCGGGGATGAGGACGGCTGGGTCTCCTCGGTGCTGGCGCTCGGGCTGGCCGCCTCGGCCGTTTTTATCTGCCAGAGGGCGCTCGGCCTGGGACCCACGGGCTATATCGGGGCCAACCCGAATTATTCGGCCGCTTTCGCCGCCGCCGCTTTCCCGGCCGCCCTGCTGCTTGCCCTGGGCGGCGCGCCCGGCCGGAGGAAATATCTCCTGTTCGCGCTCGCGGCGGCGCTGGCCGCCGGTCTCTTCGCCTCAGGTTCCAGGGGCGCCATGGGGGCGGCCTTTTTAAGCGCGGCGGCCGGCCTGGCGTTCATGAGGCGCTGGAACTGGCTGGCGGCCCTTTTCGCCGCCGCGCTGGCGCTGGCGGCTTTCCTTCCCGCGTCCGCCTGGGAAGGCCTGCTGAAACTCTCCGACCCGCGCGCGTTCGCCCGGCCCCGCCTCTGGGGCGCCGCGCTGGAAGCCGCGGCCGCCAGCCCGATGCTCGGCTGGGGCCCCGGCCTCTTTGACAGGATATTCGAGCTTTTCAAGTTCCCTTATTTCGACGGGGTCTCTTATTTCGGACACAGCACCCTGAACGCGCACGGCGAGCTCTTCAACCTGGCGGCGGAAGCCGGTTTCCCGGCCGCCCTGCTCTTCCTGGCCGCGGCCGCCGCCGGTATTTTCCGCGGCGGGAAGACTTCGCTGCCCATGAAGCTCTGCGCGCTGTCGGTATTGCTGCAGGGCTGCGTCGATATAGTTTTCTATTCAGGCGCGGTATCGCTGCTGCTCTGGGGGTCGCTGGGCATCCTCTCGGCGGGCGAAACCGCCGCTCCCGCCGGCGGGCGGAAGCTTGAAGCGCTGCTGGCGGCCGCGTGCCTGGCGGGGCTCCTTTTGGGCGGCTGGCTCCTCATTTCGCCCCAGGCGGCAAGAATGGCCCGGGGGAGGTACCCTGAGGCCGAGCTGGCGCGGGTCAGGCTGGAGGCCTTCGAGAAGCCCAGGGACCCGTTCCCGGAAGCCGCGGCGGCGGACATCCTTTACGCCAACGGCGATCTGCGGGGGGCCGAGGCCGCCTGCAAGCGCGCCCTCGCCCTCGAACCTGATTTCGCCCGGGCCAGGCTGAACCTCGCCCGGGTTTACGCCGCCGCCGGGCGCCTTGACGCCGCGTGCGCGGAGATCGGTCCCGCCCTGAGGGCGGCCTCGCTGAAAGCGGAGAGCGGCTACGGGCGCGGACTTATTTCCATCGACCGGCCCGCGGCGGAAAAAATGGAAACGGAGCTATGCAGGAAAAAGAAAACTGGAAACACTACTGCGCCTCGCCGGAGGACGCGCTAGAGGGGAACGAGGTCGTCCTGATGAAGGACGGCGAAGAAGCTTTTCCCGCGCTGCTTTCCGCCATCGGCGGGGCGCGGAAATTCGTGCTGCTCGAAGTCTACGCTTTCTCCGACGCGTCCATCGGCAGGACGTTCGCCGACCTCCTGCGCGAAAAAGCGCGCCAGGGCGTGCCGGTCTACCTGGTTTACGACTCGGTCGGTTCCATACTGACCGACAGGAATTTTTTCACCGGGCTGGCCGCGGCCGGCGTCAACGTAGCGGAATTCCGCCCGGTCATTTACCTGAAGCCCTACTGGAACTGGATCAAGCGCGACCACCGGAAGACGGTCTGCGTGGACGGGCGCTGGGCCTTCGTGGGCGGCTTCAATATTACCGAGAGCGACGCGCCCAGGTCCATGGGCGGGCGGGGCTGGAAGGATACGCTCGCCCGGCTCAGCGGCCCGGCGGTAGCCGGCATAGAAAAAGTTTTCTGGGAAGCCTGGGCCGCCTCCACTCCCGTTGGCGGCCATGCGAAGCCGGCGCTGCCGCCGTCCGACCCGCCGAAGGCCGGCGCCAAGCGCGTTTCGGTGGTTTATGCCGGCGGCATACGCAACGTGCGCTCCATCAGGCGCAGCTACCGCTACGCCATAGACCGCGCGCTGGACTATATCAACATCACCAACGCGTACTTCCTGCCGGACCGCCTGGTCTACCGGCGGCTGGTCAAAGCGGCGCAGCGGGGCGTGGACGTGCGGATCATAGCGCCCAGGGAAACCGATTACCCGTACGTGCGCCTGGCTTCCTGGGCCATGTACGCCCACCTCATAAAGAACGGGGTGAAGATCTACGAATGGCAGGGGGCCATACTGCACTCCAAGACGGCCGTGATAGACGGCCTGTGGTCGTCGGTGGGCAGCCATAACCTGGACCACCGCAGCCTGCATTACAATCTCGAGGTCAACCTGAACGTCTACGACAGGTCTTTCGGGGCCGCGATGACGAAAGCTTTCCGTGAAGACCTGCGAAATTCGAAGCTCATCACGCTCGAAGAAGTCAAGAACAGGCCGCTGACGTCGAAGGCCGCGTCCAAGTTCCTCTACATGTTCCGCTCCTGGCTATGATAAACACCCTGCTCCTCGCCCTCGTCCTGGCCCCGCTTACGCCGCCCGCCCTGGCCGCGGATATTCCCGAGACGGCCCCCCAGGACGCGCAGCAGGAGGAGGCCGCGGCGATCAGGGACCGCCTGTCAACCAGCCTTTTTTTCCGCGGGGAGCTGGCCGACAAGATCATAGAAGCCGGCATGGCGGACCATTTTGTAGACATGGACGGGGTAGAGACGAACGCGGAGGCCAGGAGCAAGCTGCTGGCCTGGATACAGAGAAATCCCGCCAAAGCCGCCGCGGTCTACCTTAACATGAAAGGGGCGGGCGGGCGGCTCCCCGACAGGATCGAGATCCGCGAGAGCACTTACAGGTTCAACACCAATTTCATCGCCTCTATCAAAGCCCTCAACGCCGCGGCCGGCAGCGGCTCGGTTTCCAAGGAGACGCTCGAGCTGGCGGCCCGCCGTCTTTACGAGGGGCAGCAGGCGGAGGCCGAAGGGCCCGAGGTCAGGGTCGGCGGCGGCGCCGGCCACGGCGGCGGCAGCTCGTTCTTCTCGGGGGATTACGCCGATTACCGGCTCAACAAAGCCGGGTTGGGCCGTGAGCTCTCACAGGCCGGGGCGTGGCTCGAGGCCGCGCGCGGGGCCGGCCTGCAGGTGGAAGCCAAGAGCGCTTACGCCGCGGCTTTCTCGCTTTACAGCGAATTTATCGTCGCCGCCTCCGCCCTTAAAGGCAGGGGGGCGATCACGGAGCTGGAATCCGTGCGCCTGGAAAGCCTGCGCGTGAGGCTGCATTCGGCCTTGTACGCCCTGGCCCTGCGCTCCCGGATCTCTACCCTCTCGGCCGCGGGAAGGGAGCTCGAAAAACTCAACGCGGAGCCGGGCGCCGGAGCGCTGCTGCTGTCGCTCAATCGGCTTAAGGCGGAGCTCGCCGCCGCCGCGGCGCGGATAGAAGCCGGCGGGACCGCGCCGGGCGAGGCCGGGCGGCTTATGAATTCTCTCGAAAACGAATTCGCCGCCCTCTACCTGAATTACTCGGCTTACGACGGGCTGCTCAGCCTCAAGCAGAAGGCCGGCTTCACGGGTTTTTCCTGCTTTTACGACTACGCCGCCTTCCGCTACCTGTCGGCCTTTTTTCCCCGGACCCTCTATCCCCGCGCGCGGGAGGAGCTCGCGGCCGCGGCCGGGGCGCTGGACGCCGCGCTGTTAAAGGCCGGGCAGGGAGACCTCCAGGGAGCGCTTTCCGGGTTCGACCCCGGCCGCGTCGAGGCCGCCTTGAGCATTGTGCGCTCAGCGTCGGCGTTGAACCGCAGCGCGCAGTTCTTTTCCTGGGGCCTGTTCTTCAGGCCTTTCGAATATAAGGTCTCGGTCAGGGCCGGCCGGGCTTTCTTCCGCCCGGCCTTCACGTTGTCCGAAGTTGCGGGCAGAAGATAGCAGCGTTCGCGGTCTGTCCGGCGGCGCAGAACCCGGCCAGGCTTAAAAACCGAAACCGCCGCGCCCATAGGGCCGCGGCGGCTTTCTTTTGACCGGTCTGCCCGGTTATTCCGGTTTATCCTGCAGTCTCTTCAGGAGCTCGACTATCTCGAGGTCGCTCTTGTAGATGAGCTCGCTCTCCGCCTCGGCCAGTGGAAGCCACTTCATGTCGAAGATCTCGTCGGGGGTCTTGGGCATGCCGTCCCCGCCCACGCGCTTCATCTGGAACCAGCGCACGTCCTTATCCACAAGCATCTCGCCCCGCATGAAAGAGTATTCGGCCGTATAGAGCGGCGAGATTATCTCGCAGTCCCAGCCCGTTTCCTCGGCCACTTCCCGGATGGCCGCGGCTTCGGGGGTTTCGCCGGCCTCCAGGTGGCCTTTAGGGAAGGTCCAGATCTTGTCGCCTTTGAGGTTCTGCGCCAGGACCAGCAGTACGCTGCCGTCTTCCATGATCACGCCGCCGGCGGAATGTTCTTTTTCAGGCATAATCTGTCTCCTTAGAAGCTCCCTTAAAAAATCCGGCCCTACATCGGCTGCAAAGGCGCGTACTTCAGCATGAAGGTCTGGCGCACGCCGCTGTCGAAAACCACGGTCACTTTCGCGAATTCGCCGGCGCCTATCTGGTCCACCACGCGGCCGGGGCCGTGCACGGGGTGCATGCACCGCCGCCCTTTGCCGACGCGGGGGATGGACGCCGGGGCCTGGTAGGAAGTTATCACCTGCACGTCTTCCTCGCCGGGGCGGGTGGCCGTCTCCGGCGCCACTTTGCTCTCGAAAATGAAACGCGACGCCAGGTTGGGGTAGGTGGTGCCGTAGATCCTGCGGGTCGCGGCCCAGGTGAGATAAAGGCGCTCGCGCGCGCGGGTCATGCCCACGTAGGCCAGGCGGCGCTCCTCCTCCAGGTCCTCCTCCGAGGAGTTGGCGGCGTTGATGGGGAAAAGGTTCTCTTCCAGCCCCGTCAGGAACACGGCGGGGAACTCCAAACCCTTGGCCAGGTGCACCGTCATCAGCGTGACGGCGTGGGTGTCGGTGTTGAGCTTGTCCACCTGCGAGGACAGCATTACTTCTTCGAGGTACTTATGCAGGGTGGGGGCGGCGCCTTCCTTCACGCAATGGTCCTCGAACTCCTTCACGGCGTTCACCAGTTCCTGCAAATTGCCCAGGCGCGCCAGGGATTCCTGGGGCTCCTTCTCGGCGAGGTCCTCGGTCATCTTCCAGTAGCCGGATTTCTCCAGGATGTTCGCCAGCATGGCCGACGGGGTGGCGGAGAAGAGGTCGGATTTCACGCCTTCGAGCAGGTCCAGGAATTCTTTTATCCCGTTCCGGGCGGCGGTCGTGATGTCCGGGACCTGGTCGGCGCAGAGCAGGGCGTCGTAAAGCGGCATTTCTTTCTGCCGGGAGTGGGCCATGACGTGGTCCAGGGCGGTCTTGCCCACGCCGCGCGTAGGCGTGTTTATCACGCGCAGCAGGCTGATGGTGTCCGCCGGGTTCACGAGCAGCTTCAGGTAGGCCAGCACGTCCTTCACTTCTTTGCGGTCGTAGAAGCGCACCGAGCCGATCAGCCGGTACGGGATGCGCGCCCGGCGGCAGGCTTCTTCGTGGGAGCGGCTCTGGGCGTTGGTGCGGTAAAAAACGGCGATATCGTTATAGGTGAGGCTGCCCCGGCCCGTAAGGAGTTTTATCTCTTCCGTGATCCCGCGCGCCTCGTCGGTCTCGTTGGCGAATTCCAGCACCCGGGGCATCTCGCCGTGCGCGGCTTTGGTCCAGAGGTTCTTGGGGCGGCGGTTCTTGTTGTGCTTGATGACCTCGTTGGCGGCGTGCAGGATGCGGGCCGTGGAGCGGTAGTTCTCCTCCAGCACGACGGTGAAAGCGTCGTTGAAATCTTTCTCGAACTCCATGATGTTGCGGATGTCGGCGCCGCGCCAGCCGTAGACGCTCTGGTCGGGATCGCCCACCACGCAGAGGTTGCGGTGCTTGGCGGAGAGCATTTTCACCAGCATGTACTGGGCGTGGTTGGTGTCCTGGTACTCGTCGACGAGGATGTACTGGAAATTTTCCTGGAAGTAGTCGCGGATCTCTTCCTTCTCGTTGAACAGTTCCACGCAGCGCACGATCAGGTCGCCGAAATCCATCGCCCCCGCTTCGCTCAGCTTTTTCTGGTAGCGGTGGTAGATCTGGGCGGCCTTAATGCGCGCGGGGTCGTTGGACGCCTCGGCGTTGATCAGGTACGACTGGGCGTCCAGCAGGTCGTCCTTGGCGCGGGAGATGAGGCTCAGGTACATGGAGGCTTTGTTCTTCTCGCTTTCGAAGCCCAGTTCCTCCATCGCCAGCCCTATCAATTTTTTCTGGTCGTCGTCGTCGTAGATAACGAAGCCCGCCGGGATCCCGATCAGGCGGCCGTGCTGGCGCAGGATGCGCGCGCCCAGCGCGTGGAAGGTGTGGATCCACATGCCGCCGGAATAAGGCACCAGCTTGCCCACGCGGTGCTGCATCTCCTGCGCGGCCTTGTTGGTGAAAGTTATGGCCAGGACCCGGGCGGGGGAGACGCCGGAAGCGATGAGCAGCGCGATCTTGGAGGTGAGGGTCTTGGTCTTGCCCGTGCCCGCGCCCGCGAGTATCAGGAGCGGGCCGGCGAAATACTGGACGGCTTCGGCCTGCTTGGGGTTCAGGCCGAGCTTGGGCAGCAGCGTGGGGTTCAAATTCAGGTCAAGGCTCATTAGGGGTAATTTTATAATTTTAGGAGAGGTTTGTGGCCGCGTCCTGTTTTCCGGGCCGGCAAAGGGCCGTGCGCCTTGCCGCGCCGTAAAGGTATAATTGTAATGTTAAAGAGGAGGCTCCATGGAAGATACTGAAGGCGGAAAAAACTGGCTGCTGTGGGTGATACTGGTACCGGTCGGCATGGCCGCCGGGGTCCTGGTCACGAAATTGGTTTTACAGCCCAGGAAGACCGTGCAAGCCGTCCCCGCGCAGGAACAGGCCGAAGCCGTAACCCCTGCCCCCGCTCCTGAAAAGCCCGCGGCCGCGGGCAGCTCCGATTACGACCTCCCGGGCGACGAGCCCGCCGGCGGCGAGGCCGGTATTATCTGGGCCGACAAGTCCGCTTCCGCGTCCCAGCAGGGAGCCAAACCCGGCTCCGCGGCCGGCAGCGGAAGCGGGAAGGGCGCCCAAGACCCGGCGGTAGACCCGAAAGAAGCCAAGAAATACACCGGCCTGGGGCTCGTCTACGGCGCGCTCACTAAAGCCACGGATAAAATGCTTAATAACCCGAAAGCCCTCGCCGCGCTTTTGAACAACGATTATGTGGTCAAAGGCTTTATGTCCAGGGACACGGTGAAGAACGCCACCGCGAACTCCGGGTCGCTGGCCAATTATCTCAAAAATCCGGCGAACCTGAACCAGTTCATGGCCAAAAGCGCCGTGCAGCGCGGGATCAACGACCAGCAGATGGTGAGCGCCGCGGCTAACAGCAAACTGGCCATGTCCCTGATGGACACGCCCGGCGGCAAGGCCCTCCTGAGGGACCCCGCCGCGATCTCCGCGATACTCCAGGAGAACCCCGGGATGGCCTCCCTGCTGAGCAACCCCGCCGTCCTGAACGCCCTGGTGAACAATCCGAAAACCGCCGGCGTGGTGACGCAGATCCAAATGACGAACATGCCGCGCTGAGCGGACCGGCCGGGCCGGCCAGGTACTTTGTGACCAAAGAAAAACTCGACGCGTTCTTTTCGGCGGAGGAAAAATCCGGCGAACAGAAGATAAACCTGATACGCCTGGCCGCTATCGCGGTATTTTTCTTCAACGAACTTTTCAACTTCCATGTGCTGGGCGTGGTGGAACCCCGGCTGCATATGCGCGCGGTCCGGCTGCTGCTCGCCTGGGAAGTCTACGCCGCCGCGGCCTGGTACGCGGTGAACCGCCTCGGAGTTTACGCCCGGTGGATGAAATACGCTTCGACCGGCGCGGACGCGCTCTTCCTGACCCTGGTCCTGGTCCTGGTGGAGGGCAATAACGGGCCGCTGGTCCCCATGTACTACGTGCTCATAACCCTGTCCGCGCTGCGCTACAGCCGCCGCGCCATCCTCGCCGCGGCCGGTTTTTCCGCGGCCGGCTACGCCGCGGTCTGGTACTTTTCCTTCGGCAATCCCCGGCTGGTCCCTATTACCGCTTACGTGGCCGTGCTGCAGATGCTGATAATGGTCCTGATAGGCGTGTTCGCCGGCTACGCCGCGAAGAAGATGCGCGGGCTGGTGCTGAAGTTCGCCCATAATTTCGTCCGCAGGGAAATGGCGGAGAGCGCCCTGTCCAGGTACGTCTCGCACCAGGTGGCCAGGAAGATCCTGGATTCCCCCGAGGGCGGCGCGATCATGAGCGAGGGCAGGCGCACGTACGCCACCATACTGATCTCGGACATCCGCGGCTTCACCCCTATGTCCGAGGCCATGGACCCGGTGGAACTGGTCAGGCTGCTCAACCTCTATTTCAGCCGGATGGTGGACGTGGTATTCCGGCACGACGGGACGCTGGATAAATTCGTCGGCGACGCCCTGATCGTGGTCTTCAACGACCCGTTCGACCAGCCCGATTCGGAGAAACGCGCCGTGGCCTGCGCCGCCGAGATGCAGGCGGAGACCGCCGCTTTCAACCGCGGGCAGGAGGCGGCCGGCAAAAGAACGCTCGGCGTGGGCATAGGCGTGCACTGCGGGCCGGTGGTGGCCGGTAATGTCGGCTCCGAGTCCCGCATGGATTACACCGTGATGGGCGATACGGTAAATTTCACTTCGCGGCTGCAGGGCAAGGCCCCGGCGGGCGCGGTCTACGTCTCCGCCGCCGCGCAGAAGAAGACCTCGGAATATTTCAGCTATAAGGCCCTGGGCACGATGGAATTCAAAGGTTACGCGGAACCCGCCGAGGTCTACCAGCTGCTGCCACCCGAAAACCCCCTCAGGGGCGAACCGGCTTAACAGGCCCGGTCCGCATCCGTAAAAAGTTTCCCGCCAGTATCCCGGCCAGTTGCGCCGCCGGGCCGAAAATAGTTTATAATTGCCGTATCAGCAGGGGGGGGATATGGCGGAAGAGAAAGATCATACCGTGTCCGGGCCGGCGGCCCGGTTCCCGGCGCTTTATTTCGGCGCCGCGCTGGCGGCCGGAATTATTTCATTCATACTGATGTTCCAGACCTACAGGAGCATTTACGAGGCGACGGGGGAACTGCATGAACGTCATTATAAACTGCTCAACGCCGCGGGCAGCCTGATACTGCTGGATTCAAGGCTGAGCCTGGCCGCCAACCTGGCGGCCTCCACCGGGCAGCCGCGCTATGAGCGTGAATACAGGCGCCTCTCCCCCGAGCTTAATGACGCGATAAAAAAGATCAGCAAGTTCACGGTTTCGGACGTGGGCTCTCCGCAGGTAGCCGAAATAAACAAGGCGAACCTGCAGCTGGAGGAGCTGGAGCTGCGGGCCTTGCAGCTTGCCCTCTCCGGGAAGCGGCGGGAGGCTTCCGCGCTGCTGGGCGGGCGCGAGTACGAGGGCTTCAAAAAAGCGTATTCCAGCGGGATCAGCGGGCTGCTGCAGGAGTTCGAGGAGGCGCTGCTGGTGGAAAGCGCCGCGTCCCGTAGCGGCATCGTCAAGAACAGCATAGCCGCGGCCGCCGGTTTTTTCATCTCCCTGATGTTCTGGGCCCTGGCCGCGGTTTCCGCCAGGCGCTGGTTCAAGGTGAGGGAATCCACCGAGGCCCTGGTGGCTGAGAAGGACGCCGAGTACCGCCACTTCTTCGACACCGTGCAGGAGATCTTCTACCGTGCGGACTGGAAAGGCCTGCTCACCAATATAACCCCCTCCATATGGAAATATTCCGGGTATACCCGCGAAGAGCTGTTGGGCAAGCCGATCTCGGACCTCTACCTGAACCCGGAGGACAGGGGGCGGCTGATAAAGGAGCTGCTGACGAAAGGGATGGTGGAAGACTACGAGGTGAAGCTTAAGGCGAAAGACCGGGGAGTGCTGGACGTCCTTGTGAACGCGCGCCTGCTGAAGGGCTTCGCCGGCCTCCCTGCCGGAGTGGAGGGAAGCCTGCGGGATATCACGGCCCGGAAAGCCGCCGAAGATAAGCTGCGGCGCATGAACCGGCTCTATTCAGTAATTACCCGGATCAACGGAGCCGTCATGCGTGCGCACGCGCCGCAAAAGATCTACGAAGAGTTGTGCCGGGCGGCCGTAGAGGAGGGCGGGATAAAGTTTGCCTGGGTGGGGCTGCCCGGTCCCGGCGGTTCCATCGCACCCGCGGCTTCCTGCGGAAGCGGAGAGGATTTTTTGCAGGAGATCCAGACTTCCATCTATGCGTCCCTGCCGGAGGGCAGGGGGCCGAGCGGAACGGCCTCCCGTGAGGGGAAGGTCTTCATCAACAGCGACACGGCGAAAAACCCGGCAATGCTGCCGTGGCGGGCGGCGGCGCTCAGAAAAGGATATCTGTCTTCGGCGACTTTTCCGATAGGCGGGGGCGGTGTGGTGAACTTTTACTCCGGGGAAACCGGGTTCTTCGAGGAGGGCGAGGCGGCGCTGCTGTCTTCCCTGGGGGAGGGCGTCTCTTACGCCGTGAACTCCGCCCGCAGCGAGCTGGTCTGCGCCGAGGTGTCCAGCCAGCTGGAACACGCCAAGGAGCAGCTGCGCGAGGTCAGGAAATGAAAACCCCGGGTGCGGCTGACGCCGGACCCGGGGTGAAAGGAGCTGAACGGCTTATACGTTGAATTTAAAGAAGCAGATATCGCCGTCCTTCATCACGTATTCCTTGCCTTCCGAGCGGATAAGGCCCTTTTCCTTCAGGATCTTTTCGCTTTTGTACTTCATGATGTCGTCGAAGGAGTAGATATCGGCGCGGATGAAGCCCTTCTCGAAATCGGTGTGGATGCGGCCGGCGGCCTGCGGCGCTTTCAGGCCCCGCTTCAGGCTCCAGGCGCGAACCTCGTCCTCGGAGCCGGCGGTGAAGAAAGAGATCATGTCCAGGAGCTTGTAGCCGGCCAAAGCCATCTTCTCGAGGCCGGTGTAGTCCTCGCCCAAATCCTTGAGGAATATCGCCTTCTCTTCGTCGGGCAGTTCTACTATTTCGGACTCTATCTTGGCGGAGATCTCCACCAGGATGGAGCCGCGGGCCTTTATGAAGTCGCGGAGTTTGCCCAGGACGGCCTGGTCGGGCTGTTCGGAAGTGTTGGCCACGAAGAAAACGGGCTTAACGGTCAGCAGGTTGAAATCGCGCACTTCGTCCAGGGTGTAGCCGGCCTCGCGGGCGGGCTTGCCTTCGGCCAGCAGCTTCTTGATTGCCTCGAGCCTCACCTTCTTCTCCTCGGCGTCCTTGGTGCGGGCCTTCATGTCGCGCTGGTTCTTTTCCAGCGCCTTGTCCACGGACTCCATGTCGGCCAGCAGCAGCTCGGTCTCGATGACCTCGATGTCGCGGACCGGGTCCACGTCGCCCAGCACATGCACCACGTCGGGGTCTTTGAACACGCGCACCACCTGCACTATGGCGTCCACCTCGCGGATGTTGGCCAGGAATTTATTGCCCAGGCCTTCGCCCTTGGAGGCGCCCTTCATCAGGCCGGCGATGTCCACGAACTTTATATAGGAGGCCACTTTCTTGGGCGGCTTGAACAGGTCGAACAGCGCGTCCAGGCGCTTGTCCGGCACCGGCACCACGCCCACGTTGGGGTCGATGGTGGTGAAGGGGTAATTAGAGGAGGCCGCGCCGGCCCTGGTCAGCGCGTTGAAAAGCGTCGATTTGCCGACGTTGGGCAGGCCTACGATGCCGATTTCCATGGTGATGTCCTTTGCTTATGAAACGTGCTTAAATTATATCAATTAGGCCGCTTCCCGCGGCGCAGGCCCGGTTTTGAAGCTATCATCCCGATGCATTCCCTGCCGGGCAGGCGGATGTCCGCCGGCGGGATTAATTCACAATTCCGCTCCCCCAAAAATGCACAACGGGATGCAAAAATATCCGCTAACCTGGAACACCGGGATTACCAACTTATAGGTGGACAGTCGCCGCGATATGCGGTAAAATTGTTCTACAAAGGGTTCGGAGCGCAGGCTCCGGAGGAATGGGATGGTCGGGCCGCCATTCCGGTAAATTACCGGACGGCGGCTATTTTATTTTATACGCATCCCGCGGATCCGCTTGCCGGGAATATCCCGAACATAATCAGCGCCTCCAAGCTTGGTATTAAAAGCCGGGAATGGGTGCGCGCGGCTCTTCCTGCCGGCGCCATGCTGTTGCTAATTTGTTTCCTTGCCCTCTGGGCAGTTTATTGAGATGCCGGTATAAGGGGTTCTATGCGTATAACCTTCAAACTTATCGTTTCGCTTATCATCGTCGTGGTGTTCGTGGCCCTGGTTTCCGCCTGGTTCAACGTCCGGCAGGAAAAAGAGAAGCTGTACGACGAAGTCCTAACTCACTCCGCCCTGCTCGCCGAGAGCTTCAAAGAAAGCGTAAGGTTTAACCTTGAAACGAAGAATCACGCGGGTTTGCAGAAGCTGGCCGATAAATTCCAGAACCAGAAACAGTTGGAGGGCGTGGCGGTCTACGACGCAGCCGGCGGCCTTGTTTCCGGGTCTTCTTCGCTCGCTCCGGAGCTGCTGGCCCATGCCACCGAGATAAACGCGCTTATCTCGGCTAGGGAGGGCGCCGACAGAGTGTACGCGATCGGAGAGAAGAAAATATTTTTGTACCCGCTGTCGCTGACTTTTAATAAAAATGAAAAAGCCCGCATCGTACTGTTCACCAATATCTCCTACATAGATTACGATCTGTTCAGGATCTGGAAGCGCACCCTTCTGAGGCTGCTCGCGCAGATGATCCTTATTTCTCTGGTGACGCTGCTTATCGTAAGGTGGAATCTGGTCGATCCCATAATCCAGATGACAGAGTGGATGAAGAATCTCCGCGTAGGCGACGCCCACGAGCACGCCCCGCCGATAAAAGGCGATATCTTCGCGCCATTGGCCAGAGAGGCCACCACGCTGGCCACCAATCTGCAGTCGGCCAGGCGCGCCGCGCAGAACGAGGCCCGGCTGCGCCAGAAAGGCGAATCTCTCTGGACGCCGGAAAGGCTGAAAGAGCATATAAAAATGAAAATGGGCGGACGGCCGCTTTTCGTGGTCTCCAACCGCGAGCCGTACATGCACATTAGGGAGGGCAAGGATATCCGCGCCATAATCCCCGCCGGCGGCCTGGTGACCGCCCTCGACCCCATAATGAAGGCCGCTGGCGGCACCTGGGTGGCGCACGGCAGCGGCGAGGCGGATTTCGAAGTTACCGACGCGGCTAACCGCATAAAAGTCCCGCCGGAAGAACCTGCCTATAACCTGCGCCGCGTGCCGCTCAGCAAGGAAGAGGAGGACGGCTATTACTACGGCTTCTCCAATGAGGGCATCTGGCCGCTCTGTCACATAGCCCACATCCGGCCCATCTTCAGGAAAGAGGACTGGAAATTTTATTATGAGGTAAACGAGAAATTCGCGAAGACGGTGCTGGAAGAAATAGCCGGCGTTAAGGAACCCTGCATTTTAATACAGGATTACCACTTCACGCTGCTGCCCGGCATGATAAAGGCCGCCCGCCCCGACGCCAGGGTGGCGGTGTTCTGGCATATCCCCTGGCCCAACCCGGAAACTTTCGGCATCTGCCCCTGGCAGAAAGAGCTGGTCATGGGGCTGCTGGGCGCGGACCTGATAGGTTTCCAAACGCAGTTCTACTGCAACAACTTCCTGGACACCGTTGACCGCACCATAGAGTCCCGCATAGACTGGGAGCATTTCTCCGTTCAGAAAGAGAGGCATATTGCCATGGTCAAGCCTTTCCCCATAAGCGTGGATTTCCAGCAGCCGGAGAGGGACGCTAAGGCGCTGTCACAGAAGCCTGACCCGGCTGCCGTGCTGAAGGAACTCGGCATAAAGGCCGAGAAGATAGGCGTGGGCGTGGACCGCATAGACTATACCAAGGGCATGCTGGAAAGGGTGAAGGCCGTGGAGCGGTTCCTGGAGAAATATCCGGAGTACCGGGGCAAGTTCTCGTTCATCCAGCTGGGCGCGCCCAGCCGCACGCATATTCCGCAGTATCACCGGTTTCTGGCCGAGCTGCACGCCGAGGTGGACAGGATCAACTGGAAGTTCAAGGCCAAGGACTGGAAGGCGATAGTCTTTCTGGAAAAACACCACGACCACAAGGAGATTACCAAGTTCTATAAGATCGCCGATGTCTGCATGGTGACCTCGCTGCACGACGGTATGAACCTGGTGGCCAAGGAGTTCGTGGCCGCCAGCGACGACCACCGCGGGGTGCTGATCCTCAGCCGTTTCGCCGGGGCTTCGCGGGAGCTTAAGGACGCGCTGATAGTGAATCCTTACGATATTGAACAGATGGCCGACGCCATCTATTACTCGCTCGTAATGCCCAAAAACGAAGTGGAAGAGCGGATGACCCGCATGAGGCAGGATCTGCATGAGAACAACATTTACAAGTGGGCGGCCGACCTGACCGGGGAACTGATGAAGCTGCGGTTGGATGTGTTCAAACGCGATGGAGCGTAGATGAAGCCCTTTTGGAAACACTCGCAAGCCGTTTCAGCCAGGCTGGCCGCCGCGCCCCGCCTGCTGGTGACGCTGGACTTCGACGGGACGCTGGCCGCGCTGGCGGAAACTCCCGGTCAGGCGCGGCTTGAGCCGGCGTTCCGTTCCGCTTTGCGGAAACTGGCGGCGCTGCCGGAGGTCTCAGTCTTTATCCTCAGCGGCCGCGCATTGAAGAGCGTCCGGCAACTGGTCGGCTTGCGCGGTCTTTACTACGGCGGCAACCATGGGATAGAGATAAAAGGCCCCGGGTACGCCTGGCGCGACGAGGGCGCGCTTAAAGCGCGGGGACTGGTGGCCGCAATAGCCGCGGATCTACAAGAAAGATTCCCGCCGGGAACAGGGGTACTGGTGGAGAATAAAACTTTTTCAGCCAGCGTCCATTACCGGAACCTTAAGCCGGTATACAAGCGCGGCTTCTTCAGCCGTATGAAGGTTCTGATAGCCGCCCGCAGCGCAAGCCTCTATTGGCGCGGCGGCCATAAGATCTTCGAACTGCTGCCCTGCGGGGCGGCCCATAAGGGCGACGCGGTAAGCCTGCTTGCTAAATATTTGGGGTCCCCGTTCAGTATTGCCGTCGGGGACGACCTTACCGATGAGGATATGTTCAAAACGCTCGCCGGCAGCGGGGTAACGGTAAGGGTGGGCCGGAAACCCGGGTCTAAAGCCGGTTATTGCCTGGACGGCCAAAGTGAGGTACTGCGCCTGTTGAACTTTATCGCGGCCGCCAGACATTGTAGGGGAATGGGAACAACATCTTGGCAGGCGCTTTTAAAAAAACGACCGCCGGGCGGTGCCGGCGGTCATTTTGCGCCAAATCCAGAAACATAAATCTGGCGGTCTTTTCAGGATGAAGTTCGAACCTTCTTCGCGCAACATCCTGAGGTAACTTTATAAATACCGCTTTCTAGCCGTTAGAGCAGCGGTAGGCGGATCTTATCCGCGAGATGCCGTCGC
>Ga0079306_1000642_pt1 | contig 30108 bp, 33 predicted proteins | sample Methanotroph_Enr_FD_79181 | JGI IMG/M metagenome (GOLD analysis project Ga0079306, IMG submission 79181) | Enriched soil microbial communities from Old Woman Creek wetland in Ohio, USA - Methanotroph_Enrichment_5 | ecosystem: Environmental > Terrestrial > Soil > Wetlands | place: USA: Ohio... | reverse complement strand
TCTGCGGGGGTTTTTTCGCGGGCAGCTGATGGTGGCGGCGGTCCTTTCGGTGCTCTATTATATAGGGCTGGTGATAGCGGGGATACCTTATCCGCTGCCGGTGGCGATCATAGCGGGGATAGGTAATCTTATTCCATACGCAGGTACTTTTGTAGGTATAGTGCTGGGTTTTATAGCATCAATAATGGGGTACGGGTTTGATATGCATCTTGTGTATGTAATTATAGTATTCGTAGCGGCGCAGATGATGGATGGGACGATAGTGTCGCCGTATCTTATAGGTAAGAATGTGGGGTTTAACCCCGTAATAGTGATTTTGGCGATAATGGTTTTTGGGAAGCTGCTGGGTTTTTTTGGTGTGCTTTTCGCGGTGCCATTGGCTTCGCTGGTGAGGGTGACGCTTTCGGAGATATATGATCGCAGCGAACTGAAGACAACGATAAAGACGCCGGAGCAGGCTGCCAAAGATATCAAAGAGGCAAAACAATAAAATTACTTTTGGTTTTTGTGTTTTCGGTTAAAATTAGCGGGCATGAGCCAAAAAGATATAAAAAAAGTAGTACGCCAGCATAAGGAATTGGAAGATTTTTATACGGGCGGTTTTTCCATAAAAGGCAAGGCGCCGACCAGGGCAGCGGCGAAAAGCAACCAGGACGGCGGCGGCGAGATGGACAAGCTTATTGAGGAGATGTGCAATTGCAGCCAGTGCTCGCTTGGGGGTACGCGGAGCAACTGCGTGCCGGGTGAGGGGAATATTCATGCCCAGCTGGTCTTTGTGGGTGAAGCGCCGGGTGCGGATGAAGATGAACAAGGCAGGCCTTTTGTGGGCAGGGCGGGGGGATTGCTGGATAAAATAATCGCGGCTATGGGTCTTGGCAGGGAGGATGTTTACATCTGTAATGTGCTCAAGTGCCGGCCGCCGGATAATCGAGATCCAAAGCCGGAAGAAATAATTCGCTGCATGCCGTTTTTACAGAGGCAGCTTGATATTATAAAACCGAAGGTAATAGTTGCTCTTGGCGCTCATGCCGCGCGTACGCTGCTCAATAATAATATGCCGATAGGGCAGATGCGCGGGAATTTTTTTGATTATTACACTTCATCAGGATTTGGGCCGATTAAGCTTATGCCTACGTTCCACCCTTCATACCTGCTGCGGAATTATTCCGACGATAACAGGCGGCTGGTGTGGGAAGATATGCAGAAAGTCATGGCGGAGTTAGGGCTTAAAAAGAAGAAATGATTTGTGCTTTGTAGAAAAAATTTATAGTGCCGCCCTCTACGAGGGCTCTCTGAATTATAAGCAATTGACCAAGGGGTTTCCACCCTCGGCTACAGAGTTTTCGCCTCTTACAGGGGGCTTAAAAGCAAAGTTTAGCACAGAGCAGTAGTTTCAGTTTTCAGGTGTTTGATTCCAAGGTTTTGATGGCCTTTGCCAGGTCGAAGGTTCCTTCGTAAATTGCCCTGCCTACAATTGCGCCGGCAACTTTGGTTTTGGAGAGCTTGATCACATCATCTATTGTGGTTACTCCGCCGGAAGCGATAATGGGGACATTTACAGCCTCGGCGAGAGCGCTGGTGCGTTCGATATTGGGGCCGCTGAGCATGCCGTCTTTTGAAATATCGGTGTAAATAATTGCGGCGATAGGCAGTGCGGCGGCTTTGACGGCGAAATCTATAAGTTCATGTGAACTTTGTTGTGTCCAGCCGTGGGTGGCTACGCTTGAACCGCGGGCATCGAGGCCAAGTGCGATGCGATTGCGGAAACGATGCGTCATAGAGGTAAACCATTCGAAGTCACTGACGGCCTTGGTGCCGATTATTACCCGCTCAACGCCGAGATCAAGAAGCTGCATAATCGCACTTTCTTCGCGTATTCCGCCGCCGACCTCGATGCGGAGATTGCTTTTTGCCGCGATAGTCTCGATCACGGAGATGTTCATTGGCTGGCCGGCTGAGGCACCGTCGAGATCGACAAGGTGGAGCCATGAGGCGCCGGCCTTGGCGAAATCCATGGCCTGCTTGACAGGGTCGTCCTGGTAGTTGATCTGGCGTGAATAGTCGCCCTGAATGAGGCGAACGCATTTGCCGCCGCGGATATCTATAGCAGGTAAAATGTACATTGGCACCTCACGAAAAATTAAACTCGAAATTCGAAATCCGAAACACGAAACAAATTCAAAATCCTAAACACAAATGACCAAAACAAGAGCGAGGCTGGGCGAAAGTTTTGTTTTAGCATTCGGTAACTGTATTTTGCGTTCAAGGGGCGGTTTTTTCAATCAAAAACCCGGCAGTGTAGCCGGGTATTGACAAAAATGGCGGAACAGGTTAAATACATGCATCTTTAAATGGGAGGTTAAACCATGGCAAAAAAGCCGCTTATGCCGCATGAAGGTCACGACAAACATCTTTGCTACCTGGCGAATATAGGTTTTCAGCAAAGTCACATTGATGATTACAAAGAGCTTGTGAAGGACGGTCAATATTATTGTAAGGCCTGCGGGCGGGTGGCGAATAATCCGCAAAACCTTTGCAAGCCCGCAAAGCTGTAGTTGTCAGATCTCGTAGAGCTTTTCGTCCTCAAGAATCGTGAATCCAGCCTGCTGGATAAGCTGATCGATATTGGGATGGTTTTTGAGATTTTCGACTTCGAGACAGCAGATTCCGCGCTTTGACGGTTCAATCACGAATCCATAGGCATCTATCACGTTAATCTGGTGGTCGTAGAGCAGGGTTGTAAGCTTGAGCAGATTGCCGGGGCGGTCGTCGATCGAAATCGCGACTATATCTTTAAGGGCACAGGCGAAACCTCTATCAGCCAGGGCAAGGTATGCCTCTTTGGGTTTATCGACGATGAGCTTGATGAGGCCAAAATCTCCGCGATCCTGTATTGTGAAGGCGTGAATGTTCAGGCCGGCTTCGGACAGTATGCCTGTTATTGATTTGAGCCTGCCGGGACGATTTTCGATGAATATGTTAAGCTGCTTTGCCACAATGTCTCCTTGGCGTTACATTTTAGGCCTTAGGTCTACGACTCGCTGAGCTTTGCCTTCAAAGACGGGCAGGGCGCCGGGTTCATGGAGTTCGACAACGGGGTTTATAATTATCGAGGCCCTGAGCTGATCCTTGATCTTGCCCTTTATGGAATCAAGCTGGCGTACATCTCCGGTGAACATTTTTGAATAAATTTCAACTTTGACGATGAGTTTATCGAGGGCACCGTCTTTTGTGACGTGTATCTGGTAGTTTGTGCCCACTTCCGGGATCTTCATTATGACTTCTTCGATCTGGGACGGGAAGACGTTTACGCCGCCGATGATGAGCATATCGTCGCTTCTGCCGGTAATGCGTGAGAGCCTTCGGTGCGTTCGGCCGCATGGGCAGGGGGAGGAGTAAACGGTTGCAAGGTCACGGGTGCGGTATCGCAGAAGCGGGGTGGCTTTGCGAAGGAGGTTTGTAAAGACGATCTCGCCCTCGGCTTCGCCGGAGATTGTCTGGGTTGTGCGGGGGTCGATGACTTCGACCATGTAGGAATCTTCCCAAATGTGCATGCCGGTTTTGCATGTGCATTCGAAGGCGACGCCGGGGCCGTTCATTTCGCTTAGGCCATAAGAGTTGTAGACTTCAATTCCGTAAAGCTCCTCAATTTTTTTGCGGGTATTTTCGGAATAGGGTTCTGCTCCCAAAAAAGCCTTTTTCAGGGAAAAATCTTTAAGGGTTACTTCGAATTCTTCCAGCTTGGAATGGATATGCAGGGCGTATGAAGGGGTTATGTGCAGGACTGTTGTTGAAAAATCCTTCATGAGCTGGAGCTGTCGCTTTGTGTTGCCGCCGCTGGCGGGAATTACCATCATGCCGACTCGCTCGGCCCCGTAATGGAGGCCCAGGCCGCCGGTGAACATGCCGTATGTCATCATGTTCTGGAACACATCGCCTTTGCGGGCGCCGGTGGCGTAAATGCTGCGGGCTACGAGGTCGGTCCAGTTATTTATGTCTTCCTGTGTATGGTATATGACGGTTGGGATGCCGGTTGTGCCGCTGGAAGTATGTAGGCGTACAACCTGTTCCGGTGCGACTGCGAGCATGCCCTTGGGGTAGCATTCGCGAAGATCATCCTTTGTCGTATACGGTATTTTTTTTATGTCTTGCAGAGTTTTGATCGAGTCGGGCGAAGTGATCCCGGCTTTGGTAAGTCGTTTTTTATAGAACGGGGTTTGAAGAGCGTAATGCACGATCTCCTTGAGACGCTGGAGCTGAAGTACTTCAAGTGACTGTCGATCTATCGTTTCAAGTTCTTTGTTCCAAAACATTATATCGCCACTTAAAAAAAATCAGTTACATGCTGTGCCAAGCTCGGCTTGCGTAAGGATCTTAATGGAATTTGCCTTTAAGATGCCGGCCGCCTTTTCAAGATCGTCAAAGCGGAAGACCATAAGTGCGTTTTCGGAAAATTTTTCTATGAAGCCGTACATATATTCTATGTTGATGTCGTTGTGCTCAAGAATATCAAGTATGCGGGCGAGACCGCCGGGCTTATCTTCGACTTCTACGGCTATGACCTCTGTGAGATTTGATACGAGCTGGCTTGAGCGGAGGACGTTGACGGCGGCTTCGGGTTTATCGACGATGATGCGAAGGACGCCGAAGCCTTCGGTTTCCGCGATGCTGAGTGCACGGATGTTTATATTGCTTTTGCCAAGGAGTGAACATACTTCAAGCAATCTGCCTTTTTTATTTTCGAGAAAAACTGAAACCTGCTTTATCTTCATCGGGCAATTTCCTTGATTATTATCACAGATTGCGTTTGTCGATGACGCGTTTGGCTTTGCCTTCGCTGCGGGCGATGGTTTTGGGTTCGACGAGCCTGATCTTGGCACTGACGCCGAGGATCGATTCGATCTCTTTGCGAATTTTTTCTTCCATTACCTTGAGCTGCTTGATCTCGTCGGAGAATATGCGTTCCTCGACTTCGACGAGGACTTCGAGGTCGTCCATCTGGCCTGCGTGCCTGTCGACAATAAGCTGATAATGCGGCTCTATGCCTTCGATGCCCAGCAGGACTGTTTCGATCTGGGTGGGGAAGACGTTTATGCCGCGAACGACGATCATATCGTCTGTTCTGCCCTTGATCTTGGAAATTCTCGGGCTGGTTCGGCCGCACCGGCAGGGATCGTAATTGATCGATACGATATCGCGTGTGCGGTAGCGGATGAGGGGGATGGCCCGTTTTGTTAAGGTCGTGATCACGAGTTCGCCGCACTGGCCGGGGGCGACTTCATTGCCGGTAAGAGGGTCTATGATCTCGGGGAAGAAGACATCGGAAAACATGTGAAGGCCATCTTTGTGAACGCATTCCTGCGAGACACCCGGACCGATGATCTCGGATAGGCCGTAGATGTCGGTGGCGAGGATGTTCCATGTTTTTTCGATCTGGTTGCGCATCTGTTCGCCCCAGGGTTCTGCGCCGAAGACACCGATTTGCCAGGTGCTTTGGCGGGTATCGAGGCCGATCTCGCGTGCTTCTTCGGCCATGTACATGGCATAACTAGGAGTGCAGGCGAGGATGCGAGGTTTGAAATCCTGCATGAGTTTGAGCTGCCGCTTTGTCTGGCCAGAGGAAGTGGGGATAATAGTGAGGCCCAGTTCGAGGGCGCCGTAGTGGGCGCCTAAGCCGCCGGTAAAGAGGCCGTAACCGTAAGCGATCTGGATCATGTCGCCGGGTTTAGCGCCGGCGCAGCATAGTGACCGTGCCATGACTTCGGACCAGAGTTTAATATCCTCTTTTGAATAGCCGACGACGGTAAGATTGCCGGTGGTTCCGCTGGAGGCATGAATTTCCTGCACTTGGTTAGTGGGCATAGAAAAGAGGCCGAAGGGGTAGCTGTTGCGCAGGTCTTCTTTTGTGGTGAAGGGCAACTTTTTTATATCTTCGATGCATTTGATATCGGCCAGGCGAACGTCGGACTGGTCGAATTTGGTTTTGTAGGCGGGGCAGTTATTATAGACGTAATTTGCCAGATCCCTGAGCCGCTCACCCTGGATATTCTTGAGGTCGGCAAGAGGCATGGTCTCGAATTTTTCATTAAAAATCATAGGCCGCTCGCATTAAATACTTTAGGCTATAACACTTAGGACAATTATTATACAAGTTTCCCCCCTTCGGATAAAGGATTTTTCTAAATTGACAGTTATATACAAATTCCATTCTTTTTGGCCGGGTAAAACTCTAAAATCGCTTCAGGGGGTAATATGGCTAAATCCATTGTGTGTATTGTGCTGGTTTTTCTGAATTTCGCCGCTGCTTGCCAGGAAAACTGGAAAAATCAAGCAATTATATACGGGGCGGTGGCTCAGGTGTGGGGGGATGATGGATTTAAGACGGTGGATTCAAAGCTGGAATACATCAAGGATTTAGGGGTGGATGTGGTGTGGCTTTGGCCGCCGGTGTGCAAGAGGGCCCAGGGGGAAGAGTATGGCATAGTGGATTATTTTTCAATCGACCCGTCATGGGGCAGCAGGGCGGAATTAAGGGGACTTGTGCGCCATGCACATAGGCTGGGGTTGCGGGTAATGATAGATTTTGTGCCAAACCATACTTCAGACAAGCACCCGTTCTATCTGGATACGAGAAAAAAGGGGCGGGCATCGAGATACTATGATTATTATGATCGCGAGCCGAATGGGGCACCGAAATATTATTTTGATTATGCTAATCTGCCAAACCTTAATTATGACAATGAGTGTGTACGGAGGATGATGATCAATGCCATTGGTTATTGGATCCGTGAATATGATATTGACGGATACCGGATGGATATGGCCTGGGCTGTTCAGGAGCGATGTCCTGATTTCTGGGTGGAATGCAGAAAGGAGCTTAAACGGATCAAGCCGGATTTGCTGTTATTGGCAGAAGCATCGGCAGAGGATGCGAACCTGTTCAACTGCCGGTTTGATGTGGCTTATGACTGGCGAGGCGGGCCAGGCAAATGGGCATGGGAGGGGGCTTTTGAAGATCAAAATACAATCGGCGAAAGAATGGAAAGCATCTTGGCTACGGATACAAAATCCTACAGCAGGCAGGCCCGCGTATTGCGGTTTATTAACAATAACGATACCGGAGAACGCTATATAACGCGGTATGGGCTGGGAACGACAAAGGTTGCTGCTGCTATGGAATTTACATTACCGGGGGTGTCGCTGATCTTTGGGGGTGATGAGATCGGGGCACAGTACGAGCCGTACTCGGATTTGCCGCCGGTGTTATCCGGGGATAAATATAACTTGAGGAAATGGTATAAACAGTTGATACGCATACGGGATGGATCGGCTGCGATCCGATGCGGCGATCTTGTTATGCTTAAATCAGAACCGAAGAGCGTGGTCAGTTACATCAGGACTGCGGGAAAATGCTCAGTGATTGTGGTGCTCAATTACGGCAAAGCATGCAAGGCGAAAATCGAACTGAGTGAGTTTGACGGGCCATTTGCGACCAGTGGCATCGCGCAAGATATGCTGGATGGAAAAAATGTATTCGGAATAAGCGGAAATTGCACAGTGTTGCCTATGGACAGCAATTCAGTGAGGATACTTGTCCCAAGCCCGGCAGGTAATTGATCGGGGTAAATAAAAAAGGCGGCCTGTGAAGACCGCCTTTTAAGTAACGTTTTTGCGCTAGATATTCTTAGTATCTGCCGCCGCGTCCGCCGCCTGAGCGGTCGCCGCCAGGACGTCCACCACCTGAACGTCCGCCGCCGCCGCCGCCGAAACCACCACGGAAGCCACCTGAACGGGGCTTATCTTCGCGGGGCTTTGCCTCGGAGACCTTGATGCTTCGGCCGTCAACCTCTTTGCCGTCGAGGGCTGAGATGGCTGCCTGGGCTTCTTCGTTGCTGGACATTTCGACAAAGCCGAAGCCTTTGCTTCTGCCTGTCTGGTTATCCATGATGACGTTTGCGCTTGTGACAGTGCCGAATTCCTTGAAGAGTTCTTCAAGTGAAGCATTGTCGACTTGGTAACTCATGTTACCTACATAAAGTTTTGTACCCATTAGAAAACTCCTGCTTGAGGATAATGACCTGACGTTTTTACTTTTTCCCAGGTCTCACGAAAGGGCCAACACGGCCGCGGAAGGCAGGCGAATTCGAAACAAGCGTCTGTGGGCCAAAAACTCTCACATACCCCAATTCAATATCGGCGAACCAACCAATGCGTATTATACGCAAGGGGCAGGGCGGCAGAGAAGAAAAAAAATAAATTATTGTTTTTATGGTAAAAACTTTACTGCAAGGCAGGTGATTGAAAACGGTATGGGTATTAAGTAAAATTATTTGTATTGGCATATACATTGGTGGAAGGAGCATGATGAAAATGAAATATAGATGTCTTCTTTGCAGCTATGTTTACGATCCGGCTAAGGGCGATCCTGATAACGGGGTAGAACCTGGGACGGAGTTTGAAGATGTGCCAGATGACTGGGTGTGCCCGGAGTGCGGGGCGGATAAGAGCAATTTTGCAGTGGTAGAGGATTAGAGCAGTTCGCCGTCCTTGTCTTGTGAGTTTTCGCTACGCCACCAGCGAACATAAAAACTTAAAATGCTCTAGGCTCAGATCTCGGAGAGGTGGAGGAGTTCGAGAATTTCTTCCTTTTTGGGGAGGGAATCCTGGCAGCCAAATTTTGTACATGCAAGTGCTCCGGCGGCGGCTGCGAATCGGACAGCCTGGGCGATATCCGAATCCAGTGCGCAATACGCAGCCAATGCTCCGGCGAATGCATCACCGGCACAGGTTTTATCAATCATTTCAACTTCAAACGGCAGTATGTGCTCGACACCCTGGCGATTTACTATCAATGAGCCGCGACGACCCATTTTTATAACTACATTTTCGGCTCCTCGAGCAACCAGGTCTGAGCCAACGAGTTTTGCCTTATGAACGTCTGTAATGGGTTCGTCGGCGAGTTCGGCAGCCTCTTGAATGTTAGGCAGGAGGATGTTAACGGAGAAATAATCCATTGGCAGTTCGCCGAGTCTTCGAGTGTTGCCGTTTACGCCGAAAGCGGGGTCAAGGAGCAACTTGACTTTGTGGAGGTTGGCCAGGCGGATCGCCGCAATTGCAGCTTCGGGGGGTATTTCGCCGTGGATTAGGCAGACCTTGGCGGAGGCGATAAGGTCTTCGGTTGATTCAATATCGGATGCTTTTAGCTGTTTATTCGCGCCGGAGGAGACGCACATTGCGTTTTCGCCCAGGGCGTTAACCATTGTGATAACGGCACCGGTTTGCTGGGCGGGCGAAGAGAAAATATGGTCAGTGTTTATGTCGTATTTTTTGAGATTTTCGAGGATGGTCTGTGCGAGGTGGTCCTGGCCGACTTTTGAGATGAGATGCACTTCACAGCCGCACAGGGCAGCCTGGGTGGCCTGGTTTACGCCTGAGCCGGTTATACGGCAGGAAACTGATGATCCGGCAACGGTTTGGCCAGCGGTGGGGACTTCCTGACAACGGACAGCAAGATCGACGTAAGCACCGCCTATGACGACAACGCGAGGTTTATCCATTATTTTCCCCGTGAATTCCTTTTTCAAGCGAATAAAGTTTAACTAATTAAGCGGTCGAATACAACAAGAAAGCCAATATATCGGAGCAGCTGCGATAGAGTGGCAGATTTAGCTCGATTTTAATATGGAAAGTTATAAAATCACGGCTTGTAATTGTTTGTTGGAGTTTTTATGACGATTGAGCGGCTGGTGCGCGGGTTAGCAGGATCATTGGTTGTACTCGGTCTTGTATTGTCATATTCTACCCGGAATGTATGGTGGCTTGGGCTAATACTATTTGCGGCGTTTGATCTGATCCAGTCTTGTCTTACGAATAAATCCATAATTGGTGGAATACTTAAGCTCGTTGGTTTGGGGCGCAAGAGATAGCGCCTGGGGAAAGGCTTAAGGAAACAATTTGACTTAAAATGGCGGTGAGTTTAAACTTAGCCCCCGTATTCCCGTATTATCTTCTTGCTGTAATCCAGTATCATGCCGGACGAGGTTCGTTTTGCCTTGGACGGTAATTTTGTTTGTTGTAAAAGCCTTCGGGCGTGGAATTTAGAATGGGCTGTGACAAAAAAGAGTATTGCGGCGTATTTGGCATCTTTAATGACCCACAAGCGGTCGAAAAAACATATTTCGGTCTTCATAGTCTCCAGCATCGCGGTCAGGAATCTGCGGGGATAGCTTCCAGCAACGGCACATATATTAAGTGCCATGCCGGGATGGGGACTGTGGGGCGCATTTTCAGGGCGGGGACGGGTATAATGGAAAAACTCGCCAATCCGCACGCGATAGGGCATGTGAGGTACTCAACAAGCGGATCATCTATGGTTGCCAACGCTCAGCCTTTTTTGAGCGAGTATTCGCGGGGGCAGGTGGCGATTGCACATAACGGCAATATAATAAACGCTTCGCTTTTGCGGGATGAGTATGAGGCGTATGGGCACATATTCAAGACCACCTGCGATACCGAAATCATAGTGCATTTAATGGCAAAGCCAACTCATATAACAAAACCCGATCCGCTGGGCCATGTGCTGAGGCACTTGCAGGGGGCATTTTGCCTTTTATTCCTGCTGCCGGATAAATTGATAGCGGCGCGGGATGGACATGGGATTCGGCCTTTGTGCATCGGGCAGTGTGAAAATGGTTCGTATGTGGCCGCAAGCGAAACGTGTGCGCTGGATACGATAGGGGCTAAATATATTCGCGATGTTGAGCCGGGTGAGATCGTCACGATCGATAAGCATGGGCTTAGCAGCAGGTTTTTTGTCGATCCGGGTACATATAAGCCGGCACATTGCATTTTTGAGCATGTTTATTTTTCAAAGCAGAGCAGCGCGATATTCGGGGAAAATGTACACAGGGTTCGGCTTAACCTAGGCAAAGAGCTTGCAAAGGTACATCCAGCCGACGCTGACGTTGTAATACCTGTGCCTGATTCGGGGACAAGCGCGGCAATAGGATTTTCACATGCAAGCGGGATACCCTTCGACATGGGATTTGTGAGGAGCCATTATATTGGGCGAACATTCATTAGTCCCAGCCAGGAGCTGCGTGATCTTGGGGTAAAACTCAAGCTGGCGGTGGTGAAGGATGTTGTTGACGGTAAGCGTGTGGTGGTGGTTGACGATTCGATAGTTCGGGGCACGACGACTCGCGGCAAGATACGGGCGATAAGACAGGCAGGGGCAAAAGAAGTGCATTTGAGAGTGAGCTGCCCGCCGATACGTTTCCCGTGTTTTTATGGCGTTGATTTTCCGACCAAGGAAGAACTCATAGCGAATAATCGCAACGTGGAGCAGATCGCGAAGTTTTTAGAAGTCGACAGCCTGGGTTACCTTCCGCTTGAGTCTATGCTCGGGGCATGTTCGAAGCCGGGCGATCATTACTGCAACGCGTGCTGGACGGGCAAGTACCCGATACCGGTGAGCACGGTTGTAAACAAATTCGCGATGGAACGGTACCAAATGCAGATGTTCGAAGGGGAACTTTAAAAATCAAATTTAAATTGCAAAATTGAGGAATCACTAATTCATTAGGGATGCGGAGATAGGCTAATACGGATATGGCTAAATTTATAACATATAAGCAGTCGGGCGTTTCGATAGATGCAAACGATGAAATGGTAGGGCGGATACGCTCATCGGTTCTGGCGACACATGGGCCAAGGGTGATGGATCTGCCCAACGGATTTGCCGGGCTTTTCAGGCTTGATAACAGCAAACTCTTCAAAAAGAATTACAAGAAACCCGTATTGGTGGCGTGCACGGATGGCGTTGGCTCGAAAGTAAAACTTGCGGAGGCAGCGGGTAAATTCAACACAGTTGGTATCGATCTTGTTGCGATGTCCGTAAACGATATGCTTGTGCAGGGCGCCGAGCCGCTATTCTTTCTGGATTATCTTGCCGTCAACAAACTTGCACCATCGCTGATCGCGGAAATGGTCGAAGGCGTTGCTGCAGGATGCAAGCAGGCGGATTGTGCGCTCATCGGCGGCGAAACAGCGGAAATGCCGGATATCTACGGCACGGGTGAGTTCGATATGGCGGGATTCGCAGTGGGGGTGGTTGAAAAAGACCGCGTTATCACAGGCGAAAATGTTAAGAAAGGCGATGTCGTCCTTGGGCTGGCATCGAGCGGCATACATTCCAACGGCTATTCGCTTGTACGGCATATATGCTTCAAGCAGCACAAATATAAAATGAATGACCGCATAAAGGAACTGGGCCTGGCGGTCCTCGGTGATATTCTGCTTGAGCCGACGAAAATATACGTTCGGCCGGTTGTCAACTTGCTCGAACAGTATAAACGCAAGAGCCCGGTTCACGCGATGGCTCATATAACCGGCGGCGGGCTTGTTGGCAATATACCCCGCGTGGTGCCCAAGAGTATGGATGTCGTGCTTGAACGCGGATCCTGGCCGATCCCTGAGGTATTTAATTTTCTGCAGGAAAAAGGTCCCGTTGAAGAACGCGAGATGTACCGCGTTTTCAATATGGGTATCGGATTTGTGTTGATCGTAGACAAAAAGACGGTAGGCGAGATCAAGACAACACTAGAAGAAAGCGGAGAAAAAGTTTACCAGATCGGGCAGATCACGGCTGGGGACAATAAAGTAGTAATCAAATAATTTCGTGTCGCGGGTTACGAGCTGCTAGTTCAACTATTCGTTAACTGGACATAAAACCTAAGATTTATTTGAAGCCTTTGACCTGGTCACCCAAGTATTTTGAGCATGCCTTTTCGATGTCGATATCGTTAATATTGGCGAGGGTGCAAAGCCACGCAAAAACATCGGCAAATTCCCCTTCTTTTTCGGCCTGATCCGTACCAGCAAGCGAGGTCGCCAGTTCGCCTATTTCCTCTATGAACCACATAAAAGACGCAGGTGTGCCGCGCTGGCGATCTCGCTGCTCGTATTTAAGCGAGATCAATTTCTGAAACTCGCTAATTTGCATAATTAGCCGGCTATCATATCCGAGAGTTTAGCATTCTCGAAAATGCTCTTAGCCTGGTACGATGCTTTTTGGCAGACTTCTTCCATTCTGACAGCGAATCTTTCGCTGTTTGTCTGCTCAGAAAGGTGCAGATGTGTTACCATCGGGCCATCAACGGCTTCGATTATTTGTAAAAGCGTGATATTCTGAGCATCTGTTGCGAGAAAGAAACCGCCGCGAGGACCTCTTTTGCTCCTGAGGACGCTGGCACGTACGAGCTGCTGTAGAATTTTAAGGAGGTACTCTAGAGGAATATCGTATTCCTTCGAGACCCTTTGTGCCAGAACAGCACCTTCCTTGTAATGCTGGGCGATGTAGCCCACGGCTATGAGCGCATAGCCAGTTGATCTGCTGATCTTCATTTCCGTTCTCCTGAATTGCGGGTTAAAAAACAAAATCCATGGTCACCGTCCTACAATAACGAAATCAACGTGAAATTCCACCAAAATCGCTTGAACTTTTAAATTTTTGACCTTTGTACATATTATATTATGTCAAGTATCCAATTCTTGTGCATATAAAAATCCAGAAAACACTACTATTTTTCCCTTATTTGTATGTAAGGTAAAACCTGACTTGACTAGCAATAAAAGCTAGTCTAATATGATATTTTTGCACATTGGAGTATATGGAATGGCACGTTTACAGCCTCGTATCAACATAGAAAACGAAAATGATTTCACGATTGTAAGTTTTACAAGCGAAAAAATATTGGAAGAAACACAAATACAAGCACTTGAGCACTCAATAATGCCGATTATTGAGCAGGCACAGACCCCAAAGATCATCCTGGATTTCGCAAACGTACGTTTTCTTTCGTCTGCCGTGCTTGGATTGCTGATTCGCATAAGCAAAAAGGTTTACCAGAAAAACGGCAATTTAAGGCTTTGCAGCATATATCCGAAGATATTCGAAGTATTTAAAATAACCCGGCTTGACAAGGTTTTTGACATTTATCAGACCAGGGAAGACGCTGTTAAATAAACAACTTAATAATGCAGCAGCAAATAAATCTAAAAACAATCGTAATTCCCAGTTCGCACGGACGTATCTGCGATGTTTGCGGCCGAATCCTTTCGGAGCTTAAATGCAATAATTTCAGCGAAGATGAGGTTTTTGGGATACATTTGGCGATCGAAGAGGCTCTGATCAATGCCGTAAAACACGGTAACGGGGCCGACGAAGCCAAGCAGGTTAAGATCGATTACTGCATTTCTAAAGATAAATTTGAGGTGAATATCGCCGATGAGGGCAGCGGTTTTGAGCCTGAGGCGGTTCCTGATCCCAGGGTGGGCGAAAATGTATTCAAGGCCAGCGGCAGGGGGCTTTTGCTGATGAAAGCCTACATGGATCAGGTCGAGTATGTAGCACGGGGTACATGCGTGCACATGATCAAGTACAAAAAAGCTTAAAATAAGCGTTCAACAGGCGAATTTGCATACCAACTTTTCACAAAAGCCTTGTGAAAATATTGCCGATTAAAATAACAGCCATATTATGGAGATGAGCAGTATGGAAATGTATGATTGGCTGTATACGTCAAATGCGGTATTTAACGGTAAACTTGTAAATGAGATTTTCGATGCCATAGATGTCGAAGGGCCATTAATGGCTATCCTTGATGGCCAGGGCAATATGTGGGTTTCTGATGAGGAACGCTTTAACGAGTGCAACTTACAAAAGCAATGGCTTGAAAACCTGTGCCAGCGGGCCGCTGACGGCAGCGAGCCAGTAGTGAGCCAGTTCAATAATTGCGGTATTATTCTGTCGTGTTTCGGGACAGATAATCGCCATTGCGGATATATGGGCATCATTTTGCCCCAGCACAGTCCTGAGGAGACGCTCACCAAGCTGGACCTTTGCGAAGCTATCATTAATCTTGGCAATCGCCTGGCGTGCTCTCTTGAACAAAATGAGAGTATGCACGAGGTATACCGAAAGCTAAGTTCAAGCATGAATTAGACTTAGATCGGGCAGCTTTAAAAGTTGATTTGGTCGAGATTACTGCTATAATCACCTCTTTGTTCCCAATCCGGATAAATTGCAGGGAAGTTAAGTGAAATTCCAGGTCTTTAAAAACGGCGAAATCTGCAAAGAGTTTGAGCTGTTCGGTGCGCATCTTTTTGGTGCCGACAATATTCCTATGCGCAGCGGGGTGACGATCAGCTTTTCGGGCGGCATTATCGAAACGAAGAAGAAAAGCCCGGAAGCAGCCGGGCTTGCGCTGCTTTGGCCTGTTGAGGGTTTTGGTAAAATATATTTGCCCACGACCAGGCTTCCTGAGAGGGCCGAGCCTTACAATCTCAATCTTGAGATAGCGCGTGCCAAGCTGATGCAGATAACTATAAAACGCGAAGATTGGGCGCTGTTGGAGGGTTCGACTGAGCATTCCAAGAAACTCGAAGAAGCCAGGGGGGCGCTGATCGAGGCATTGCAATATATAGACGAGCCTGCAAAGGCATCGGTGCTGGCGGATGTATCGCTTCAGAAGGCGGTTATATTCAGCGAAAATCTTACAGCCGCTTATGCGGATTTGCTTTTTAACGCCAGGCGCAAGACACGCGGTTTTGTAAAGCATACGCTTGGCATGACGATCAATCCTTGCCATATATCCAAGCCCGAATACCAGGATATGCTCGCCGAAACGGGGACTTTCGCGACGGTTCCGATCAACTGGCGGCAGATTGAGCCTGAAAAGGGCAAATATGATTTTTCCTCGGTCGATGCGTGCGTGGAATCGCTTGTTAAAAAGCGGTTTATCATAGCTGCCGGGCCGCTGCTGAGATTTCAAAAGCAATTTTTGCCTGACTGGCTGCTGAATGAGACAGGCGGCTTTGAGAAGATACGCGAACTTGGGTACGGTTTTGTAACCAAGATAGTTACGCGTTACAGCAAATATATCCAGATGTGGAAAGTGATAAGCGGGTTAAACGCGTTTAATCACTTCGGTTTTAATTTCGAGCAGACGCTTGAAATGACCAGAACCGCGACGCTTGCTGCCAAGGCTGCCAATGTTAAATCTATCAAGATGATCGAAATAGCCCAGCCCTGGGGCGAATATTACGCCTTCAGACCCGAAACGATACCGCCGCTGGTGTATGTGGATATGGTAAACCAGAGCGGGATAAATTTCGACGCTTTCGGGGTAGAGATACTTCTGGGCAAAAACGAGGCCGGCATGCACATGCGTGACCTTATGCATATTTCGGCCATGTTCGACAGGTTTGTGCCTTTGACCAAGCCGCTGTATGTAAGCGCAGTGGCGGTTCCGCAGGAAAGCGGCGAAGGTGAGAATGACTGCATGCGTGCGGGCTTGTGGCGGCGAAAATGGGACGGCGAACTTCAGGCGCAGTGGATCGATTATTTCTGCAGGATCGCACTGAGCAAACCGTTCATAGACTCTGTGACTTACGCTAATTTTGCCGACGACGGGCCTGACTCGCTCAATTTGAGCGGTCTTATCACAAAAGAGATGCACCCAAAAGCCGCGTATAAACAGATACTCAATATATCCAAGCTCATCAGCGGAAAATAACTGATGGAGCAAAACGGCAAATACCAGGTTGCTGAAATTTCCACACGAGCATACGCGACGGCGGCAATCCTGGCAGCGGTTGGAGTTTTTTGCCTTTATTTCAGTTGTCCCCATGCGCACCAGTACGGTGTAAACCTCGAAAAGCAGATCAATATAAACAGTGCTCTCCAGGCCTCTATTGAAAGGCTGCCCAGGGTGGGCGAGAAACTGTCGTCGCAGATAATCGAATATAGGCAAAACAGCAGGACGCAGTCCGGCCAGGCAATAGTATTTAAAAGCTTGGATGATCTTGATAATATAAAGGGCATAGGGCCAAAGACGCTTGAGCGGATCGGGCCTTATGTCAAGTTCGAGTAGTTGGAGTAATTCATGGATGATTGGCAGATAAAAAAACCGCTGGGCCAGTGCAGCGGAACCGGGGTAGTGATAGAGCCGGGGCAGGAATATTTCGCGGCGCTTGTGAGTGGGCCTGATGGGCTTGAGCGGCGGGATTTTTCGCAGCAGTACTGGAATGAATCAAAGCCCGAAGTTTACTGCTACTGGAAAAGCAAAATGCCAACGGGCGAACAGAAGAAGAAGCTGTTTATTGATGACGATATGCTCATGGCGTTCTTTGAAAGGCTTTCGAGCGAAACGGACCCGGAGAAGATCAATTTCAGGTTTGTTATTACATTGATACTTATGCGAAAACGCATGCTCAAATATGATTCGAGCGAGATCCGGGATGGGGCGGAAGTGTGGAAAATGAAGATCACGGGCACAGGTGGAAATATCGCCGAAGTGGTAAATCCGCATTTGAGCGAGGATCAGATCGAACAGCTTTCAGGCCAGTTGGGGCAGATATTGCAGGTTGAGGAGCTGTAAGAAAATTGTTGCGGGTTGCGCGTTACGGGTTTGGGGAGATGGTATGACAAGGAAAATTTTGCTTATCGTGCTCGCTTCGGTGCTGGCGGGGTGCGGGCCGAAGATAAAAAAACCTGAGGTGATTTGCGCGGGGCAGGCGGATATTGGGGCGGCCATCGCTAAATTATCTGCGAACAGGGCAAATCTCACATCGCTCAAAGCGAAATATAACGGCAGGTATGAATACTGGGATGAGCGGGGAAAGCACGGGCCTGATAGTATCACAACTAATATCAGGCTTGAACCGCCGGGCAATATTTATGTGCAGGGGGATGTTTCGATCATAACCAGGGCGGTGCTGCTTGGTTCCAATAGCGACGAGTTCTGGTTTGCTATGAAGCCAAAGGATATAAGCAGGTATATCTGGGGCAAGTGGCACGAAGAGGGCACTTCATCCTCGAATCAATGTATGGAAAAGCTGTGGCTTGGGCCGGCGGTGTGGTTTGAGGCGATGGGGGTTATTACGTTCGACGCAAATGAACTTGCAAGCTGGCGGCTGCGGCGCGTCAGGGGCTATGATGTGCTGGAGAGGCGAAATTCTGATAACGTGGTTCTTAAACGGATACACGTATATAACTGCAATTACGAAGTGCGCAAGATCGAATATTTTGACAACGCAGGCAAGCCGATCGGCGAGGCGACGCTGGATAAATATGAGCCGGTCAAGGGAAGGGAGCAGTGGCAAATTCCGGGCGAGCTTGAAATAAAGCTATGGGCAAGGGACGGGGTAAGTCAGCGGCTCTTTATAAAGCTCTCTAGCGGAGAAACGGATCAGTTCACCGACAAACAGCGAAATGTATTTTTCAGTCGTCCGTCGACGAAGGGGTTTGAGACGGTTATCCGCATCACAGGCGACTGCGAATTTGTGCGAGAGTGATCAGGCACTTGCGAGGATATTTTCCAGTGCCTGCATCGTGCGGGCGGTGGCGCCCTGGTTGGCTTTGATAATATTTTGGCCGTTTTTGGCGATTGAGTTTCGCAGATCATCATCCCTGAGGCACTTGGCTAAAACATCCGCCAGTTGTGCCTGATCCTGCACCATCAGTGCTCCATTGCCGGCCAGCAGTGCCTCTACGGTCTGCTGAAAATTATAAGCGTGCGGGCCGAAAAGTGTGCACTTACCAAGAGCAGCGGCTTCCATCATATCTGAACCGCCCATCGGCACCAATGTTCTGCCGACGAAGATAATATACGCGATCGAATAGAATTTTCGCAAATCGCCCATTGTATCGCCAAGTATCACCGCGTTATCGGCGGGTTCGGCCTTGGCATCGATATCCTTGTACCTGCTGTAGCGGATGCAGGTATAGCCGGATGTTTCAATAAGCGAGGCGACTTCATCGAATCGCTCCGGCTTGCGCGGGACTATGGCAAGCTGGAGATCTCTCAAACCTTTATTGCGAAGATCGCGGAATACTTCGAGGATCATTCGTTCTTCATCCGGACCTGTTCCGCCTGCTACCCAGAATGGGCCTGGGTTCAAGTTCAGCTTCGCCGCAAGGGCTTTTGAGCCTTCGATCTTATCGGTGACTTGGGCGGTATCGTATTTAAGCGAACCCGTGACGAGGACGTTTTCGGAATTTACGCCAAGGTGTATGAAACGGCGTGCGTAGTCTTCGGTCTGGGCGAGTACGAGGGATATTTTCTCGAACATCGGTTTAATAAGCCCAGCGATCTTTTTATAACGCCCAAAGCTTTTCGCCGAGAGTCTTGCGTTAAGTACGACAACAGGAATATTTCGCCCCCAGGCGATGTGCGTGAAATTGTACCAGACTTCAAGCTCCATCAGCAGGCAAAGGCTGGGGTTTAATGAATCAAAGGCCTTGTTCATCACCCATGAAAAATCGAACGGGAAAAAGAAGATCGTATGTTCCTGGCCAAAAAGCTCGGTCGCGCGATCAAAGCCGGTATCAGTTGTTGTGCTGATCGCGATCTCGTAACCTGGAAACTTTTTCGACAGATCGGTTATGATACTTCGTGCGGCATTAATTTCGCCAAGGCTCACGGCATGGAGCCAGATGCATTTTTTTTCGGGGTATCGGCGGGAGATATTGCCGAATCGCTGCCAAAATCCGCGTTTATATCGGCCCTGTGTAATGCTGCGATAGAGCATCACCGGACCAAAAGCGGCTAATGCCAGAACATATATGATATCGACAACGTACTTCATTGATTCTAACCTGTTTAAAAACGCATTTATACGTCCAAAGATGTTCAAAGTCAAATGACAAGGCTTTCACTTGACTTATGACCGCTTTTGGCCATAATACTTCGGCATCGGATAGTGGGTATTGAGTGATTTTTTGTCCCCGTAGCTCAATTGGATAGAGCGTCAGCCTCCGAAGCTGAAGGTTTCAGGTTCGAGTCCTGTCGGGGACGTTTAAAAATAGGTTTATATGTTATTCAAAACCTCTACATTTCTTGTTTTGCTTGCGATAATGTTTAGTTTCTCAAGTTATGCGCCGGCGGCAAGTCCGCGTGAGCGCGACCTTTGGAAGCTACGCCAAAAATCCAGCATGATAATCCGCGGCCAGGTGCTTTCGCTGAACTCATACTGGAAGACCAGTTCAGACGGCAATGACATCGTTACCGATATCACGCTCAAAGTGAAAAACAGGCCCAGAGGTAACAGCGGCGATACGGTAATATTTCAGGTCATGGGCGGTAGTGTGGGCGTTAAGAGCGAGATCGTTAGCTCAATGCCGAAAATACAAGTGGGTGATGAGACGGTAGTTTTTTTAGAGGGCGATCCGCTCAAGCTGGTAGAAGGCAAGCGCGGGTATTTTGCCGTCAAGAACGGGGCCATTCGATGGAAGCAAAAGAAAATTGACGCGGATACCTTTATAAATCAGCTCAGGCTCGAGCAGGCGGATATCGAGTATCGCCTGGACAATGCTCAAACAATTGAGAGCGCGGCTATGTCGTCAGGTGGGCCGGTTATCACAAGCATCTCGCCAAGCAAGGTATCGGGCGGGACGAATTCACAGATAACCATAAGCGGCAGCGGATTTGGGCCTGGCGGCTACCCCTCCGCGGTGGAATTTACCGAGGACGGCTCGTACGATGAAACTATCGAAGGCCAGGTGGTATCGTGGAGCGATACGCAGATAAAATGCATCGTGCCGCCCACATCAAAAGGCTTGTCGCACACGGTCAGCAGCGGGCCTGTCAAGGTCACCACCGCCAATTGGATGACCGCGCAAAGGGATCTTCGTATTACCTTCGCCTGTTCGCAGCTGAAGTGGCAAAACGCTTACATGTGGTACTACATTAAAGAGAACACATCCGACTGCACCGGAGAAGGCGCAGCCGTAAAACGCGCAGCTAATACATGGAATAATGCCGGGGCAAAATTCGCGTTTTATTATGATTCGACACTAAGCCTGGGATCATACGTTGCCATGGATAATGGCAGGAATGAGATATACTGGTCGAGCAGTTCGGAGCTTGACGGCGCTGCTGCCGTAACAAAGGTTCTTTACAGCGGAAACGAGATACAGGAAACCGATCTGCTGTTCAATGACGACTACGACTGGCGTACTGGATCGGTTGGTTACAGTGATTGTGATGTCGAAACTATCGCCCTTCATGAACTGGGCCATTGCTTTGGTCTGCTTGATCTCTATGGCGACCTGGGCGACGGATACGATACGGACAAAGCCATGTTCGGCGTCAGCTACGGCGGTGAAGTCGTACGCACCCTCCATCCTGATGACATCGCCGGAATAACGTACATCTACGGCAATCAGGGCATCCCGCTCACCGACGGTGTGGCGGTTACGGGCATTTCGGGTTCAACCAGCTCAGCAAAATTCTACCGTATCACCGTCCCCAGCGGGGCGGCCGGCGTAACGTTCAAAATCTACGGCGGCAGCGGAAACTGCAACATGTACATTAGGCGTTCAACTCTGCCGACTACGACAACCTATGATCATGCCGCTGTGACTTCTACAAATACCGAAACTATCTCCATCCGGTATCCAACCGCCGGCGAATATTATATAATGCTCCAAGGCTCTTCCAGCTATAGCGGCATGTCACTGCTGGCTGACTATTCCATGTATATTACCTTAACCGACGGGCTGACGCGGACAGGCATTTCCGGCTCAACGGGCAATTACAAGTATTTCCGAATAGCAGTCCCAGCCGGCGCTGCAAGCCTCAGAATAAAATCCTCCGGCGGCACGGGCAACTGCAACATTTATGCGAGAAAAGGCGCTTTGCCTACGACAAGTGTTTATGATCGCAGCTCTGTTACATCAACAAACGCCGAAGGCATAGGCTTCTCCAACCCTGCTTCTGGAAGCTGGTATATCCTCGTTCACGGAGCTTCAAATTATTCCGGCGTAAGCTTGCTTGCTGATTACCTTATCCCGGTAACGCTTGCAAATAATGTGGCCGTCACCAATATCGCGGGAACGCCGACCAGTGCAAAATTTTATCAGATCGTAGTACCCGCCGGCCGAACAAGGCTCACTGTCAAAACTTATGGCGGTACCGGGAACTGCAATCTCTATGTGCGAAAAAATTATTTACCGACTTTGACTACATATGATTCCGCGCCGAAACTCGCCACAAACACCGAAACAATCGTGATAAACACGCCCGTAGCGGGCAATTATTTTATAATGGTCTATGGCGCAGACAGCTATTCGGGCGTTAGCTTAAAAGCGTATTATTGATCAGTTAGATATTTCTTAAACCACTTAGCCGAGATCGCCGCCACTTCCTCAAGCTTGCCTGGTTCTTCAAACAGGTGGGTAGCTGCGGGTATTATCACCAGTTCATTTGTGGTTTTCATTTTTGAAGCCGCCAACTTATTCATTGCAATGACAATATCATCCCAGCCGCCGACCAATAACAGGGTAGGGGCCTTAACATACTCAAGCACGTCCTGAGCAAGATCGGGTCTGCCGCCGCGTGAAACGATCGCGCTTACCGCGTCAGGTCTTTGCGATGCCGCTACAAGTGCTGCAGCCGCGCCGGTACTTGCGCCGAAATAACCGAGTTTCATATGCGAGGTCTGGTCATGATCCCTTAGCCAGTCGGTGACGCCGACCACGCGGTCTGCCAGCAGACCAATATCAAACCTGTATTCCATCGTCTGTTCGTCAATGACCTCTTCGTGCCGGGTGAGCAGGTCCATAAGCAGCGTCGCGAAACCAGCCTCGTTCAGCACACCCGCTACGAAGTTGTTTCGCTTGCTGTGCCTGCCCGAACCAGACCCGTGCGCGAATAAAACCATAGCCTGCGCCTGGGCGGGGATATAGACATTTGCATAAAGGCGAAGCTCGGCTATATCAATTTCAATTTCTTCGAGTTTGTCCGGCTTTATCCCAAGGGATTTCATGATCGAGCCTTTCTATTTGGATGCGGTATGATGCCTTCGAAGTATTCCCAGTACCTCTTCATCGGATACCTGGTCAAAGCTGATATAGAACTGGCCTATGGCGTAAAAGTAAGATGTCGTTCGCAGACAGATAACTTCATCGGCATCTTTGGTCAGTTCATAAAGTGTTTCTTCCGGGCCGACAGGCAGGGCCGCGATTATTCGCGACGGTTTGTGCTGGCGAATCGCCCATATCGCAGCCTTCATTGTCGCGCCGGTAGCCACTCCGTCGTCGGTTATAATAACGTCTTTTCCGGTTACAACAGCCTTGGGAAGAACACCCCTGTAGGACTCTATGCGGTCCTGTATTAGTTTGCTTTGAACGTTTGCTTCTCGCCGGATATATTCATCATCCGCACCCGTCATTGCGGCTGTATCATCTTGTATAAATATTTTTCCGTCCTCCGCGATCGAGCCGATTGCAAGTTCAGGGTTCATAGGTGCCCCGAGTTTTCGCGCAAGCACAATATCCATTTCGCAATTGAGTTCATCCGCGATGGTTCCCGCTATCACCACTCCTCCCCGCGGTATACCTAGGATTAGACACGCCGTGGCTGAGAAGTCGCGTAAATGATCCGACAAAAGCCTGCCTGCCTCGTCGCGGTCGCGGAAGGGCTCTTCGCTTCGTTCAATTATTTGCAGATTAGCCATAAGTCACCCCCTTAACTGATCGGCTTCGATTTTAACATATATTCTTAAAACAAAGTCAAAGTTCAAAAAGAGATTTTCGCAGGCCGGATTTAATTGCGTTTCAATAAAACAGAGTTAAAATACATCCTTAAACAAGGGGAAATTTATAGGAGCGGTTTATGAGCGATGAAACGAGCAGGATCGATCGCAGGGCATTTCTTAAAACGGCAACCGGTCTGGGTATAGCTTCGGTTATAGGCGCAACATCGAAAGCTTTTGGCACCGATGCCAATACCCCAAAACCCGCAGATGCCAATTCACAAGGCAAACGGAGATTTGAACAGGTACCCAGGCGCAAACTGGGTAAAACCAATGTAATGGTCCCTATCCTTAATCTTGGGGGCATTTTTGACACGGTTGAAAATCAGCTTATCCTCAGAAGAGCAATTGACTGGGGAATTACATATTGGGATACAGCCTGGGGTTATAATAACGGCAACAGCGAGATCGGCATGGGCAATTTCATCGGCAAAAACCCAAAGCTTCGCAAAGAGCTTTTTGTCGTTACCAAGACTACCGGCGCTCGCGACATTGCCGATATGAAGGCCAAACTTGATGAGTCGCTAAAACGTCTTCAGACGGATTACGTTGACCTGCTCTTCTGGCATGGCCTCGATAATCCTGACATCCTCACCGATGAAGTTAAGAATTTTGCCGCACAGGCCAAGAAAGAGGGCAAGATAAAATTTTATGGCTTCAGCACGCATAGCAACATGGCCAAGACAATGGCCGCAGCATCAAAGCTCGACTGGATAGACGTCATTATGACCAAGTACAGTTTTCGCGAAATGCAGGATAAGGAAATGCAAGACGCGGTGGATGCCTGCTATAAGTCCGGCATCGGGCTTGTCGCGATGAAGACACAGGCCAAAGGCCCAACTCCTGAAGACCCCAACAATCCTTTGGGCCAGTTCATGGAAAAGGGTTTCACAAAGGAACAGGCATGCCTCAAGGCTATCTGGCAGGATGAACGCATTGCAAGCATCTGCTCTGCAATGACAAATATCGCCATCCTCACGGCCAATGTTTCAGCCGCCCTCGATAAGACCCGTCTAACCGAGGCCGATATGGAAATATTCCGCCAGTATGCCCAGGCTTCCTGCAGTGGCTACTGCGCGGGCTGCACAGAGATATGTCGCGCCGCCATGCCCGAAATTCCTGTCGGTGATATCATGCGTTATGTAATGTATCACGATAGTTACGGCTCAAAGGCCCTGGCAAAACAAGAATTTGCCACTATCGATGCTGCCGTTCGCGAAAGGCTGGCCAATATTGATTTTGGAGCCGTCGAAATGGTTTGTCCAAACAGGCTTCCGATCGGACAGTTAATTCGGGATGCAGCCGTAAAACTCGCATAGCAAAAAATCCCGGCGCCTCAAAGGCCGGGATTTTTTATGCGCATACAAAAGCCAGATTTCATACGAAAACCTGGCTTCGGAGGAGGGTGATGAACTTGTAAATCACCGCTTTGGTCGCGGCGTTATTATTTTCTTCTTATTAATACTATCGAAAAAGCCAGCTGTTTTTCTATTGTGAATGTATTAACATAATCATATCGCAAAGCTGATGTCCAAGATCAATTAGCCGATGCAAACCTGATGCAAGGAGCTGTTTTTATAAAATCCATCATAAGTAGCGTGTGTAAGTTCTTGTTATGAATGGATTTACATCGATATGACTCCCGCGTCAAGATTTTGATAGCCGCCTCTTTCTTGCATTTGGATTTTTGCGACGAGTCATGTTATATTTAACTGTTATCTTGTTAAAAACCTTGTCTGAAAGAAGAGTTTTGAATGGATATGAAAATTGGAATTTCGGACCTGGCGCAATATCGCGACCAGAATAAAAAATTTGCCGCCGTGGCCTGCTATGATTACACCACAGCCAGGCTTTTATCTCAGACCGATATTGAGATAGCCCTTGTTGGCGATTCAGCTGCGGAATTTATGCTAGGCTTCAAAAATACCCTCAGCGCAACAATGGATTTCATGGTGGCAATAACTGCCGCCGTAAGGCGAGGCGCTCCCAATGTGTTCGTCGTAGCTGATATGCCGTTCTTGTCATATCACGTCAGCGTCGCCGAGGCGGTCAAAAATGCCGGCCGCTTCATAATCGAAGCCGGCGCGGATATCGTCAAGTTCGAGGCATCAGATAAAGACCTCCACATAATAGAATCCGTTGCAAACGCCAATATACCCATTATGGCTCATATCGGCATAAGGCCCCAGACCGTTGCCATGGGCAAGCTTAAAGCTGCCGGTACCGACGAAGCCAATGCCAAACGCCTCGAAGAAACCGCCAAAAAGATGGTCGAAGCCGGTGCCAAAATGCTGCTCCTTGAGGGCGTAGCTAGCCAGACAGCCGCCCAGATCACCCAGCACTCGCCCGTACCGGTTATTGGTTGCGGCTCCGGGCCTGGTTGTGATGGCCAGGTGCTTGTTGCGCCGGATATTCTCGGTTTGCTGCCGGGTTCTGTGATGCCGAAATTTTCCAAGTCTTTCGGGCAGGCAGGCCAGGTCATGCTTGATGCTCTAAACGCCTATTCGCGTCAGGTACATGCGGGCACTTTCCCCGATGATGCCCATACCTACCATTTCAAAGGGCAGCGTTAGCTTTTAGTTTCGCAAGCCCTGTTCGGTAAATAGCCGTATTTGAAAAGACTTGCTCGAAAGCTTTCGCATCCATAGCCAGGATTTCTTCGCGTCTCAGCGCCGCTATATCATGCCTGAATGCGAACCCGTCATTTGTATTCGCCGGAGCATTTTGCTCAAACGGACAAGCCCGTATGCATCTGTCACACCCGAATATAGATCCCCCGAATTTCGCCTTCAATTCCGCAGGTATCTCCCCGCTGTGTTCGATCGTCAGATAGCTTATGCATTTTTTGGCGTCAAGCATTCCATCCTCTCGCAAAGCGCCTCCCGGGCACGCTTGAACGCATTTGCCGCAGCCACTACACTGACTCGCAATTGGGTTATCGCGATCAAGCTCAAGGTCTGTAATTATCTCGCCCAGCAGAATTTTGCACCCAAACTGCGGGTTTATGAGCAAATGATTTTTACCGATAAACCCCAGCCCAGCGCGATTAGCAAGCGATCTTTCCGCAACCGGTGCCGAATCCACGCACACCTTAAACCTGAAATCACCCGCGAATCCCTTTATGATAGCAACTGCTGCGAACAGCTTGTCCTTGATAAACTTATGATAATCCTCGTGCATGGCGTATGAGGCGAAATGCCCCGCGCCGCCGCCGTCATGAGGACTTTTATAATGGAATCCCACGCAAATAACCGATTTTGCTCCCTCAAGCAGTTTGGCGGGGTTTACGCGTTTTTCAAAATTCTTCCGCATGTAATTCATATCCGCGCAATAGCCACTATCGATCCATTGTCGCAGTAACACCTGCTCCTGCTCGCCTATCGCACCGGCGTCGGTTACTCCGCAAAGGGCAAACCCCATCCCGCCAAGCACAGCTTTAACCCGGCCTGTAATGCTCAAATTGTTATTTGTATTTTGCATTTGCTGCTCAATTTATTCTGCTATAATAACAGCGACTTTTGATTTTTAAACATAAACTGTAAAATAATGAGATGCTTTGCTTAAAATAGAAGTAATGCTCCAAACAAATAGCCCAAGGCGGGGGCTTGTTTTGGTAATTTGAGTTTAGATTTTGAATTTGTTTCGGATTTCGGGTTTAGAACTTCGGATTTGGTAATTTTAATTGGAGGGCACCATGTCACAGAACATAACCGGCATAATCGGCGGCTCAGGCCTGGGGGATATACTCGGCGAGCATATCGAAAATCCCAAATCCATCGAAGTTGACACCCCGTTTGGCAAACCAAGCGGCCCTGTTATCGTTGGTACCCTCGCCGCCAATAAGGTAGCCTTCATAAACCGCCATGGCACAGGACATGTATTTAGTCCATCCAGCGTTCCTTATGCCGCCAATATCTATGCGCTCAAGAAACTCGGAGCTGTCTCGGTAATCGCAACTGCCGCCGTCGGCTCACTCCGCGAGGAGATTCTCCCCGGCGATCTTATCGTCGTTGACCAGGTGATCGATAAAACATGGCGACGGCAAAACAGCTTCTTCAATGATTCCAGCATGGTCGTACATAGTGAACTTGCATATCCGTTTTGTCCCAGGATGAGCAAAATAATGATTGATCATGCCGGTTCGATAAATGTCCGCACGCACAGCAAAGCGACTTATGTATGCATGGAAGGCCCGCAGTTTTCTACCCGTGCGGAATCCCTCATGCACCGCGCCTGGGGCGGCGACCTCATCGGCATGACCGCAAGTCCGGAATTTAAGCTCGCCCGCGAGGCCCAGCTTTGCTATTGCCTAATAGCTTTTGCAAGCGATTACGATTGCTGGCGACAGCGTAAAAACGATTCGGATAAACACGAACTTCTCAAGGAGATATACTCAAACCTCACTGGAGCCACCGAAAACGCCGTAAAGCTCTTAAAAGCGGTACTATCCTCGCCCGCCAGTCTTTGCGACAACACATGCCAATGCCGCAAAAGCCTTGAACTTGCCCTGTGGACCCGCAAAGATTGCGTCGCACAGAGCGATTGGGACAGATTCGGCATACTTTTTGAATAAATGCTTGCCTCCTACCCCTAAACGCTACACGCTATAACTATACGCTAAATTAGGCTTGCCCTCGCTGGTATATTTATTTAGACTACCGCTATATGAATAGACGCAATTTGATTATAAAAATAGCGGTAGCTGTTGTTTCAGCCATCCTCATCGGCTTTGTCGTTTTTCAGGCACTTACGACAGATAGGGTTGCGGCCGCAGATAAGTCCATTTTCGGCCAATTCGTCCTTGCAGGCGGCATGATCGTCTGGTTTATCCAGATACCGTTGTCCATAGTGATGCTGTATTTCCTGGCTGAACACGTCATTGTGATACGCAAATCCAGGCTCGTTCCCCCCGAACTTGCAAATAATGTCATCGCCACCATACGTCAGTTCGGTATCCGCCAGCTTCCAGCCCGCATTGCCCGTAATACCGATATGGTTTCGATCGCACTCAAAAAAGTGCTCGCCCATACGCCCTCCGATCTCAATACGCTCGAAAATATCGCCGCCGAATCGCTCCAGAGCCAGGGAGCGACCCTGATGCGTAAAATAGAATGGCATAATATCATTGGCAATATCAGCCCTATGCTCGGGCTTTTCGGCACGGTACTTGGCATGATCGAGACTTTTTCTACGATGGGTGCCGCCCAGGGCCAGGCTCATCCTTCCCAGCTTGCCCACGGTATTTCGATAGCTTGGGTAACCACATTCTGGGGCTTGATGACTGCAATACCCGCGATAGCGGCCCACGGCATTCTTCGCAACCGTGTTGAATTTATAATGGGTCAGGCTGCCGACCAGACCGAGAGCGTTTTTCTCGAACTTCGCCGCGTAGCCGCCTCGGCCAATGTCGAGCCGGGAAGAACTGCTGCCCCTATCACTCCCGCCCAGCCGATTTATAATCCTATATAAGGCACGCGATGAGACCTGTCATAGCCGTAAAACCCACCTCCGTGCCCAATATGATACCGACTATTGACATTCTGTTTCAGTTGGTGATCTTTTTTATGCTGGCCTGCCAGTTCGCCGTTGTCGAACAGTTCCCCATCTCTCTGCCGGAAAACTGTGCAAACGCCTCCACCGCGCCTAATGCCAATACCATCCCGCTTACCATGATCGCCGCAGCTGAAAAAGGTGAATATGAATTAGCGGTCGGCGCCGAGAAGATCGGCACTGGTGAAAGTACAGAATTAGCCGACAAGCTAACCGGCTACCTGGATACTCACCTTGCCGGCAAAAGCTCTGCCGACATAACCATAAATCTCAGGCTCCCCAAAAACCTTCCTTATAAGGATGCCCAGAACATCCTCGTCGCCGTTTCCCAAAGCCCCGCCAAAAACATTCAAATGTCCGTCCTGCGTGAGACCGATTTCGCCTCTTCTCCTACTCAACGCTGAACCCTGAACGCTAAATTTGCGATTTCCACAACCTGCTTTAACGGCAAATTCTTTTCCCTTGCTATTCGTATGCAGTCGGCGATCTCAGGCTTGGCAAATACAACCTCGCCATTATAGAATCCAATTTTGATATTGATCTCGCCCACTTCAGTATCGATCTGTTTTATTTCCCGCTTGAGTTTAGCCCTTGGCAGTACTTGTTTGCGTATGCCCAGTGTAACGCCCTGTGTAAAGAGCAGCTTCTCAAAATCACCTGTTCTATCGACAGGACAAATAACGCTCAAGATCATAGCAGGACGGTTGTGCTTCATATAAATAGGCGTAATAAACGCATCCAGCGCGCCCGCTTCCATTGCCATGTTCACTATCTCGCCCGCCGTCTCGCCGGTGATGTCGTCGCAGTTTGTTTCCAGCACAACGATCGTATCTGCGTCTGTCTGGCTGTCCTGCGTTTGCCCCACGCAAAGCCGCAGCACGTTAGGAGCTTTTAAAGAATCCTTCGAGCCTGCCCCATATCCTATTTTTTCAACCGTCATCGCCGGCATAGGCCCGTATG
>Ga0079306_1000640_pt1 | contig 30194 bp, 24 predicted proteins | sample Methanotroph_Enr_FD_79181 | JGI IMG/M metagenome (GOLD analysis project Ga0079306, IMG submission 79181) | Enriched soil microbial communities from Old Woman Creek wetland in Ohio, USA - Methanotroph_Enrichment_5 | ecosystem: Environmental > Terrestrial > Soil > Wetlands | place: USA: Ohio... | reverse complement strand
TGGGCAACATCGAAAAATAAGCGTACGATCTATTTGCCGTATATGGGCGATTGCGCTCATGGGCTGGCATCCGCGTTCAAGGCGTATGGTCATGACGCAAGGGTAATGCCGATGGCAGATGAGGATGCGCTTGCACGGGGACGTAAATTTACTACCGGCAAGGAATGTCTGCCGTGTGCTATCACGGCCGGCGATATGCTGAAGGTCCTGGATAAGGGCGCAAGGCCTCAAGAGACAGCATTCTTTATGCCGGGTTCGATCGGGCCATGCAGGTTTGGGATGTATAGCTGCCTGGACAGGCTTATACTCAAGCAGGCGGGTTATGAAAATGTGCCGGTGATAGCGCCGAACCAGGATGTGAATTTTTATGACGAACTCAACAAGCTAAGCAGTGATAAGGTGATGTCGGGCTTTACGAAACACGCTTGGATCGCGACGGTTGGGATAGATCTGCTTGGTAAAATACTGCTGCAAATACGTCCGGTAGCATTTGAGCGGCACCATGCGCAGGCTCGTTACGAGAAGGCATTGAAAATGTGGCTCGAAGCAGTGGAACGCAAAGCCAGTCTTAAGCAACTGGTTGACGTGATGGAAGAAATAGCCGAGATGCTTTGGACGGTTGCTATGGACAGGAGCAGTTCCAGGTCGCGTATAGGAATCGTGGGCGAAATATATGTGAGAAGTCATACGTTTGCCAATCAACATGTTATCGAGCAGCTTGAGAAACTCGGCGCACATTGCGAACTGGCATCACTTGCGGAATGGATCTATTATACAAATTTCTGTCGAGGACGAATGGCGCGACGGCAAAAGCGAGTGAGGACGGGGCTGGTGAATATGGTGGAGAATTTTTTCCAGCACAGATTTGAAAAGGCCATTGCGCGTCCGCTGGAGGCAAAATTCGGTCCGCTTGCAGAAGAACCTATCGAGCATGTTATCGAGCTTGCAAAGCCTTATATACATGAGTCGTTTGAGGGCGAGGCGATCCTGAGCATCGGCAAAATGGTTGAATATCACCATAAGGGAATCGGCGGCGTGATAAACGTGATGCCGTTTACATGCATGCCTTCGACAATCGTGAGTACACAGACTTTGCGCATAAGCGCGGATTGCGGCAATATGCCAATATTGAATTTGAGTTTCGACGGGCAAAGCGATCCGACGCTTACTACGAGGCTTGAAGCATTTGTTGAGCAGGTGCGACAGAGACAGGGGAACGGCAAATCCGAAGTTCGAAACTCGAAACACGAAGCAAATTACAAGTGACAAATACCAAATCTCAAACAAATTCGAAAAGAATTTAGCCACAGAGATCACAGAGGACACAGAGATAAGTTTCATGGTCTAGCTGCGCTCGAGCATGAAACTATTCTAATCACGAAACAAAATTAAAACCCTTTCACCCCTGAAGGGGCTTTTTAAGAACAAGACTGGATCCCCGCCTGCGCGGGGATGACAAGTCACTTCTTAGGCACTATGAGAAAATTTGATGCAAAATGCTCTTGGCTATGGGCTACTCCCTATCGCCCCTGAAGGGGCTGTGGTCAGGGTGTGAGTTTGAATTCGTATGCGCGGTAGAGGAGGTCTAGTTCGGCGCGTTTGGAATCGAAATCGTGCTGAAGCTGGGCGAGTTTGGTTGGATTTTTATATGTATCCTCTTCGCCGAAGCGGTGGTGCATTGAGCTTATTTCTCCTTCAAGCTCCATGATCGTCATTTCGACTTTATCGGCGCTCCACATAGCAAATTTTACAAGCTCTTTGGGGGTAGCTTTTTTTGAAGCGTCATCACGCTTGGGGCGTTTGGGCTTTGGGCCTTCCTGCGACTGGGATTGTTTTTTGGAAAGACGCTGTTCTATGGCCGCGGCATATTCAGTATAGGCGCCGGTTATGAATTCAAACTGGCCCATATTCTTTTTACCGAATTCGTCGGCCCCGACTACAAGTAACGTATCAACCACCTGGTCGAGGAAATACCTGTCATGACTTACTACTACTACGGCACCTTCAAAATCGGCAAGGGCGCCTTCAAGCATTTCGCGCGTTGCGATATCAAGATGATTGGTGGGTTCGTCCAGTACGAGCACGTCGGGTCCGGAGAGTACGAGCTTTGCGATAATGAGCCGGTTGCTTTGTCCGCCGCTTAGATCGCCGACTTTTTTAAAGACATCGTCTCCGCGAAAAAGAAGCGAGCCGAGCTTGCCCCGAAGCTGCTCGTTGCTCAAGAGGGGTGCGGCGGTTTGTGCTTCTTCAAGCACAGTTTTTAACGGATCGAGGCCAAGGCCCTGCTGGTCAAGGTATCCGATCTTAAGGTGCTTGCCCATTTTTATGCGGCCCGATGTTGGGGCGATCTGTCCAAGTGCCATTTTGAGGAGCGTGCTTTTTCCGGTACCGTTTGGCCCGGTGATGCCCAGACGCATGTCACGGTTGACGTCGAATGTCAGGTCTTCAAAGAGCACCAGGTCGCCATATCGTTTTGATACACTTTCGGCCCGGATGACGATATCACTTTGTTTTTGTGGTTTGGCGAATGAGAATTTTACGGTTTGGAGGTGCTGGGGTTTTTCGAGGTAATCAGGATTATTTTTGAGCATCGCCTCGAGCCTGGTTTTTCTACCCCTTGCCACTTTACGCGTGCCTTCGCGGTCTTTGTTCCGCGCGATGAAATCGCGAGTGTTGGTGACCATTTCGACGCGGGCCTGGTATTCGCGTTCATACTCAAGCTCTTTTTTCTTTTTTTCTTCGATGTATGTCGTGTAGTTGCCGGCCCATACCCGGATGCTTTTGCGGTCCATCTCGGCAATTTTATCGGTGACCTTGTCAAGGAGGTATCGGTCATGGCTGACGATCAGGGCTGCGCCTTCGTAAGACGCTAAATATTTTTCGAGCCATTCGCTTGCCTGGAGGTCGAGATGGTTGGTGGGTTCGTCGAGGAGGAGCAGGTCCGTTTGTTTTATCAGCACAAGGGCAAGGCCAAGCCTCGAGAGCTGGCCGCCGCTTAGAGATGAAGTTTTGACTTCGTAATGCTGGTCCTCGAAACCGAGGCCGGCGAGGATCTCATGCATTTTCGTCTCATACGAGAATCCGCCGGCAAGAGCAAACTCATTATGGAGCCGATCATATTCCTTCATCGCAGATTCAAGAGCTGCGCCTTCGAGAGTACCGAGTTTTTCGGCGAGTTCCAGCATTCTTCGTTGTACGGAGAGGATGTCCTCAAAACCAGCGTGCATTTCCTGTATGAGGGTTCTGGAGCCGTCGAAGACGGGTTCCTGCGGGAGATAGCCGATCTTGAGATTTTTCTTTCGTATAACATGGCCGATCTCTGGGGTGATCTCGCCAAGTATGATCTTGAAAAGGGTTGTCTTGCCGGAGCCGTTTGGGCCGACAAGGCCGACCTTTTCCTTTTCATGAAGCACAAGACTCAGGTCCGAAAGGACGACCTCGGAGCCGAAGGATTTATGCACATCTGTTAGTGTTATAACTGCCATAGATGGAAAGTTATATGCAAATTGAGGGCTGCTTGCAACCTAAATGCCTGTTACAACAGCACAGGGACGGCTGTAATTTAAGTCAGCTATACCTTTGCCGATTCCGGCGATTTTTTCCCTAAGTTTCGCGGGGGAAAGAATTTCGACCTGGTCGCCATAGCCCAGTATCCACCAGGTGATCTCGCCTAGGCCGTCTACTCGGAATTCTATGATGGCAGAACCATCCTTATTAAAGGTGCATTTCTGTGTGCTGTGCCATTTGACTTCGGCTACGTTGGCAGCGACTTTTGGCTTAAAGAGGAGCTTGACGTGATAAATCTGCCCTTCAGGGATCATCGACCATGCTCGGCCGAGATATTCCTGGATATCAAAATGCTCACCATCGATGAAGCACTTGTCCATCTGCTCAAGGGCGGCAATGCGGTTTAATTTAAATGTGCGCACCTCATTGTGAAGGCTGGAACGACCAATGACATACCAAGCCCGGCGATTGAAAAAAATGTGGTAAGGCGATAGTTCTGTTGTGATTGGGCCATTGTCGAAGAGAGAATCGTAAGTCATTTTCAGCTGGCGTGTTTTTAATATGGCATCCTTTAGTATACCAAAATGCTTGTCCAAACCGCCGCAATCGGCAATGGCCTGCTCTTTGATGCTGACCTGACCCAGGACTTCGCGACAATAATTCCGGATATTGGCGGGCAGGTTATTTTCTATTTTCATAGCTGCTATGGTTGCGGAGTTCTTGAATGGGAGCTGAATCTGGTTTCGAGCTTTATGCACCAGAATCAGAAGACTCAGCGCCTCCTGAACACTCAAATCAATAGGAGGCAGAAAAAACTGGGGGTCGATTGAGTAGCCACCGGATTTGGCATCAAATTCGTATGGAACACCGATCTGACCTAGTTCCTTTAGGTCTCGAAAAACCGTTCGTCTGCTGGTGCCAAAAAGCTGGGCCAATTCGTCGGGCGCCATGGGTTGCTTTGACTGCAAAGTCGTTAAAAGCTTTACCATTCGACTGATACGGCTGGTTTTCATGAGGCATTCCTTAGGTTAAACCACAATTATATCGTCAACATCGGCTAAATCAACACCGCTTTTGCTCCTTGACAGCGTTATGCGGCACTGCTAAAATTGCCCATCTAAATAGGACCCTTGTATCATCTATATTTTTTGAGGTTTTGATGAAAAAGGCAGTTTTGGTTATTTTTTTAGCAACGATGAGTTTTATTTTCGTCGGCTGCAGACAATTGCCCCCCGGTTTCGTAAAGGATGTAAGGCCCGGCAGAACGGCTTTTGAGAGCCGCGCCGAAGTTTACCGTTCCGCTGAGATCGGCAGACAGCAATTCTGGGATGACTGGGACCGTTTCTGGCTCCTGGATAAACCCAGCAGACTCAGCGAACTGCGAGTCAGATAGGTTTTTTGATCTTTTATGATGTTGTTTTTGGCTGCCGTGCGGTTTTAGCCCGGCAAGGGGTTTTGGTTTGGAATTTATCAGCAACTATCTAGAGCCAGTCATCAATTACATGCATCGTCTGAGCACCTACGATCACACAACTATTTTAATTGAGCTTTTTCTGATCGGGATCGTGGTTTACTGGGCATTGAGCTTCCTTGAGGGAACGCGTGGCGAACGACTTTTCCACGGAGTTATTTTCATCCTCATAGTCGGTTCACTGGTTCTAAATCTTCTTGTAGCCAGGTTCGGCTTCGACCGACTTGAGTATCTTTATAAAGGTTTTTTGATCGCTATCCTTATTATCGCGGTTAGTGGTTTTCAGCCTGAGATACGCCGGGCACTGATGAGGGTAGGGCAGACGCCGATCATTTCCAGCTCGGCTAAAAACGTCTCGAAGGTGCTTAATGAGATAGTCAAGGCTTGCGGGCAGATGGCGGGCACGCGGACTGGGGCGATCATAGTAATAGAACGGCAGATTCGGCTTGGTGAATTCATTGAATCTGGTGTTAAGCTGGATTCGGCTGTTACGGCTGATCTACTCAAGACGATTTTTTATCCGGGTACACCCCTCCATGATATGGCAGTGGTGATACGAGGCGATAAAGTTATCGCGGCACGCGTTCAGCTGCCGCTGGCTGAAGCGGGGGCACTAGGGCGAAAGGAACTTGGCTCGCGTCACCGGGCGGCGGTAGGTATATCGAGCGGCTCCGACGCGATATGCATAGTGGTGAGCGAGGAGACGGGGATTATTTCAATGGCTTTGGCAGGCAAGCTAATTCGCGATCTGGATGAGACGAGTCTTCGCCAAAGCCTTGTCGAAGTGCTTGGAGGCAAAAGGATGCCCAAGACCTTCGCCCAAACCAAGTCGGAAAAAATTGAAAAACAGGTAACGAGCAAAGTTTGATGCTGTCATTTATACGCAAAATAATACTGGTAATCATTATAACGTGCCTGATATGGGTCTGGGCCGATAAGGCTATGACCGATTCACGGTCCAACGTGCCGGGCACAGTGCATATCGACAAGTCAAGTGACCCATTACTTTGGATCACGCTAAATAAACAGACAATGGCGTCGATCAAGCTTAAGGTATCCGGCCCAGCTGCCAAAATTGATCTTATGGACAAGCAGCTCAAGGAACGCGGCACGCTGGGTTTTGATTTTTATGTGAGCCCCTCAGAAGAAAAGTTCATGTCCGCGGGAACGTGGTCATTACCTCTCCAGCCGTTTGTGCAGAAATCCAAGCTCATTGGGGAACTGGGACTTACGGTCGAGGAATGCCAGCCGGAGTCTGTGCCGGTCGAGGTCGTCAAGCTTGTAAATAAGACGCTGGCTATACAGGTACTCAATGAAAACCAGGTGCCCATAACCAATGCGATACTTGATCCGCCGTCGGTGGAGATGGCCGTGCCGGAAAACTGGACCGGCGATGCTCTCAAAGCTACAATCGTGCTCAATTCACAGGAGGTTGAACAATCGGCCCCGGTCTTGCGAAAGCCGGTCGTGGAAATTGGCGCGGGTATCACCAGGCCATGCGATACGATGGTCAAGGTCTCGCTTCCATCTACCGAGACCAAGCTCAAAGATTACAGCATCGATGCGCCGAATATCGGCGTTACATTCAGTTGGAGCCTGCAGGGGCAATACAAAGTGGAACTGGTCAACATGAGCCAGGTGCTTACCTCCGCCCTGAAAATACGTGCGACGCCGGAGGCAAAAGACGCTTACGACCGCATCCCCTTCAAGATGCGTCTAAACATCGTTGAAGAAGATAAAAAATCCGCAGTTGAACTTTCGCGAGAGTTGATTTTCAATCTGCCGGAAGAATACGTTCGCAAAGGCGAGATAATGGTCAACGAGGCCCAGCCGCGCATTGCCAAATTCAAGCTTGTAAATATCTCACAAATCGATAAGACCGCCGCAGCCCCTGAGCTGCCCGCTTCGACCCCGACGGGGCCCAAGGTGCTTAACTAGCGAATAGAAATAGCATTCTGGTGTGCAAGAGTACTTGCCGATTGCCCCCTGATGAATCCAAAAACACGGCCTAGCTAAATCACTAGACCGTGAGGATATAATAGACGCAATTCTTTTGGTAATATAAAATGTTTTCTCCCCTCCGGAAAACATGCGTCAGCCCTGATGCTCATGCCGGTGGTGAATATCTGGCGTATGGGGGTGCGAATGAAAAATCGCGCAATGTTTGTGACGATAGGAATGAAATCCGTTTGATGCCGTTCATGTTCGTGCAAATGGTGCTCGTCTTCATGGTCATGGCCATGCTCATGTTCTATTTCCTCATGAGTATGAGCGTGCTCGTGTTCTTCATTGAGCAGATATATCACCCCAAAGATCATAATGGGTGCCGCTATTATAAAGAGGATATCCGGCAATTCTCTAAAGACGACAAAAGATAATATTGCTCCTATAAACGGTGAAGTTCCAAAATAAGCACACGTCCTGGCTGCGCCAAGATTCCGCATAGAAGATATGAATAAAACAATGCTCAGGCCATAGGCAACAAATCCAAGCAACGCTGCCAAAAATATATGGCTCATACCAGGCAGATGGTTTTTCAAAGCCACTGCAATACACAAAGAGAAACTGCCTGCAACAAGCCCTTTTAAAATTGTAATCGTGACCGGGTCTTTTGACGAGATGTGGCGGGTCAGATTGTTATCCAAACCCCAGAAAATACATGCCGCAATCACTCCGAGAGCACCAATGGAGAAACCAAGTGCGCTTCTCAAATCCCAGGTTAGAATCACAGTGGCAAGCGTTATGGCAGTAATCGCAATCCATATGCGTTTGTCAATGGCCTCTTTGAACATGATGACTGCAATGAGGCTTGTTGCCACGCCCTCAAAATTAAGCAGCAGTGATGCCGTTGCTGCAGGTGTCGCTTTGAGACCAAACATGAGGACTACCGGCGCAGCTAAGCCGCCAAACAATATTGCTCCCATCAGCCAGGGAATGTCCGATTTGCCAAGATCGGCTTCACCTTTAAATGCGGTCTGTCTGGCAATTTTTTTAATAAGCAGCAAGCCTGTACCGCTGCCTAAATACAGCAAGGCAGCGAGCATAACCGGCTCAATTTCGTGTAGCAGCAGTTTAGAAAAAGGTACACTTGACGCAAATAGCACCGAAGCCAAAAGCGCTTGCATTCTGGGATTAATATTTTTTATTGAATACATAACTTATAAAAAAAGACCGGCCTCTGCTAAAGCCGGTCTTACGCGAAGTTATGAACGGTGAGAATTACCGTACGTCAATTATTGAGTTATATTCGCCAAAGGGGTTCATTTCGGTGGCGTTGTTATAGGGATCCTGCTGCCACTGGCCATCGACGACGAGCCTGTAACGATATCTGCCCGGTTCAAGGGGCAGCTTTATTTGCCACATACCGGTTTCATTTACTTTTTCGAGCTGCGTATTTTCGGGCTGCCAATTATTGAAATCGCCCGCCACGAGCACCTTTGATGCCCTTGGGTACAAGGTAGAGATCATAACAGCGCCGTTCTCATAGCGAACGCCGTAGAAATCGGCGAGCTTCTGTTCTATCTTGGCCTGGGGCGACGCTTCCACTTTGGCGGCTTGACCGGCCGCGGCGAGAAGCTCGTTTGCGTTGATGCTTATAGCCTCAAGCTCCCTGGAAAGCGATTCAACCATCTGCTTGCGTTCGTGATGAATATTTGTGCCAGCGATTTCAGTTACCAGGGCCTGGAAATCCTTGAAACCCTTGCTGGCGGGATCATATTCGCTTATAGGCTGGCCAAGACTTGCGGCCTCTTTGAGTTTTGTATTGAAATTGATTACCGTCTTGAGAAGACTTTCGCCGAACTGTTTTCGCAAGTCGGCAAGTATCTCGCGTCCCATCTTGGTGCGTATGTCATACATGCTGGCCAGAACTTTTACGTTGACCTGCTGTGAGCACCTCTTGGCCAGGACGGCAAGCGTATCAAGCTGTCTGCTGAGGCCATGGAGCGAAAAATAACCCGTCTCGACAGGTACTATTACATCAGTCGCAGCCCTTAAAGCGTTAAATGTAAGCAAATTTACCGACGGCGGACAATCAATGACGGTGAATTCATAATTATCCGACACTGTTTCAAGTACGTTCTTGAGGCAGTTTTCGCGGTCGACTATACCGGCCATCTGCTGGTCAAATGCGGCAAGATCAATACTGGCAGGGGCCAAATCGAAATTATCGCCTATTTCCCAGACCACATCCTTTATCGCAACAGGCTGACCATTTGCGGCCGCGATCAATACATCATAAACGCTGTGCTCAACCTGTTCCTCCGGAACCGCCAAGCCCAGGCCGCAATGCGATTGCGGATCCATATCCACAAGCAAAGTCTTGTGACCGGCATGCGCAAGAGCGCTTGCGAGGTTTATTGAAATGGTGGTCTTACCACAACCACCCTTTTGATTGATAACTGCAATAGTTCTCATTGGTCCCGTCCTTAAGAGCTTTATCATCCCTGAAAGCATTTATTAATACTAATAAAGGCACCTTATACTAAATTTCGGCACAAAAATCCCAAAAACTTTATTCTTTTTTATGGGACCGCGCCGATAATAACCTTTGCTGGCCCAGTTGCGGACCGTTTTTTATAGCACTTTTATCTCGACCCCTGTAAATGCCTTAGGTTTGTCTGTTTTATTGGACTTTAACCACACCATTGACAAAAGCATCGGAAAAATAAAAAAAGGCACATTTTCATATGTGCCCTTAAATTTTTTTGCCAAGTATTATTTTCAAAACACCCGGCATATTTTACTAACAGTTTATATGTTGGTTATTCAAAACTTTTCACGTCTTCAAGCAGCTTGCGGATGTAATCGAGGAACTGGGCGGCATATGCGCCGTTGGCAACCTTGTGATCCACCGCCAATGTCATGCTCATAAGCTTGCGGATCATTATGTTGCCGTCCATCGGTATGCAGGTATCGCTAATTTTGCCCGCTCCCAATATTGAGCACTGGCCCGGCACGACGATCGGTATGAAAGATTCGATCCCGAATGCGCCGAGATTGCTCAATGTAATTGTGCCGCCTGCAAGGTCGGCAGGTGAAAGCTTGTTGGCTTTAGCTTTTTCTATGATCGCCTTGCTGTCGGCAGCGATCTGCTGAACGCTCTTTTGATCCACGTTTTTCAGTATTGGCGCGATCAATCCATCCTCTACTGCTATCGCAAGGCCAACGCCGATTTGGCTGGCAAGCTGGATATGGTCGTCAACGAGCTGGCCGGTCATGATCGGGAACTGCTTGAGAGCCATGGCCATCGCTTTGATAATGAAATCGTTGAAAGACACTTTCACGGCCGCAGTGCGGTTGATATGTTCGCGATATTTGACAAGGTCTGTCATATCCGCCCGCAAATTGAGATAGAAGCATGGTATTTCACGTTTGGACTGGAGCATCCGGGCTGCAATAATCTTCTGGAGCTTGCTGGTTTCGATACGCTGACCAAGTTTGTATTTGGGCTCGCCCATAGCAGCTGTAACAGCTTGTTTTTGCGAAACTTGCGACGTGGAAGCCTTTGCTCCGAGTACGTCTTTTTCGTTTATCTGGCCGCCTGGTCCCGTACCAACGATTGTCGTAAGGTCTATACCTCGATCTTTTGCGGCCATTTTTGCCCGCGGGGAAGCAAAAACCCGCCCGCTTGTGTTAGCTGACGGGGTTGTTTTTAAGGATCCGGCCGTCGCCAGAGGAGGAGGAGGAACTGCGCCGACCGGAATAGAAGGTTTTTCTGCGACGCCTACAGTGCTGGCCTGGGCGCCTCTTAACGAGTTTACATATTCGGGCGAAATTTGTTCATCTTTTCCTGCAAGAATAATTACAGGAGCTCTGACCGGAACGGTCTGGCCCACATCAACAAGTATAGCTTTGACGAAGCCCGCACCGGTTGATTCCATTTCGATAGTGGCCTTATCAGTCTCAACATCGAAGATCACCTGTCCGCGCTGGACTTCATCGCCTACTTTAACATGGCAATTTACTATCGTGCCCTCTTCCATTGTCTGGCCAAGCTGCTGGAGTTCGACGACTACAGCCCCGGCAGGAGCAGAAAGAGAAGGCGCCGCCGTCGGAGGAGGAAGAGGAGGAGTAACGGCCGGCGCCGCTTGTTTGCATGTTCCCGAACATTCACATTGAGTGCCGGGCTGATTTTGTTCTACCGCATCTGTTATGGATGCCTTCGCAAGGCAGCGGACGTAATCATCCGATATGACCTCGTCTTTTTCACCGAGTATCATCATCGCGTCGCCTACCGGAATTGTCTGGCCTACTTCGACAAGTATGCGTTTTACATACCCGTCTGCGGACGATTCCATCTCGATAGTCGCTTTATCAGTTTCAATATCGTAAAGCACCTGGTCACGCGAAACCTTGTCGCCAAGGTTCACATAGCATCGCACGACCGTGCCTTCTTCCATCGTCTGGCCCAGCTTGGGCAATCTTACTTCTGTCGCCATTGCGTTCTCGTTTCCGGCAGCCGTAAAGGGGTCTGATTCTACCCGCGAACTGCCTCTTGTAAACTGTTAAATACTATTTTCCGCAAATCGCCTTTACCTGCGCCACGATCTTATCCGGCGTGGGTATCGAAGCCATTTCCAGCACCTCTGCCATGGGCGGCGGCACATCCGCGCCTGCCATGTTTATCGGCTGGGCATCAAGATAATCAAAGCCGCTGCGGCCGTCTTCAAATTTGTACGACATGTACTGGCCGGTGATCTCCCTGCCCACGCCGCACATCGCGAAGCCTTCACTTACAGTTACCAGTTTGCCGGTCTTGCGTACCGAATTCGCGATCGTCTTTATATCCAGCGGCTTGACGGTGCGAATATCGATAACTTCCGCGTCGATGCCCATTTCGGCGAGCTTCTTGGCGGCCTGGAGGCACCACATCACCATCCTGCTGTAGCTTACGATTGTAACGTCTTTGCCTGTCTTCTTCACATCAGCCACACCCAGCGGGATCGTGTATTCTTCTGCAGGTACCGGCCCAAGCTGGCCGTAGGTCGCTTTGTGTTCGATAAATACTACGCAGTTATCCGAACGGATAGCCGACTTGAGCAAGCCCTTTGCCTCATAAGGAGTCGAAGGCATTACAACATAAAGTCCCGGCACATGCATCAGCCATGCCTCAAGGGATTCACTGTGGTGAGCCGCGATGCACCTGCCCACGCCGCCTTCGCTTCGCAGTACCATAGGCACCTTGGCCTTGCCGCCGAACATATAGCGGTTATAGGCTCCGTTGTGCACAAGCTGATCCATGGCGATTGTGATGAAATCAACATACATGATCTCAGCTATGGGACGCAGACCTCTCAGTGCTGCGCCGACCGCCGCGCCGGTTATCGCCGCCTCGGATATGGCTGTATCGATAACCCTTTCTTCACCAAATTCCTTGAGCATACCACGGGTCGCGGCATAAGCACCGCCGTAAAGACCTACGTCTTCGCCCATGATAATCACATTCTTGTCGCGACGCATCTCTTCGCTCTGTGCGGCTACAAGTGCGTTACCTATTGTAGTTATTTCTACGCCGTATTTCTGCTGGATCGCAGCCTTTGCGTTATCGGCTATTTCTTTTTTGCTCTTGCCGGTACCTGTTGCTACGGCCTTTTCAAATTCTTCCGTGATCGCCATCATCTTGGCTGCGGTCTGCTTTTCGGCATCTACCATGGCTTGTGGATAGCTTTCTTCCACATAAACATCCATTGCCAGCTCTGCCGGATTTGGATTGGGGCTATCCACCGCGAACTTTGTCGCAATTTCGATTTCGTTGAAAGCCATGTCCTTGATCGCATCGAGTTCAGCTTGCGTAGCCAGCTTCTCGCTGATAAGTTTCTGCGAAAGCACGATGATCGGGTCACGCTCTTTCCATGACTTCTCCTCATCCCTGGTGCGGTAATCCCTTGGATCTGAACGAGAATGGCCATACCATCTGTAAGTCTTGGCCTCAATAATGCTCATCTTGTTCTGGCGGGCATTTTCGATAGCCTTCTGTATGGCAAGGAATACCGCCACAACATCCTGCCCGTCCACTATCATAGCTGGTATGTTATAAGCTGCGGCTCGGTCGGCAACATCTACTATATTGCTCGCGCGCACGGTGCCGGGTACTTCTGATCCCGAAAACGGCACTGACATTCCGTAAAGATTGTTTTCTACTATCGCAACAAGCGGCAGATCCAGCACTGATGCCATGTTCATGGATTCATGAAAGGTGCCGGTATTGGTTGAGCCGTCACCGAAAAACGAAAGCACGACTTTGCCGGTCTTCTTATATTTTTCCGCCATAGCCGCCCCGACTGCCGGCGGCTGATTTCCACCCACGATACCTGTTGAGCCGAGGTTGTGGCATTTATCTACATCGGCGATGTGCATCGAGCCGCCCCTGCCTTTGCAGTAGCCAGTCTCTTTGCCCATCAGCTCGGCCATCATTTTATTCCAGTGATCTTGTCTTTCTGTATTATTTGCGGCATATTTATTGCCAACTGCTCCGCAATGACCATGGCCGCGGTGAGTCGAACCGATCACGTCCCCCTTTTCCATAGCAGCTATCGCGCCGACCGCTACCGCTTCTTCGCCGGCATAAAGATGCGACGCACCCTTGATAACGTTCTGACCGAGGAGATCATAGACCTTCTCTTCAAAGAACCTTATTTCATATATGCTCCGCAACCAATCTTTTACCTGGTCAAGAGTTACAACTTTTTTCTTGATCAAATCGTTGATCTTTGCGACTGGCTGGTTTCTCAGGTCTGTGACGCTCATTTGATAGCTCCTGTTTGAACTTTTATAGATAGTAATACGGCTTTGAATATAACAGAAAGAGGTGTTTGGGGCAAATCAAATTGACTGGAACAGGAACTAAGTCGAAACAAAACGAACATATTTTGCTTGACTTGAGTGCTAAAACAGACTAAATTGTGTTCGGTTTTGAATATAAATCAGAGCAGAAATGCCTTGCGGGATCTAAAAAGCATTGGTTTTCAACTCTAATGGTGCGATATGGGTTTATTTGCGGAAACACGTCAGCAGCAGATTCTCGAAAAAATCCGTCTAAACGGCAGGATGCTTGTTAATGAGCTTGCTGGTCAATTGCAGGTGACGGAGGTTACGATCCGTCGGGACCTGGTGTGTCTGCAGAAGAACGGGCTTATTAAGAAGACGTACGGAGGGGCAGTGCTTACGGCTCCGCCGGAGATGAATATTTCGGTGCGATATCGGCAGACGCGCAACCTTGCGGCCAAACGGGTGGTAGGAAAGCTGGCTGCAAGTCTTATCAAAGACAATGATCTTATCTATCTTGAGGCGGGGTCAACATGCTATGAAATAATTCCTTATCTTGCCCAGAAAAAGAACATAACTATAATCTGCAACTCGCTTTATCTTATGAGCCGTCTTAACGAAATGAGCCAGCACCAGATACTTCTAATAGGCGGGCAGTACCGGCCCCAGCGGATGGATATGGTGGGGCCAAATGCCGAGGCGGCAATCGCCCAGCTTAGCGGGTTTAAGGCTTTTACCGGTGCGGATGATATTACAATAGATTCGGGCATCAGCGGTTCGGATGTGGTTACGGTGAGCTTCGCGAAGCTGGTTCTGCAAAGGGCACATGAGGTTATTTTTGTCGGCGACCATACAAAATTCGATAACCCGGCTCTTTACAAAATAGCCGATATCGATGAACTCGACTACATCGTTACCGACGAGGCACCATCAGAGCAGTGGTTATCTGCAGCAACACAAAAGAATATCAAGCTGGTTTACCCTTCCTGAGTCTCAATTTGCGAACTATTCACAAATAGTTTTAAACCACTGATTAACACGGATTAGCACTGATTTCTAAATATAAAAAAATGAGACTCTGTGAAAAGCAGCGAAAATCCATTGTTGAGTTCTCTTTTGTGAACGGCTACTAATTTGCGTGTTTTTGGGCTTGCATTGCGGCTCAAATCCATATTAAATTATCCTAGAATTCCATTTCATAGCCTCAAAGGTTATGAAGGGTTTCAAACCTGTTATAAACCAGAAGAGTAAGGGATTACTATGAAACGCATTTTTACAGCGGCATTGGCGGGGCTTTGTGTTTGTTTGATCTTTGTCGGTTCGGCGGACGCCAAGAGCAAGGGGCGGTCGAGCAAGGCGCTTAAAAGCGTAAATACTTCCAAGGCGGTGGTGGCGGTTGATGAAATGTCGCCGGCGCAGCTTAAAGAGGCGCGGTCGGAGATCGAAAAGAATCAAAAGGACAGCAAGGATCGACGTGAGAAGCTCCTTAAGCAAATTTATACCATCCGGGCGGTGGCGATAAAGGAACGGGCACACGAGACAGTTGAAGAACTTGATAAGCTGATCGAGGAGCAGAAGAAGGAATAATTTTAGGGTTTAGGGTTTAGCATTTAGAATAGAAAGAACTTCGAACGTTCAACGCTCAACTTCCAACATCGAATTATAACAGCAAATCATCAATCAGGAAAACCCCTCAATCAGCAAAAGTTCCGGATAATCGTTCCGAACAGAATCGGAAACAAACGAAAAGAAACGGTCATACAAACCGTCAAAAACTCGTGTTGGGCGGGTGGTCAAAATCGAGATTTTGGGGCATTGTGGACCTAAGTTTTTGTTCGACTTTTTAGGCTAATTTTCTTATCGGGAGGGTGGGCGGAGGGTTGTGCCCGGGTGGGCCAAGGGTCAAAATTGTGCTCCTGAGGGTGGGGTAGGGGTGGATAACGGAGAGAAATTATTCTGGAAAATCAATTCGTGTTTTATTTTGTTTGATTCAGTGCTACTTCGGGTTGCGGGTTGCGAGTTGCAGGTTGCGGGTTGCGGGTTACGAGTTGCGGGTTACGAGTTGCGGGTTACGAGTTGCGGGTTCAGGTCAGCACAGCTGACGACTTTGGCTTCGGAATGACGGGGCGGTTGGGGTTCGAGGGTGGAAGATACGGCCTAGCTGAAGCTAGACCGTGCCACGGGCTTGTATCGCAGCCAGTTTTCTTTTGGCTTGTCCTATTTTGAATTTGCCGGGCTTACCATTTCCACGTATTTTGATAAAGCTCTTGAGCCAACGCTTTGCCTGAGATTTTTCGCCCAAGTCCAGATAGCACTGGGCAAGATTATATCTTGAATCTGACTTGAGTTCGTCAATAATCCTCGGACCATCATAGGTATCGAGATTAGCTAAACCTGCTTTTGAAGACATTCGCACAATCATTTTAAAAAGCTTTATTGCTGAGGCTGGCTTGTTTAAATTTGCTTTTACAATTGCCAAACCCCAAATATTTAGGGGATTCTTTCTAACCAAACTGTATGCTTTTGCCATAGGCTTTTCAGCTTGGGCAAAGTGCCCTTCCTTATAATAATTTTCTGCGAGTTTTCGATGCAGATACGGATTATAGGATTGGGTTTTGAGCGATTTACGAATCGCTCTTAACTCTGCGGCGGATTTGATGTTGTCCCAAGCTAAATCTACTTTGCTCTTTATTAGTCGGTGTTTTTCAATCGCATCGCACAATTCCTGGAGATTTTCCCATTCGCTATATTTATTAGTAATAAGCATAGCTTTGTGTATTTTCGCCACATTGTGTGAGATTTCGCTGGTTTTGACCTTTCGCAAATCGGTATTTTTTATCACTTGTAAAATATCAATTCTTGTAAGCCAACTTGTATTAGACCTAACAACATATAAATCAGTCAAGAATGGCAGAATAGAACTACAATCCAAAACTTCCAACGAATAAACAAGATTACTGACCGAAGTCTTTATGTCTGTATTCTGAATTGCTCGAATCAAAGGTTTTAGTGCCCTCTGGTCTCTAAAATCACGCAAGCTCAATGCGGCTCTGTTTCTTATGTACCAATGTTTATTTTTGAGGAGGCTTATTAGAAGGGGCACGCCCTTAATATATCTATGTTCTCCTATCAGATCAACAGCATAGCCGACCCTGTCAATTTTATTTGATGTCCTAATTACATTCACTAACGAATCATAAGACTCATCAAGGCCAAGTTCCCATAGCCTTTGTTTTATCAATTTTTTCAAAAGAGGGTCAGTCGTCCTTGCCAATATTTTTACAAGGAGATCGGCCGGCTGTTTTTCAACTTTAAAGGAAAGCCATCTGTGTGCGCGTGCGACCAAATGCCGGTCTTTTGATTTTTTGATAATCTTTAAAAGTGAGACGATGCTTACGTTTTTTCTAAAACCCCGGGACAAGTATTTCCTCCTTTTCAAGATTTAAGGATAACTAACAAAAAGGATGTAAACAAGCGGAATCCCATGAAGATTCAGGTTGGCAGGAAATATGAGTACAAAAATTCCAAAAAGCCGGACTAGACGTCTGGATCCCCGCCTGGGCGGGGATGCCAATGTCGGTTGGGGAGGTTTGCGTTTTTGGGAATTACCCAAGATGGGAATTGAACTGAGACGAGGTAGATTGCTGCGCAATCAGTTGTTCTGCGGATTCCTCACGTCGCGTCAGCACAGCTGACGACTTTAGCTTCGGAATGACGGGGTCGGTTGGGGTCCGAGGGTGGAAGACACGGCCTAGCTAAACACTAGACCGTGCCACAAAATTAATCGGTGTGGGCAAAACAGTATTTTGCCCACATTACGGTTAGACGTGCCACAGGGCTCCGGGCATAAATTCGGAATTGCATATAGTTTTCATTTACGATGATTAAAAAGTAGATTAAAATCTTCTTTAAATATTTCGAGTGCGGGATTGGGAATTATTTGATCTGGAGGAAACGGGTTGTGAGAATTTGCTGGAAGCAGTCGGTAATGTGGGCAATGGTATTGGCGTTTTTGCAAATATTCATGGGCGGGTGCGGAGACACGGGGAAAAAAACTGAGTTTAGTACAGCGGGTGTGCCGTCGAGAGAAGATGTGAGGAGTATTTATTATGTCTCGCAGCTTTGGTCGCAAAATGACGCTAACGAAAAATTTATAAAGGGAAAAAGTCTAAGCTGCGGCGCTTATGAGCGGTGGTTTTATTATCCAGAAGGCATTGATGGGCCGATGTTCCATATGGTGCAGCGATGGGACCCCAATCAAAAAATCAAATACTGTTCGTGGATGGAAAGCGGCGAAGGGCTTTATAAGTATGGTCAGGACCGAGAGACAGTATGGGTGCGCGGTCGACGGTGCCCGCCACTGGGCAATAATAATACCACCAGGCTGCCAAGCGATAGTGCAGAGTTTACGCAATTTCTCGACGAGGTGGAAGGCAAGATGGACGGTGTCGAATATATACGAGACCGCAAGAGCGGGCTATTGCTGGGCAGCGTAGACAATCGATTCGCGAATGCTCAAAACTTCAGGTCTGCTGTGATTTACAACAGCTTTGATGCAAACATATTTGACTGGCCTAAACACGCAAAACAAAATGATACCCGTGACGAGGCTCACAAGCGAGGGTGGACGTGTTATCGCATAAAAGGGGTATGGGGCGGCAAGAGCGTTGAAGGAATCGTAAGAATGCCATTTGTTTATAGTAAGGCAGCTGAGCACCCGCCGGTTCTTAAGATCAAAATCGGAGACGACATAAACATTATCGATACGCCAGCGAAAACCTTTGTGACAAAAAACGGCCGAACGGTTTTGTATCCAAAGGGAAATTTCTTCAAGGGGTTATCAAAGCCTTGGATGGGTATGCATACGGTCGACAGTTTGCGCAGAGACGCGGCGGAAAAACGGATAAGGTTCGACTTTGAGAGTGTTGATGCAAACGTGCCCGCAAATGGGATGGGCAAGGTCGGTCTCAATCTGTACAAGGATAAAAAGGGCAGTGCGAAAATAACTTATGTAATCGATATCGATAAAGACGTAATTGAAAAAATCGAATTAACGTCGCATGACGGCAAGAAAATAGAAGGTATGATTATGTTCATATACCCTGATGATGTTGAGGCGCTGGACAAGGAGCTTGAAAAAGTGCAATTTAAAGAGGCGAAATCCAGCAGAAAAGACGGAACGGGAATTCGGTGGCTGATGGAGCTGTGTGGTGAGGAGTAAGGAGTAAGGAGTAAGGAGACAGAATGAAATCGCTGCGCGGTGCTGTTTATTTCTGGATCTCCGCCTTCGCGGGGGATGACAAATCACAAAACAGGAACAAGTGACAAGAAACAAGGAACAAGTTGATTCGGTCTCAGAACGCAAGGGGTGGAAAACACTGCCTAGCTGCGCTAGGCAGTGCCACGGGAGTATACTTTATTTGTTTGGATCAGATGGGGCGATTGGCTGGGGTGCGCCTTTTGGCTGATTGCCTGCGGGCTGTGGTTGGGGACGAGGACTTGAGGCCAAGATGAGCAATACCTGTTCCTGGCTGGATGAAGGCAGTTTCTGAACCTTTTCGACAAGATATTCTTGTTCCGCGGATGAAAGGTCGGGGCGTGAGGCGATAGCCTTTAGTACGTTTTCGGCTGAGCCGGAGGGCATTTTAACTGCGGTATCGATCTGGGTCATGATCCAGGTTTTCTCCTGCGAGGCCAGCTGGCATTGAGCAGATTGAGCAGGCTTTTGGGTATTGCGGTCGTATTTAGTGGAAGAAATCACAATGCAGCCAGGCAAAACGGAGAAACACAACAGGGTCAAAGTCGATAAAGCTAACTTCTTCATTAACAGTCTCCTAAATGGTTAATTATGGGCCTTCCTACATCATAGATGCGGAATATTACAAATTTGTTACAGGTTTTTAAAATTTTTTTTCGCAAAAATAGCATAAATCACTGCCTAGCTGCGCTAGACCGTGCCACGGGAATTGGAAATCTGCGCTAAACAGCTCGGTAATTGTGGTCGATATAAGATTTATTGGACTAAAAAGGGCGAATCTTTTATATTGAGGTTCATATGCAGTGTCAGGCTTGTAAACAATCAGCGGCAACAATACATCTTACGGAGATAACCGAAGGTCAGCGGAGCGAAATGCACCTTTGCGAGGCTTGCGCACAGAAGCAGGGTATATCAATGCAGACGCAGATACCGATCAATGAGCTTTTAAGCTCACTTTTGGCGGCGCAGCCGCAGATGCCGGCTGAAACTTCGCCGGCGCTGCCATCGACAAGCTGCCCCGGGTGCGGATCGACATTTGAGCAATTCAAAAAGCAGAGTCTGCTGGGATGCCCGGAGGATTACACTGTTTTTGAGAAGCAGCTTGAGCCTATAATCAAAAAATCGCACGCCGGGCACGATACGCATTGCGGCAAGGTGCCGGCGAAGGCGCCGGATGAGGCTAAGAAGAGCACGGAGCTAATTCGCTTAAAACAAGAACTTGAACTGGCAGTAAAGGTCGAGGATTACGAGCTTGCGGCCAGAATACGCGACAGGATCAAACAACTTCAATGAGGTTAAACGATTTAAGTTCACATCCAAGTCAGTGGTTCGGCTCTGGGCCGTCGGCTGAGATCGTGATATCATCACGGGTACGGCTGGCACGCAATCTTGCGGGGTTTAAATTCCTTAGCACCTGTTCAAATGAAGATAAGCTGGCGATCTCGGACCTGCTTCGGGAGGCGCTGCTTTCAATAGATGTGCCACAGGAACGGGCATATTACAGCGTGGATACTGCGGCGGCATTAGACCGGGATTTCATGGTCGAGAGGCACCTTATCAGCAGGCATCTGGCGCATGGTTCTGGCCCGCGAGGGGTGGTGATCGCTAGCCAAGAAGCTTTTACGGCTATGATAAATGAGGAAGATCATTTGCGGCTGCAGGTGATAAAAGGCGGCCTGCAGGTTCAGCAGTGCTGGCATGACATAAGCATGATCGACGATATGCTTGAGGGGAAGGTGGAATACGCTTTCAGTCCCAAATACGGTTATCTGACGGCGTGCCCGACGAATGTTGGGACGGGAATACGCGTTTCGGTGATGCTGCATCTGCCGGCACTTAAGATGACTGGCCAGATCGAGAAGTTTTTCAACGCTACGCGCGATATGGATCTTGCTGTGCGGGGATTGTTCGGTGAAGGTACAGAAGCTATCGGGGATTTTTACCAGATATCGAACCAGGTAACACTTGGGCTTTCAGAAATAGCCATCGTAAATAATTTTACTGATACGATAGTTCCCAAGATCGTCGAATATGAACTGGCGGCACGCAATGAGCTTCTGGCCAAGGAAGCTAACGTGCTTAATGATAAGATCTTCCGCGCACTTGGGATATTGAAGAGCGCGTATATGATAAGCTCGCAGGAGGCGCTGGGGCTTTTGAGCCATCTGCGGATGGGTGTGAACATGAAAAGGCTTGAGGGAGTGTCGATACCCAAGATAAACGAGCTTTTCCTGCTTACCCAGCCTGCACATCTTCAGCTTAATGAAGGCAGAACACTTGATGCGACGAGCCGTGATGAACTACGGGCTAAGCTACTTCGGCAACATCTAAATTAGGTTCCTGAAACAACATCTGCTGGTTCTTCAACCGCTTCGCCTTTACCATCTCTATCGTCTTTAGTCCTGTCCCAAAGGTGTTTTCTGGTTTCTGCAATAATTACCGGCGTGAGCACCAGGAGCGAAACAAGGTTTGGCAAGGCCATCAGGGCGTTTGCGATATCAGAAAACGTCCATACTATTTTGAGTGAGACAACCGAGCCGACCATGACGGCGGCGACCCAGAGCAGGCGGTAATACAAGATTGCCCAGCTTCCCAGCAGGTATTCCACGGCTTTTTCGCCATAATACGACCAACCGAGGATCGTCGAGAATACGAATGTGCTAAGCCCGACGGTCAAGACAATCGAGCCAACAACGGGCAGAGTACCAAATGCAGCTTTTGTAAGCATTGCGCCATTATGCCCATCCTGCCACATACCTGAATTAACGACCACCAGGCCGGTCATTGCGCAAACGACAACGGTATCCCAGAACGTGCCCGTGCTGGAAACGAGTGCCTGCTTTACTGGATCGGGGGTCTGGGCAGCGGCGGCGACAATCGGGGCGGAGCCAAGGCCGGATTCATTTGAAAAGAGTCCTCTGGCGATACCATAGCGGGCGGCCTCTTTCATGGCGGCACCTGCAAAACCACCTGCCGCAGCTTGGCCGGTGAATGCGGATTGGAAAATCAGCATGACAGTTTGGCCGAGCGTGTCATATTTCATAGCCAAAAGAACTGCGCAACCGAGGATGTAGAATATCGCCATGAACGGCACAAGTATTTCGCATGTTTTGGCTATGGATTTTATTCCGCCAAGAATTACGAGGGCCGTTATTGCTGTCATCACGCAGCCGGAAGCCCACAGGGGTATGCTGCATGTTTGGTTAAGCAAAGTGGCGGCGGAATTGGCTTGAGCCATGTTGCCGATGCCGAAGGCCGCTATGGCTGTGAAGACAGCAAAGAGCACGGCAAGCCATTTTAGCCCCATGCCACGTTCGATTGCATACATCGGGCCCCCTGCCATGGTACCGTTTTTGGTGGTTACTCGGTATTTGACTGCCAGGACCGCCTCGGAGAACTTGGTGGATATTCCAAATACACCCGTGAGCCACATCCACAGCACCGCTCCGGGTCCGCCAGCGGCTACCGCGGTAGCTACACCGACTATGTTGCCAGTGCCGATAGTCGCGGCAAGGGCGGTCATTAGGGCACCGAACTGGCTTACATCGCCGGCACCTTCACGCTTAGTTGAAAACGACAGCTTGATCGCCTCGGGGATATACCGCTGCACGAAGCGCAATCGCACGGTTAGGTAAAGATGCGTGCCGAATAATAAAACAAGCAGCGGCCAGCCCCAGATAAAGTCGGCCACGCCGCCAAGTACAGTTTCAAATTGCTCCATCTATTCTCCGATCAAATATTTGCATTAATATAAGTATCGGTCGGCGGAGATGCAATTTTTGAATCCGGGTACAATAAAAAAGGCCGGTTTTTGGCCGACCTCAAGAATTTGGTGTGAGGTTAAAAATCGGTTTCGGCGATTATTTTGGCATCGGGCGGGGCGCCGGCTTCAAAAATATCCCTTGGACCAGTAGCGGGGTATTCAAATTTGTTATCAAAATTTACCAGCTTTGAATTATCATTGTAAGTTACTGAGGAAGTTGCCCTTATGCGCCTGCTGGTTTTTTCCGCCATCACGCTTGTGTCAGAAAAACCGCTGTCGCTTGTCCTGGTTATGTGGACGCGGATGGCGGGCTGGTTATCGTAGGTAGCCTGCTCATATTTTATTTTGGCACCCTGGCCTTGTGCATTTTCCAGCATGGATTCGAGCATGTCGCTGATCTCATACAATTTGAAATCACGCTGGGGCTTTTTGGTGATCGTTACGACATTTTCTTTAGCAGAGTAGTATATCGTCTGGCTGGGCTTGATGATCTGGATATTGCCCGAACCGAATTTTACGACTAACATGCTTGGGTTACCGCAATACCATACTTCCTGGAAATCGGCCATTGTTTTTCGTATTCTTGCGGCAGGCGAGCCCAGCAGCGGCCGGAACTTGCCGGTCATGCGGACCCACTGGGCACTGCTGGTGGCCCGCACCAGTTCACTGAGACCGTAGGCTGGGTTAATCGGGTCGACAGTACCGGTATGCTTATAAACGAAAAATCCCGCCACTATGATAATCATAGCTGCCACAGCGATTCGCAATGGCCAGCCAGCGCCGATGGCATGCTCTGGTGGCGGGGCGACTCGCGAATTAAATTTTTCAATAACAGAGGCAAGCATTCGCTTATCAGCGTGAGGGCTTAGCTGTGCACCAGCCTGCCTGATCAGCTCTTTTTCATTATTAAAATTCATGTTTCCACCTCTAAAAGCCTGGCACGCAATTTTGCCATGGCATATCTGTATCTGCTTTTAACCGTATCGGTCGGCAGTTCCAGCTGCGCGGCTATCTGCCGCAGGCTCATATCCGTGCGAACATGCAGAAGCACAACTTCTCGCTGTTCATCCGACAACACGCTCATCGCGGCCCGTAGTTTCATGGCCTGCTCATTGAAAATGACACCGTCAAGGGCACTTTCGACCTGGGAAGTTGTTTCAGCAACAACATCAATGCCGACCGTCTTTTTTATCAGACGATTCCTGTCCCTTGCGGCGTTGGCGGCGCACACACCCAGAAAACCTTTCAAATTCCGCCTCAGTTCAAAACTGCCGAGCTTATCGATAAATTTCGCGAATACCTCCTGCACAACATCCTCGGCCTCCGATGAATCATGCAGTATTGAACCAGCTATTATCAATAGATTCTCTCTATATTTTTCGTAGATACGCCCCAGCGCATCCGCATTGCCGCGTTTGCATTTGAACACAAGCAGCTTATCTTCCATGATGCTTCCTGTATTGAGCCGTTCCGACATTAAGACGATCCTGCCAGCCTTGCGGGTCTAGATCAATTTAAGCTATGCCACAACCAGAGCATCATATTTTAAATGCTCTAATAACATGTCATTGTTTGAGTTATCCACAATTTTACCTTATTCACAGTTTAACACCTAATGTGTAATTCAAAAAGGCCGTTTACAATGCCCTTAAACGCCCTGAAAACATGATTTTGTACTGCTAACGCGATCATTACAGTTAATTAACATGTTTTCCACAATCCGCGGCGGGGCTGTGCAAAACCTGTTCACAAAATTTTTTTTTCGCACCTAACTCAAGCCAGTGCCAAACGATTTGTGATGTGGATAAGAATCTTAATAATTTGACGTTGATAAAAACCGCTTTTTGCAGAGAATTGTACCTCATCAGGGTTGTTCAGCTTTGAGTACTTCCAGATAGGAAAACCAAGAGAATTATGCAGATTGTCACGGATGAGATTACTGCAATAAACGATGCTATCGCACACCAGATCGGGGCGCAGAAGTTCCGCATCTGGTTTAAAAATAGCACAAGGATGACCTTTGCGGATGGTTACCTCAAGGTCGGCATACCCAATCTATTCATAGGTAACTGGATCGAAAGCCATTTCCTGACCGAGATCACCGCAGCGGTGCAGACAGTAAAGGGGCAGGCAGCTAAAGTCATCTTTAATCTCGATCCGGATTTGGCAGGCAACCAGCGCAAAGTGCAGCTCGATTCGCAGGCGGCTAGTGTTGAAAAAACTTCTTCAGTTTCGCCGGCTAGATCTGAAATGCCCGCTGCCATTCCAGTGTTCAACAGCCGGCCTTTGAAGTTGATCCTCAGTACCTTCGTGGTTGGGCCTACAAACCAGCTTGCCTACAACGCCGCAAAAACAATTATTTCTGAAGAAAAAAGCCCGTTCAATCCGCTTTTTATTCATGGCACTTGCGGCATAGGCAAGACCCATCTGCTCCAGGGTATCTGCAATGAGTGGATAAAAACCAAGCCCGGCGCGCACTGGATATATCTCAGCGCGGAAGAATTCACAAACCAGTATGTCCTGGCTATCAAGACCAAAAAACTTGAAGCATTCCGTAAGCGTTTCCGCGCTGCGGACCTGCTGGCCATCGACGATATTCATTTTTTGGCTAACAAGCTCTCGACTCAGGAAGAATTCCTCCATACTTTCAACAGTGTGGATATGGCAGGCAAGCAGATCGTGCTTGCTTCCGATGCGCATCCCAAAATGATCGGCCAGCTTTCGGATTCTCTTGTCAACCGCTTCGTATCGGGCATGGTGGTAAAAATTGAGTCACCGGATTTTGTTACGCGATGCACGATCATTCGCGCGCGAGCAAAAATGATGAATAAAGTGCTGCCGGATGCGGTAGTTGAATTCATCGCTCATAATCTCAAAACAAATGTTCGCGAGCTTGAAGGCGCATTGCTTAAAATTGTGGCATTTTCGGCATTGGGAAATGAAAAAATATCGCTGGCCATGGCGCGCCAGGTGCTTGAAGATCACATCTCGCGCACCGACCCCATCGTGCACATCTCAGATATCGAAGCAGCTACGAGCACGTTTTTCGGCATTACACCAGCGGACCTGCACAGTTCAAAAAAGGACCGTACTGTAACACTCGCAAGGGCGTTCAGCATGTTCCTTGCCCGCAAGCACACAAAGATGTCGTTCCCCGAGATCGGCCGATTCATGGGTGGCAAGAATCACGCAACCGTACTGCTTGCGTGCAGAAAGATAAATGAATTGCTCGAAGCCAACAAGGACGTCAACTGGTCGGGCACCACCGGAAATCGCAATATCAAAGCCAAAACCATCCTGGCGAAGCTTGAAGAAACCGTAAACAGCTAGGAAATTCCGTTCTTATTCGGTTCTATTTGACCGGCACTGGTGAAAGCTCGAACTGATCCATCAATTCAAAATTCAGACCCAGCGAATCCGTCTCTTTCACACCGTACATCCGCAGCCGCACAGAGCTACTGAGCACATCGACGAGGACATAGTTAAAGACGCTTGCCCCGACAAAATGCGTGCCAGCCTGGCCGTTGCTGCCCGGACCAGTGGGGTAGCCGAGTATTTCATAATAAGGTTTGTTGGCTTCGAAAGTGTCTTTGGTCCTTTGTGATGCTCCTGTGTCGGGATAACCGGGGTTAATTACGCCAAGAGGCGCGCCCGCGCCGCCGGAGATGATCTGCCAAACTCCGTTTACATTCTGCCTGGCATAGACATGTTCATGGCCGCAAAAATATGCGTCAACCCTGTAATCTTTGAGCAGATTCCAGAATCTTCTGGTTGCATCTAGACTGCTGGTTTCGCCATTGATTGCATTGGCAGCGTTTAGAAGTGAGTTCTTTGTATGTGTGACCGGCCACGCTGGGTTATGCCCGAAAATGAATATGTGATTTACACCCGTGGGCCGAGCCGTTTTGATTACGTTTTCGAGCCAATCGATATGACGTACCCGGTACATATCTCCATAAAAAGCTGTGTCAAGTATTATAAAGCGGCATCGGTTGTAATCGAAATAATACGAGAGCCCTTTTTCATCTTCAGGCCCGTTTTGCGGGACATGGCTGCCGAAGAGCTGACGATAGACTTCCTGGGTTTTTTCTGTTTGGATCTCATGATTGCCGCACACCGGAACTACCGGGGCATGAAAATGAGATGTGACTATCTCCTGCCATTCCTGCATCGCCCGCATCGCCACCTGCGAATCACTGCTGCCGTGTATCATATCGCCGGTAACTATTAAAAATGCCGTGTTGCTGTCGCGAAACTGGATATCATCCATCAATCGCCAGAGCACCTCCTTATTGATCTGCGTATGCGTACCCTGGCTGTCACCGGCAACAGCGAATGTAAATGGCTCCGCCTCAGTATGCTTTGGGTAATTCGGGAACCCCAGCATGCCGCGATACTGCAACGGCCTGGGACAACCCGCAACGAAGAGAATTGATATGCTTAGAACCGATATTGAAATGGTTTTGATCGTTTTCATGGAAGTATTTTTTCCAACTTCCAGTCAAAGTCAATTAAAAAAGATGCCGTCTGGCACTGACATCAGCGAATATCAAACTGGTCCATAAGCTCAAATTTCATCGCTGAATCGCTTTGCTTGCAACCATACATCCGTATTCTTATTTTTGCGGCGCTTACATCCACCATAACATAATTATAAATGCTTTCCCCGAAAAGATGGCTGGCCTTATTACTCGAAATTTTAGGATCATCAGCGGCTCCGAGGAGCACATTGTATGCCTTGGCCCCTGGGTGATTTATTCCGTTTCTAATTGCCAATGTAGCTTCTTTGTAATCCTTGCCCATCGTTGTCAGCGGCGCCCCGGCCCCGCCCGCTATTATCTGCCACACTCCCGCGAAATTTGCTCTTGCATAGACATGCTCATGGCCGCAAAAATACGCACTTACCCCGTATGTCTTGAGCAATTCCCAGAACTTATCTGTGCCTTCCATCCCGGCCTTTTCGCCATCTTCACCGCCTTCTTTCGAGCCGCCTATCACAGGCCAAGCCGGCACATGCCCAAAGACAAGTATATGATCATTGCCCTGCTGACGAGCTGATTTCAAAACCTTTTCAAGCCAGTCTATATGCCGTACCTTACCCGAATCACCGTGAACATTGGTATCGAGCATTACAAACCTGCAACCCTTGAAATCAAAATAATAAGTCAGGCCTTTCTCGTCTTCAGGCCCGTTTTGCGGCACAGAGCTTCCGAAGAATTTGTTGTAAAGCTCCTGCGATTTTTTTGTCTTGGCATCGTGATTGCCGGGTATGGGCACAACCGCCCCGCTGTAATGCGAACTGACAACATCCTGCCATTGAGCCATCGCCCGCGCAACCAGCCCAGAATCAACGTATGAACCATGTATCAGATCGCCGACAAATACGGTAAAAGCCGAATCGACCTGTTTCTGGATATTGTCCATGACAGGGCCAAGCACATCTTTATTGACCTGCTTATAAGAGCCCCTGCTGTCGCCGGCCAGTGCAAAAGTAAAGCTGTCACCCGACAGCGATTCAGCTGAATTTGGAAACGGCAATTTAGCTGTAATAGGGCTGACTTTCGCAAAGGCACATGTGTAAACAAGACTCAAGACCAGTACGACAGAGAACAGGTATAAATATTTTTTCATACATGCTATTCTCTCCAGCCTGACTGATTGTTCAAAAAACCTCGATAATTTAAGAATCTTGCTGCAACTTTGGCCCTTGATTTACCCTAATGTCTTGTTTCAAGCCCGAGCCGCTTAAAAGACGTCAAAATTTACAAGTTGCGGGTTCAGGTTGCAAATTTCACCACTGAACTCACGGAACGCGCGGAAAAAATACCAGTTACTAAACCCTGAACTCTGTTGTTATCTTTTGATATTCACCACAGAGAACACAGAGCCGACACAGTCGGGTTTATTGTTGCAGGTTACGAGTTGCGTGTTTACATGTCATTCCCGCGGAGGCGTGGATCCAGTCTTATCTTTTTAACCACTGATTTGCACGGATTTACACAGATTTATTTCCAATTTTGAGTTTTGGGCAATAAAATAAACCACACAACATTAAATGTTATAAAACCGCCGAAAATTAACAAGTATTGCATCCAACCATATTTCACATAGTAATATGCCGTTGTAGCCAGTACGATCGCAAGCAATGAATTTGCTATCCCGGTGATGATCTGTGTTCGTTTTGATATCAAAGCCGTCTTGGCCTGTGGCCCCAAAAACCAGGGCAATTGGATCGCAATAGCAATAGCGGCCAACCCAGCAAGCTTGCGGGCATTCGCATCATCAAACATAATCCTAATAACTACAGCGGCTACTGCCAAGCCAATGAGCACAATGATCAAGTCCTTGTAGATGTTTATTCCTTTGCTCTCGTCAGCCATAAAGTTGTTCTCCTTCGGCAAATTTAATAATGCGCTACATGGGAAATTGACTGCATACAATTCTTAAACGCTTTCGTTTTCATACGATTCAAGCATCAGCGGATCGATCTGCGGCAGGGCCTTTTGGCCGACAAAGCCTTCGATAGCTCCATATATGTTGCTTACACTCCCAAGAACAGTCTCGATCTGCTTTTCCCGGCTCTTCCAGTTCTTCATCGCAAAGCGTTTTTCCGTTTCGAGGTCGTCTTTCATCTTCCCAAATGCCGCCACAACTGATTTTACATGCAGTGTAAATTCCTGCCCGGTTATGTAGCGGTAGATGATATCCTTCATGGAATCCTGGTTGGCAACTATCATCTTTTCCCTTGCCACATTTATGAGGCCGTGCCTCAACACCATAGCAAGGCAAAGCGAGGTCTTGTAATCCGTCACCCAGATATCATCTATCTGGCCAAAGCCGCTTATATCTTTGGGCATTGTCACAGTGGCAAGCACGGCGATATCAGCGCCGGCTTCCTGCTGGTCTGCCTTAAGCTTATTTATCCAATCCTTGCTGAAGTTCTGGGCATTCTTTGCCTCCCACAGGATTACTCCGCACTGCTTGCCTGCGGCATTTCTTACACGCTGAACTATATCAGCCCCCCTTGCACCTTTTTTGACATCTTCGAATATATCGAAGGCAAATTCCGCCATGAGTTTATCTTTGAGACTTCCCTCCAAAGCCTCGCCAGCCGCCTCCTGTGAACCAAGTTCCATTTTTCTCTGTAATTCATCGATAGTTCTCTTGAGCGCCGTCATCTGGTCATCTTTTTCCCTGTCTTTGAGCATGTGCTCCTGGGCAGCCCTGCTTGCAGCTTCTTCGGATATTTTCTTTCGCTCCTCTGCCATTCGCCGGGCAGTTTCCAGTTCAAGAGCCTCTTCCCTTGATTTTAGTTCTTCCTGTTTTCTTAAAAGCTCAAGCTCTCTCTTTTGAGCATCCCTGTTCTTTGCCTTTTCAGTTTCAAGCTGGGCGGCAACCGCCGCCATCTCCTGATGGCTTTCCTCTTTTGC
>Ga0079306_1000639_pt1 | contig 30261 bp, 24 predicted proteins | sample Methanotroph_Enr_FD_79181 | JGI IMG/M metagenome (GOLD analysis project Ga0079306, IMG submission 79181) | Enriched soil microbial communities from Old Woman Creek wetland in Ohio, USA - Methanotroph_Enrichment_5 | ecosystem: Environmental > Terrestrial > Soil > Wetlands | place: USA: Ohio... | reverse complement strand
TGAAATACCCCGCTGGGTCTTTCGGTCGAATGAATGCACACCGGGCACAGATGTTCGCGATCTATGGGCCGCCGGCCTTCAACTTCCAGCCGGTCGTTTGCGAATGTCAGCTTGACCTCTTCCGGATCGACGCCCGGCAGATCGATCTTTACTACGAACGAATCAGCCGTTTCGATCACATCTACCGCCGGATGCCAGTGCTGATGTCCCCAAGCCTTGTGTATCATCTCCTCAAATGCCGTATGCACCTGCCGATGATACCCTGGCAGCTGACACACAGAAACCCACTGGCTGGTTTTTATAGAAATCCCAGAATTTTTTTCTTCGGCCATATTGCCCCCCATCCATTTGATTTTATGAACCTCATCGGTGAATGTAAAGGTGCCAGAATTGAGTAGTCAGAAGTGAGTAGTGAGAAGTGAGAAGAAAAAAATTCAACAGATGGGAAGGTAAATGGTTGCTCCCTGCTGGGCGGAGCGGATGGCGGCTTCGGTGAATTCCATGTATTTGAGGCCGTCCTGGAATGAGGTTAGTGTTACGGGTTTACCGTTTTGGATGGATTCGATGAAATCCTGTTCGACATGCCAGGAGTCTTTGTCGGATGGGTTGATGGAGTATTCTTTAAGTTCGGTATCAGAGGATTTGCCGAAATAAAGTTTTTCATCCCAGAGGCGGATGGTGGCCTTTGAGCCAAAAATGAAGAGTTCTGGCTTGCCGGCGTGGCCTGTTACTTTTGATATTTGCATGTGGAGCTGGGCTGAGCATTCCATTTGGGCAATTACGTCAATGTGATCAGGAATTCGAATTGCGATATTATTGCCATTGTCGTCTTTGCGGCTGTTAACAAAGGTATTTGCCTGGGCCGTTACGCAGCGGCAGTGGCCGAGCCATCGCATAATGGATTCGTACCAGATGCCCAGGGTCATGGTGTTGAAGCCGGAGTAAGTGAAATCGTCTCGCCAGTGGAGCGGGGAGGCGGGATCTATAAAGGAGCCGCCGGCGCGAAGTTCGACCGCAAGGGGTACGCCGATTGAGCCGGAAGATATGAGCTTTATTATGGTCCTGTCAAATGGCAAAGTAAACGGTGCAGGGACAACCTGAGCGACAAGATGGGGGCGGGCGAGTGAGGCGGCGAGCATTTGACGTGCCTCATTGGCGGATCCGGCCATGCGGGCCTCGGTGAGGACGTGTTTTTCGGCCGCGAGGGCTGCGAGTGTGATGGGGCAGTGCATGTATGGCCAGGTGCCAATGACGACGGCGTCGATCTCCGGGTCTGCAATGAGTTCGTTCCAGTGGCTATATACTTCGGATATGGAGAATTCTTTTGCGACTTTTTCCGCTGAAGCGATAGAGCGATTTGAGACGGCGGCGACTTCAACATCTTCGATGGCCTGAAGGCCGGGGATGTGGCGAAGCTTTGTGTTTGCACCTGCGCCGATTATGCCGATTTTTATTTTGGTTGGCATGGTGCTATTTTAGCATAATCTGTGCGGGAAAAAATAAATTTATACATGAGATCGCCCAGGGCATGTACTTATGAATACACAAAATAGGCGGGGAACTGAGGCAAACAGTACAAGGTAGAATATGCTGTTTAAATATAGTGAATCGAATTCGCGATTAGCTGAGCAGATAATTGCTAAAGGCCGGTGAAGAGGGATTGGTTTAGTGATTGGCAGAGAGAGGCGATGTGGGGCGGGGGGCGGTAGGATGCGAGCTCAATTTCCAGGAGGGTTTGCAGGACGTCCAGGTGGGAAGGGCAGGAGAGTAAATTAAGGAGACGGCGTTTATAGGGCTGGTTGTGTTTTTTAGGGCGGAGAGTATCGGCTATGAGTTGGCTTATCGGGGTGGAGAGGTCGCGGGATTTGAAAGCAGATTTAAAATTCAACCGGGCATTGAGGGCGGAGGCGGTGAGGCGGAGGTTCGCGAAATAGCTTTGGGCTTTGGATAGGCAAAAGGTTTTCCATAGGTCGTCGCAGGTTTGGTCATCTTTGAGGATGCCTGATACCTCATCGAACGCGGCGCGGTAGCGGTCGAGTCGAGCGGGGGGCATAGCAGTGCAAACGGGGATTCCGTTTTCAAGGGTCTGGCGGCAGCCGATGAAGTCGGCGGTGATTTGGCCGGAGTCGAATTTAATTTTACTGATGATGCCTTCATACCAGCAGGTCGGGCGGTTGACGGGCCAATTGAAGAAGAGGTGGCCGAGGGAGTAGACGATTGGTTTGCTTTTGTAATATTCAATGCCCTGCGAGACGTGGGGGTGATGGCCTATGACGGCGTCGGCGCCTGCGTCGATGAGGCATTTGCACCAAGAGCGGAAACGGGGGCTTGGGATGGGGAAGTATTCGCGGCCGCCGTGGACGTTAACTATGAGAATATCGGCGAGTGGGCGTGCAGCGCGGATGGCTGCTGGGCTTGTGATCGGGTCAAAAAGGGCTGCGCCTGGGGCGGATGTGGTTGCGATTCCGGATTCGTGTTCGGCGAATGCGAGTATGGCGATGCGGGTTGAGCCGATGTTTAAGAATAGAGGTTTTTGGGCTTCGATGGAATTTTGGGCTGCGCCAACGATTGAGATGCCTGCGTCTGCACATGCGGCGATGGTATCATTTAGGCCGGTTGGGCCGTAGTCCATTGTGTGATTATTGGCGAGGACGGCGGTTTTAAAGCCCGCGTGTTTGATGGCCTGGATGGCTGCGGGTGGACATTTGATGGTTGGGCCGGCTTTGGGGCTGGGGATGGTGTGGTCGGTTAGAGGGGCTTCGAGATTAATGGTTGAGATGTCTGCGGATGAGACGAATTCGATAATGTCGCGGTCGAAGAGCTTTTTGTGGAGTCCTAATTCGGCTGCGCTTCTCGTGAGGAGGGGGGCACAGAAGTCACCGGCGGAAATTAATGTGAGCATATGGCACCTTTAAATTAGGGTCAGCGTTCAGGGTTCAGTGAGGGGTGGGGAAGTCGTGGGCTGGGGGGAGGGGGCGGTTGTGGTAAATTTCATATAAGATGCAGAACTGCTATAGGAAAGGACCGAATCTGGAATGCCCGCGACGATCGCGCCGGAAGGGACGTCGTGGACTACGACGCAGTTTGCGCCGATGAGGACATCGTTTCCGATCTTGACGGAGCCGAGGATCTTTGCGCCGCCGGCGATATAGACGCGGTCGCCTATTACTGGTACGCCTTTGTGGACGCCGTCATTTTTTGCGCCTATAGTAACGCCTGGGCCAATGTTGCAATCGGCACCGATGACGGCCCTTCGATTTACGACGATGGTTCCGACGTAGCCGATGTAGAGGCCGGGGCCCAGGTCCGTATAAGCGGATATTTGTATGCCGTACTTGACGCGGTAATGGTGAAGCATAAAGCGAGAGGTGAGCCAGAGCGGATAAAAGAGTTTACGCTTTTTGCGAAAGTGATTGACGAGCCTGAACCAGAATGAGAATTGGAAGCCTGGTTTATATATGAGCTTGTTTAGGAGGGCAATAATATCAGTTCGGCCACCATAGCGATAAAGGTCGCGTTTAATTAACTGCCATACAGTATTTGAGCATTCCCCCATTGTTGTCTCGTTCAATAGTCGTTTGTAATTATAAATTTGCGGAGGACAGGATTCAATAGGTTTGAAGCAGCTGGTGAAAAAAAATTAAGTGAAAAGTGAGCTGTGAGAAATGAAAAACAAAAGCCCACTGCGGATGTGCAATGGGCTGAATAATTATGTGAACTTACATATTGGGGGTTATTGATTCTTCTGGAGTTTGGCCCAGGTATCCTTTAGGGTTACGGTTCTATTGAAGACTAGTTTTTCAGGGGTGGAATCGGGGTCTATACAGAAATAGCCAAGTCTTTCGAATTGGTAGCGCGTCAGGGCTGGGGCGGTTTTGGTGCTGGGTTCGACGAAGCAGTTTTCAAGCACCTTGAGGGAATCTTCGCTAATGGCATCTTTGAAGGTTTTGCCTTCTTCGGCTTCTTCAGGATTTTCCTTTGTGAAGAGGTGATCATATAGATTGACCTGTGCCTTGAGGGCGGTATCGGCTGCTACCCAGTGCAGGGTGGCTTTGGGGCTTCTGCCATCGGGTGCATCGCCGCCGCGGGTTGCGGGATCGTAAGTGCAGCGAAGTTCGGTGATGTTGCCTGCGGAGTCTTTTATGACATCCGTGCAGGTAATGAAATAGGCATAGCGGAGGCGTACTTCCTTGCCTGGCGAGAGGCGATAGAATTTTTTTGGCGGATTTTCCATAAAGTCATCCTGCTCGATATAAAGAGTTTTCGAGAAGGGGACCTGTCGCGAGCCGGCGGAAGCGTCTTCGGGATTGTTTACCGCATCAAGTTGTTCCACCTGGCCATCTGGGTAATTTGTTATGACTACCTTTAAAGGCTTGAGGACGGCCATTATGCGGGGGCTGGTTTTATTTAGCACTTCGCGGACGCAGTGTTCTAGCAACGCGAAATCGACGGTGGAGTTGAATTTGTTAATGCCGATCTTTTTTGCGAAGTAGCGTATCGACTCAGGCGAGTAACCGCGGCGGCGCATGCCGGAGATGGTGGGCATACGGGGGTCGTCCCAGTTGCTCACGAGCTTTTCCTGGACGAGTTGTAGTAGCTTGCGTTTGCTCATTACGGTATAGGTGAGGTTGAGGCGGGCAAACTCTATCTGCTGTGGGTGATAGATGCCCAGCTGATCGAGGAACCAATCGTAGAGCGGGCGATGGTTTTCGAATTCGAGGGTACAGATCGAGTGCGTTATTTTTTCAATCGAGTCTTCTAGGCCGTGCGCCCAGTCGTACATGGGATAAATGCACCATTTTTCGCCCGTGCGATGGTGGGTAGCGTGCATGATGCGGTACATTACGGGATCACGCATATTAAGATTAGGGGAGGCCATGTCGATCTTTGCGCGAAGGGTACGGGAGCCGTCGGGGAATTCGCCGGTTTTCATGCGGTTGAAGAGGTCGAGGTTTTCTTCAACACTGCGGTTGCGCCATGGGCTGTCTTTACCGGGCTGGGTGAATGAGCCGCGGTATATGCTGACTTGGTCGCCGGCGAGGTCGCAGACGTAGGCTTTACCTTTTTTGATCAATTCGACAGCCCAGTCGTACATCTGCTGGAAGTAGTTGGACGCGAAATAGAGCCTGTTTTCCCAGTCCCAGCCGAGCCATTTTACATCGGTAATGATAGATTGGACGTATTCCTCTTCTTCTTTTGTTGGATTAGTATCGTCGAATCGGAGGTTGCATTGACCGCCAAACTGCTGGGCGATGCCGAAATTAAGGCAGATGCTCTTAGCGTGGCCGATGTGGAGATAGCCATTGGGTTCGGGGGGAAAGCGGGTAATCACCCTTCCACCCCATTTGTTAGATTTATTGTCGGCTATTACGATCTCGCGTATGAAATCAGTCCTCTGCTCGGATGATTCGGATTCGGTCGTGTTATTTGTAACGTCGCTCACGGCATACCTTTCTATTACTTTGGTCTGCAAAAGTGAGGTATTATAGTTTGCCGGAGGCTTGGCGTAAACAATGGAATGGATGCCGCATTACAAGATATTTCTGCTGTGCAGAGTTGACAAAATGTATCGTAATGTCATAAAATGGGAGAAACATCTGATGGAGGATATAAAAATTAGAAAAACCACAATTTTCATTTATCTGGCGATGCTCTGTCTTGGTGGGTCACTGTGCTTCGCGGAGGCGATGCCAAATGATAACAAGCTCAATGCAGAGCAGCGGCAATTCGCCGAATGGACCGAAGATCATTTTAAAGATCTTCTGGATATGGGCCGTTATGCCAAATTTACGCAAGCCCAGATGGATGAATTGGAGGCACAGTGCATAAAAGACCTGCACTCAAAATTCTATGAAAAGCAGTGCGAGTCCGTAAACACACTTGCCGCGTTAGGCACAGATAAAGCGTCGGGTCCGTTACTGGAACTGGCGATGGATACCAGCAATAAAGATAACCGAGTCAGATGGCAGGCTATAAGAGCGATAGGAATGATCGGGAACGACAGCCAGGTGGGCAGTCTGATCCACTTTGTGTACCATTACAATAGAAATGTAAGATTGTGGGCTGAAATATCGCTGGTGAGGCTGACGGGTCAGAATTTCGGGTCTGACTGGCATGCATGGGGCAAATGGTGGCAGCAGCAGAGAGGCCCAAACGCATTTAATGCGGCCCAGATACAGTGGACATCTGATAACTCAACGAAACCAAATATAGCGCCTGCGGCAGGAAGCATCAATATGATCGTGCAGGAGAATGTTGGACTTGGTGATGTTAAGTTGAATGACGCGCGAACTAATAAGGCGAGCGTGAGAAGAATCCTTGGTGAGCCGGAGAGTATCAGCAAAACGAGCGGCGATTTCGAACTATGGAGTTATCGTGAAAAATACGGCATAGAGCTTGGAACGGCTAGCGACCAAATTAAAGATATTCGCCTGTTAGAGAATTTTGGTGGTAAACTGTCATCGGGCATCACATTGAATTCGACGATGGACGAGGTGTATTCTGTTTACGGCCAGCCTTTAGGCACGCGGAAAGTAAAAACCCTTTCCGGCGGTGTGCCGGATAAAGTATATTGTACAAAGGGCACAGATGGGAAACTGCGATATTATTCGCAAGGGATCACATTCTGGACTAATGACAACAAAATAGCATGGATTCATGTAAGCAAGCTTTAATTAATCGCTCTTTTAAGTCTTCAATTCTGGTTTTTGGATTGCAAAATTAAATGCGACCTATATAATTGCTTTTTTGAAGTATAGCGTACAATGTGTAATTGTACCTGCCGCCCACTGCATGTTAGCGCGGTGAAGCGGTAATTTAAAGTGCGTCATGTACGCAAAGAAAGGTGTAACCATGCTGACAAAAGATAAAAAGACGGCAGTAATTGGAAAATATGCGACTCACGAAGGCGATACTGGTTCGCCGGAAGTACAGATCGCGATCCTGACAGAGCGCATTACAGAGCTTACCGAACATCTCAAGCTTCACCGCAAGGATCATGCAAGCCGCAGGGGTCTACTTAAAATGGTAGGAAACCGCTCGGCGATGCTTAAGTATATCAGCAAGACGAATGTTAAACGCTACCGAGAGATCATATCCCGGCTTGGTTTGCGTAAATAGTTTAAGGGATTTAATTTGGGGCGTCTGGGCCTGGGTAGGCGGATTGTCTAGTTGTTGGTCGTTGGTTCTTTGCTGCTAATCGGCAGCAGGCAACCAAATACCAACAACTACAAGCCTGTTTTCCTGCATTGCCCATTCGCCTAAGAGGAATGACATGGCAAATGTGTACAAAGTAGAGCGACAAATCGGGGGTAGAACCCTCTCAATTGAAACCGGCAGAATGGCAAAGCTGTCTGACGGTGCGGTAACGGTTCAGTATGGTGAGACGATAGTGCTGGTGACGGCATGTTCAGCTCCGCCAAGGTCGGTGGATATCGACTATTTTCCGCTGAGCGTCGATTATCGCGAGCGGACAGCGGCAGCGGGCAAGTTCCCGGGCGGCTTCATGAAGCGTGAGGGCAGGCCGACAACGAAGGAAGTCCTTACGTCAAGAATGATCGACAGGCCGATACGTCCGTTGTTCCCGGATGGGTATTTCGATGAGGTGCAGGTTATAGCTACCGTGCTCAGCGCGGACCAGCAGAACGATCCTGATGTGCTTGGTATGATCGGGGCATCGGCGGCTCTGGCGATAAGCTCGGTTCCATTCATGGGACCGATGGGCGCGTGCAGGCTGGGTCGCATTAACGGCGAGTTTGTGGTTAATCCGCTTAGTTCGCAAGTTGATGAGGCCGATCTGAACCTGCTTCTTGGCGGTACCAAGAAGGCGATCAACATGATCGAGGTCGAGGCTAAGAACGCACCGGAAGAAGCGGTGGCAACAGCCGTTGAGGAAGCTCACAAGGTCGTGATCGAAATTTGCGACATGATCGAAGAGCTTGCAAAGGCTTGCGGCAAGAAAAAGGAATTCACAGTCAGCGAGATCGATGAGTCTCTTGAAAAAGAGATCAGCGGTCAGATATTTGACAGGCTTTATGAGCTTAAGCAGATAAAAGAAAAGAACGCCCGCAACAGCTCGGTTAGAGAATTGTTCGATAACGTTACGGAGCAATACTGCATGCCAACTGGCGATGAGCAGCCAAGGTGTACGCCGCCAATGCTCAAACGCATACTGCATGAGATCGAAAAGAATGTTGTTCGCAAGCTGCTGCTTTCGGGCAAACGTCTTGATGGTCGCGGCTTCGATGAAGTTCGTCCTATCGACTGTGCAGTGGGTATACTGCCAAGAACGCACGGCTCGGCACTGTTCAGCAGAGGCGAGACGCAGGCGCTTGTGAGCATAACACTCGGTACGATACAGGATGCACAGATCATCGACGGGCTGCTGGAAGAATACGGCCAGAAGTTCATGCTCCATTACAATTTCCCGCCTTACGCTGTCGGCGAAGTAAAGCCGATGCGAGGCCCGGGCAGACGCGAGATAGGTCACGGGGCACTTGCGGAAAAGGCGCTGGAAATGATGAAGCCGGACTTCGAAAATTTCCCATACACTATAAGGATCATTTCCGACATTCTCGAATCCAACGGCTCAAGCTCGATGGCGACGGTTTGCGGCGGAACGCTTGCAATGCTTGACGCGGGCATTCCGATTAAGGAGCCTGTAGCGGGTATTTCGATAGGACTTATCTCGGAAGGCAGTAAATATCAGCTGCTTACGGATATCATCGGTGACGAAGATCATTTCGGCGAGATGGATTTCAAGATTGCCGGAACGACAAAGGGTATTACAGCCATTCAGCTTGATATCAAGCGAGAAGGTCTGGAACATAATATCATGTTAGAAGCGATGGCCAGGGCAAAGGACGCCAGGCTCAAGATACTTGGCATCATGGCCGAGACGATCTCGGTGGCAAGGCCTGCGATAAGCACCTACGCACCGCAGCTTGTTACGATTGAGATCGACCCCGAACTCATCGGCAAGGTTATCGGCCCCGGCGGCAAGATGATCAAATCGATCCAGGAGTCAACAGGCTCGACGATCGAGATCGAAGAAGATGGTACGGTGTATATCAGTGCTGTCGGCGGTACTGGTCACCTGCGTGCCAAAGAGATCATTGAAGGTCTTACCCAGCCGCCTAAGGTTGGCAAGATTTATAATACCTCAAAGGTAGTTTCGATTAAGGATTTCGGCGCGTTTGTTGAGTTTTCGCCAGGCGTCGAAGGACTTTGCCATATCAGCGAGCTCGCTACCGGCTTTATTAAGAGCGTAGACGAAGTGGTGAAGCTTGGGGATATTATCCCGGTGAAGCTGCTGTCCATCGACGACCAGGGCCGCTTTAAGCTTTCACGCAAGGCGGCACTTATCGAGCTTGCCAAGGAAGAGGCGAAGGAAAAGGGCGACGAAACGCCCAAGGCCTAAGGCGAGTTTTTATTTTGGCCCCAGGTCTGATACGTACTTCAAAGACAAAGCTGGCCGGTTTCGGCCGGTCAGCTAACTTTATGTTTTGAAGGAGAAGCGTATGTCTCAGGGGAAAGTAAAATGGTTTGACCAGAAAAAAGGCTTCGGATTTGTGGTCAACGAACACGGTCAGGACGTTTTTGTTCACTACAGCAGCATTGAAGGGCAGGGCTTTCGTGCGCTAAAGGATGGTCAGAGCGTTGAGTATGAAGAGTACGACAGCGGCAAGGGGCTCCAGGCCAAGAACGTTCATGTTGTAGAATAAATGGTAGCATTTTAAACTAATGTAGCACAAACGTCTCGCTTGTGTTCTTCAGCCCTGAAAGGGCGTGATAAAATGTTTTCTACCAGCCCACGGTGGCAACCGTGGGTTTAGTCCTTTTAAAAGCCCCTGTAAGGGGCGAAAGCTCTGTAGCCAAGGGTGGTAACCCTTGGGTATAATGTGCAACAACGAGAACCCCCGTAGGGGGTGAAACTTAGCATCTTTTCTACAATGCAGTAATTTGAACTTTTAATTTTGAATTCTCAGACTGCCCACTGGTCAGATTGAGTAAGAGTATATGCAGGACGGCTCCGTAGTACTTGTTGCAGATGGGATCATAGAACATGCAGACGGTATAGCGCAGGCCCTTGAGGGCGTGTGCGGGCGAGTTATTGCTGTTTACAATGCCGCGGGGGCGATAGAAAAGCTCGAGGAAGAGAACGTAGACGTGCTCGTGACGGATATCGACCTCGACGGGGGTACGGGCGGACTTGAACTTCTGCGTCATGCCAAAAACATCAATTCACAAACACAAGTAATCGTTGTGGCATCTAGTTCAAACCTGGACGCATGTAAAGACGCTATGCGGGCCGGGGCTTATGATTATGTGGTCAAGCCTGTGGACACGAAACGGCTGACGGAAGTCGTTGTGATGGCGTGCAGCAGGGGGCCAACGCGAGTTACTGTCAGCAGGGTGGGTCGTTTTGAATTCGAGGGGGTACGCGGGGCAAATTCCGGTATGTCTCAAGTGTTCGAGATAGTGCGGCGAGTTGCGCCGACTAATATATCGGTTTTGATCGAAGGCGAATCCGGTACGGGCAAAGAACTGCTCGCTCGTGCGATACACAATAATTCACGAAGGCGCAACAAGGCTTTTAAACCTGTCAATTGTGCCGGGCTAAGCGAAACGCTGCTTGAGAGCGAATTATTCGGCCACGTTAAAGGTGCGTTTACCGGGGCGCTTTCGGACAGGGAAGGGCTTTTTGAGGCGGCAGATAAGGGAACGTTGTTCCTTGATGAGATCGGCGATATGCCGATGATAATGCAGGCTAAGCTTTTGCGGGTGCTTGAAGACGGGCTGATCATGCCTGTGGGTTCGACAAAGCCGGTGAAAGTCGATGTGCGGGTGATAAGCGCGACAAATCATGATCTGGTAAAGCTGATAGAAGAAAAGAAATTCAGGCAGGACCTTTATTTCAGGATCAAGGGGGTTTGCGTGACTGTGCCTGCGCTGCGGAGCAGGAGTGACGATTTGCCGGAACTGGCGGGGTATTTTCTTGAGCAGGCAAATGATGAGATCGGAAAAGACGTGCGGGGCTTTACGGATAATGCGATTAAAATTTTCAAAAGCTATAACTGGCCGGGCAATATACGCCAGCTTCGTAACGCGATACGGACAATGGTGGTGATGACGGACGGGGATTTTATTGATGTTTGCGATGTGCCGCCGGAAATTTATGTTCCTCGCAAGCTCAATGCTGGTTCACCTATAGCGCTGCTTGAGGCGGGGCAGACGCCGGTGCAGACTGGGGCAAGCCTTGATGATCTTGAAAGGCAGGCAGTAATAAAGGCGCTTGCCGATACTGGCGGCAACCGTGAAAAGGCGGCGAAACTGCTTAAAATAGGGGAGCGGACGCTTTATAGGAAGATCAAAGAATACGATCTGGCATAAGCGAAGACATGATGTTGGGTATTGAAAATTACTGGCTGTTTGTTGTTTCTGGCATAATCCTGAACATCACCCCCGGGGCGGACACCATGTACATCATTACCAGGAGCGTTGCTCAGGGCAGAAATGCGGGCATTTTTTCAGTTTTGGGTATTTCGAGCGGTGGGCTTATACATACGTTGCTGGCAGCATTGGGTCTTTCTTCGATCATCGCATCATCAAATACGGCTTTTGATTGTGTAAAATTCGCAGGTGCAGTGTACCTGATTTACTTGGGCATAAGCATTCTCCTGAAGAGCAAAAAGCTGGCTCAATCGTGCGACAGTCAACCAACCGCGGCGAATATGCGAAGTATTTATTTGCAGGGTATTTTTACGAACCTGCTCAATCCAAAAGTAGCACTTTTCTTTTTATCATTTTTGCCGCAGTTCATAAATGCTGACCAGACGCACGGGCCTGTGCCATTTTTAATTCTCGGAGGCACATTTTTTACAACTGGGACCATCTGGTGTCTTATTCTCGCGTGCGGAGCATCTTATTTTACAAAGGCACTGAGAAAAAAGTCAAAGATATCTGTTATAATGCAAAAACTAACCGGAATTGTTTTTATAGGCCTGGGGCTCAATCTCGCGTTAAAAAGATAATATGACAGCTAAGGGCATATTCTAATTCTGTAATCAGGGTTCTTACTTAGAAAGACGCTGTGAAAAAAAAACGTGAGATCACCCAGCTTTTTTGAGGATGGTGGGTTTTATTTTTTGGAGCCACGGGGGCATGTCTTCGAATTTCAGATTTTTCCAGAGGCCTTTTTTGTTTTGCTGGGCCTGGCCCATCAATATTTTGTATTTTTCATATTCTGTGTGTTTAAATCGCAGGTCGGCGTAGGCGAAGCCTTGTTCTACGAGCAATTGATTCAACACATTTCCATCTTCTAGCCTTAGATAGCCCAGCAGGCGGCCGTAGCGGTCGCGTGGACGGCTTACGGTATCAATAATGACTATGACCTGCTTGCCCAATGCAACGTGTTTGGTGAAAGCATAAGCTTCGGGGCCAAAGTACATTACGGGGGTGTTTGGTTTTTTTGTTTCGGGAGTATCAACGCCGAGTAGTCTGATGCGGGTGGTCTTGTATTTGCCGTCAGGCAGGTTTATATCGAGGGTGTCGCCGTCGACGACCTTTGTTACGATAAACGTTTTGAGGTGATATTTGGCGCGGTCATCCTGGGCTGGGAGATTATTATCCATGGCATGGGAGTAGGTGCGTGCCCCAAGACCTTCAATGCGGCCGGTACGGTCTAGATAAACAAAAAAAGCTATGGCCGCCGCGACAAGAAGTGCAATTGACTTCTGGCCCCGACGGCTCATAGCATATTGTGTCTTGCGTTTTCTTTTTGCCAACTGGCTTAAATCACCACTTAAAAACAGCGTTTATCAGCAGCGCGGTCCAGCTGGAATGCGTCGCAGACAGATTCGAGGGCTTTTTCGCCCTGGGCCTTGTCCACGATGACGCTGATGCGTATTTCGCTGGTTACTATCGAATCGATATTGACGTTTGCGGATGCGAGCGCGGTGAACATTCTATCAGCGACGCCGTAATGGGTCCTCATTCCTACGCCGGTCACAGATACCTCGGCGATATCTTCACGAACGAAGATGCTTTGCGCTCCGATAGCAGATTTGATTTCCTCAATGGCCTTTTTGGCGTCAGCGAGATCGCTCTTGCCGACTGTGAAGGACATGTTTGCTTTTTCGGTATTGACTTCGGTTTGAATAATATCGTTTATGACAACCTTTGCCTTTGCAAGATGGGCAAATATCTTGGCCGCATTGCCGGGCTTGTTATCTACACCGATAAGTCCGATCTTCGCCAAATCTTTATGTAATGTAGCACCAGAAACAACTATACCTTCCATTTGTGGGCCCTCGTGAGTAATTATGGTTCCCTCTTTATCTTCCAACGAACTTCTTACATGAATTTTGACATCGTACTTTTTGCCGAACTCGATGGAACGGCTGTGCATGACACCTGCGCCGAGACTTGCCATTTCGAGTATCTCGTCATAGCTTATCTGGTCGATCTTTACGGCCTTTTTGTAAACGCGTGGATCGGTTGTATAGACGCCATCGACGTCTGTGTAAATTTCGCAGATATCGGCCTTGAGCGCCGCGGCCAGGGCAACTGCGCTTGTGTCTGAGCCGCCTCGGCCCAGTGTCGTGATATTGTCTTCTTCATCCACTCCCTGGAAACCGGCAACGATAACGATCTTGCCGGCATCGAGATGCTTGTGGATACGCTGTGCATCGATGGACTTGATCCTTGCCTTGGTGTGCACGTTGTCGGTTATAAGACGGATCTGCGCGCCTGTCATGCTGATAGCAGGCTGTCCCTCTGCTTCACATGCCATGGCAAGAAGCGAAACGGTCTGCTGCTCGCCGGTGCTCAAGAGTTGATCCAATTCCCGTTTTGGGGGATTAGGGTTAACTTCCATTGCGTCTGCGATAAGTTCGTCCGTCTGTTTGCCGCGAGCGGAGGCGACTACCACGACCTGATGGCCGCGTTTTACTGCGGCGATGGCCTTGGAGGCCGCTCGACGTATTTTTTCGGCATTGGCTACCGAGGTACCACCGAATTTTTGAACAAGTATTGACATAAACCTTCCTGTAACAAATGCTGAAATTTAGGGATTATATTTTTAAAAAATATTCCATGAGATCATAACCGTTTTCAATCATAAAGCCGCTTTGTAGCGAATTAGCCTCGCTGAATGGCTTATGAAGCAACCCGTTAATATTTGAGCCGGTCATAGCGAAGGGCACGGGACTGGCCGAATGTGCCTGAGACGCTACCGGGGTCGGATGATCCGGCATGACCAACAGACGCCATTGCGGACAATTCTTTTTAAGGTGTTCGAGAACCGGTGCGACGATAAGCTTATCGATCTGCTCGACCGCTTTTTTCTTCATAACGATATTTCCGCCGTGGCCGGCTTCGTCGGGGGCCTCTACATGGACATAGACGATATCGTACTTGTCCAGCGCCTTTATGGCTGCCTGGGCCTTGCCTTCGTAATTGGTATCCACAAAGCCTGTTGCGCCTGGGACAGTGATAAGATCAAAGCCTATGAGCTTTGCCAAGCCGCGGACGAGATCTACAGCGGTAATTGCGGCGCCTTTGAGCCCGAAGCGTTTTTCGAACGATTCCATTTGGGCTTTTTTGCCCTGGCCCCATAGCCAAATCGAACTGACGGGGTTTTCGTTAAGGTCGTTACGGACGCGGTTTATTTCGTGCTCATCAAAGATGGCCTGAGACTTGGCCATAAGATCAATGAGCAGTTCGCTGTTTTTTCCGCGGGGGAGATTTTTCGATATAAGTTCGCCGATGATGTCGTGCGGCGGCCTTGTTACGACATTGAAATCCAAGCCGGAAAACTTGAGCAAATGACGATAGCTCACGCCGGGATAGAATTTGATCTGGTCGGTGCCCAATGCGGCAGCCAGTTCCCTTATGAGGGTTGAACCTTCCTCAGTGGAGATGTGGCCTGCGCTGTGGTCTGCCATTTTTTCGTCTGCTATGGTGACGAGATTGCAGCGAAACACCCAGTCATCGGGGCCAATTTCGATGCCTTGCGCGACAGCTTCGATGGGTGCTCGGCCTGTATAGAATTTCGCTGGATTGTAGCCGAGCAGGCTCATCATCGCTACATCCGAGCCGGGTTCCATTTCGGCTGGAACGGTGCGTACGAGGCCCTGGCGGCCTTCTATGCTCACCTTGTCGATATTTGGAATGTTGGCGGCCTCCAGGATGGTCTTATTACCAAGCTGCGGGATCGGCTCATCCGCGGCGCCGTCAGGAACTATAATGACATATTTGGCGCTCAATCTTTATCCTCCGGGATGTCGACTATCCTGATACATACGGGTTTTGGACAAACGCTGCCCAGGCTCGCAAGCGATGCTAGTGCTGCGGAGACCTGCTTCTGCATAGTCAAATGGGTGGTAATCACCACCGGAACAGTGCCGTCTTCGACAGCGGCTTCGTGCTGTAGGACTCCGGAGATGCTGATCTGGTGATCAGAAAGTATCTGGCCGATCTGGGCGAAAACACCCGGTTCATCGGCAGCCATGAGCCGAATGTAAAAGCGGCTCTGGACGTTATCTATTTTGTCCACCAGCGGCGCGAACTGCTGGTGGGGCGCTATCCTGGTGTGGTTAAAAGTGGTCTGATTATTGCCCAATGCGACGTCGATTATATCGGCAACGACTGCGCTTGCGGTTGGCATCATGCCTGCGCCTCGGCCATAATAGAACGTCTGGCCGACAGCGTGGCCGAAAATGCTTATTGCGTTAAATGGCCCGCTTACCCTGGCCAGCGCATGGTCTTTTGAGATGAAGGACGGGTGCACTCTAAGCGAGAACCTGCCTTCTGGTGTGCGTTTGCCTATTGCCAGCAGCTTGAGGGTATAGCCCATTTCCGCACCATAGTGAATATCGCTGATGCTCAGGCCATTTATGCCTTCAACGTAGATGTCCTGCATTTTAACTTCATAGCCGAAGCTAATTGAGGCAAGAATTGCCAGCTTATGGGCACTGTCAATGCCTTCGATGTCGAGGGTCGGGTCCGCCTCGGCGTAGCCTTTGGCTTGAGCGCCTGCAAGAGCGGCGGGGAAATCTTCGCCCTGGCTGGTCATCTTGGAAAGGATGTAGTTGCAGGTCCCGTTGACGATGCCGTATATCGCGTCAATGCGATTTGCCTTGAGGCCCGTGCGTATAGCGGTGATTATGGGTATGCCTCCCGCGCAGCTTGCTTCGAAGGCGACGCATTTGTTATTGCGTTTTGCGGCTTCAAAGATTTCGCTTCCGTGCTCTGCCAGCAACGCTTTATTCGCGGTTACAACGTGCTTGCCTGATTGGAGCATTTTCAGCTGGAGTTCCTTGGCAAAGCCCATTCCGCCGACAAGCTCGACGCCAATTGAAATGGAATTGTCGCCGATAAGCTTATTTACATCATCGGTGAGCAGATTGGCGGGAAGCTGGTATCGCCTTGATGCGCCTTCAATATCTTTATCGACAACGCAGGTAAGCTGGAGCTTTATGCCAGTGCGTGCTTCGATATCGCTTGCAGTCTCAAGGAGCAGCTTTGCGACCCCCGCGCCGACAGTTCCCATACCAACAAGGCCTATTTTGATTACTGAATCTGGCATATCTTTATTCTTTTCTTGCGTTCTTTTGCGCAACGAATCCAAAAACATGGGAATTTAATCTCAAAAAGCCTCGCAGGTCAAGGAAAAAGCGGATTTCACAGGCGATGCGGCTGCTGAAATGATAATCGCGAGTGTACAAAAAGTCCCCGCGTTTTGCGAGGACATGATCAGCAATTGTAATAAATAGTGACCAAGTCTGTTAACTGCCCAGGGCTTTTCTTCTGCCAAACAGGTGTACGGCGAGTATTCCAGTTGTAAGAGTGAGCATGGTTGCGGGTTCTGGTGCAAGGAAAGCGCCTGAGTCGCTGGTATAAGTGACTCCTGAGGGCAATTGCCAGCTGAACTGGGCGGTATTAGTGAAATCAATAAAGCCGTCATAAACATAGCCGTCGGTGTTGAGGTACATACAGAGGCTCAGTGGACCGGTGGTGTGGATAAGGCCTGAAAAGACGGTTGTTACGCCTGATGCGACCTTCTGATGGACTTCTACAGAGCCAAGCCTTATGCCGGCCGAGAGGTCCTGTTGGCCGGATATTGTGCCATCGACAGTGAACGAAACGGGTATCGAATAGCAGGGCTGACCATCACAAATGCCATTATAAGCACCTTGGAACATAATTGTATCCGTGATCTTCGCCCCTGCACTGGCAAAACCAGTGCCGGATGCCAGGGCCTTGATCTTAAGAGATGCGGTGTGCAAAGAGGCCGATGCATAGGCCTGGGCTGCCCAGGGCTGAGAAGAAAGTAGTGTCGTGCCTGAAAGGCTCAGGTTGTGTTCTTTGGCGGTCTGGGTACCAAATGGGTTGTAAAACGTGCACCCCGAAATTGCCATATCACCCTGGTCGATATATTGTGAGGATCCCCAGATTGAGACCTGAAAAGGGCTGCAAAACGCGGTTGAAACGGCGAAAGAAGCTAAAACGACAAGTGACAACGAAAACAACCTGTCCATATTCATCCCCCATGAGAAAATGTTCTAACCCTTGTACCTGATAAACGGAGTTTTACGCGATAATGAAGGGGGCTGCAAATGGTCAAATCGGAAAAAGGGCAAATTTTTTGCCTTATTTCGCTGTGCTTACACCCTTTTTGAAGATACGGGCATACGGCAGGTGAAAAGGATGCAGTTTTTTAAAGACAAGATACTGGGCCAAGTTGTGGCGACACGTTTAAAAAAGAGATTTCTTGCTGATGTAAGTACATGCGAAACAATAGCTTACAGCGGTTTTTGTTTTTATTTTTATTTTTATTTTTTTTCCCCTTGCGTTGAAAAGAAAGCCTGCTATACTACGCCGCTTCATAAGGTTGCTTCGCTTATGACTTGCGAACGAAATTAAAAATAATTCGCAAAGAACCTTGACGAGGCATCGGCGGTATGCTAGAGTAGTATTTTCGCCGGGCGGATAAGTGAAAGCTTAATCCGCTCTTTTTGACGAAGCTCTTTTACAAGTTAACAGTTAAGCTACATGAGCAGCGAAAGTGTACGTTTGTCGTGGGTTACGCAAAACCACGGCAGATGAATTAAACATCTATAAATGGTGTATTTTTTCAACACTTTCGATGCGTAAGCGTAAAGTGTTGAGCTTTCATAATCAGAAGATAACCGCTTCGGCGGTTTCTATGATAAACAATTGAAGAGTTTGATCCTGGCTCAGAACGAACGCTGGCGGCGTGGCTAAGACATGCAAGTCGAACGGAATGGCCAATTGGGTAACTGAGAGGCTATTTAGTGGCGAAAGGGTGAGGAATAGATAGGTAACGTACCTTGAACTTCAGGATAATGTCGTCCCGCAAGGGGCTACCGAAAGGGGCACTAATACTGAATAACATTTCCAGTCGCATGACTGGTTCTCAAAGATTTATCGGTTCAAGAGCGGCCTATCTCCTATCAGCTAGTTGGTGAGGTAACGGCCCACCAAGGCTATGACGGGTACCGGGGCTGAGAGGTTGGCCCGGCACATCGGAATTGAGAAACTGTCCGGACCTCCACGGAGGGCTGCAGTAACGAATATTGGGCAATGGGCGAAAGCCTGACCCAGCGACGCCGCGTGCAGGATGAAGTACTTCGGTATGTAAACTGCTGTCAGGGTGAAGAAAGTCCGCAAGGATTGATCTAACCCAGAGGAAGCAACGGCTAACTTCGTGCCAGCAGCCGCGGTAAGACGAAGGTTGCGAGCGTTGTTCGGAATCACTGGGCTTAAAGCGCATGTAGGCGGACAAGAAAGCGTTTTGTGAAATACCCCGGCTTAACCGGGGAATTGCTTGGCGAACTTCTTGTCTTGAGGCAAGCAGGGGTGCATGGAACTCTTGGTGGAGCGGTGGAATGCGTAGATATCAAGAGGAACGCCAGCGGAGAAATCGGTGCACTGGGCTTGTTCTGACGCTGAGATGCGAAAGCGTGGGGAGCAAACGGGATTAGATACCCCGGTAGTCCACGCCCTAAACAATGCCTACTAGGTCGTAGGAACTCTGACGTTCTTATGGCCGAAGCAAAAGTGTTAAGTAGGCCGCCTGGGGAGTACGGTCGCAAGGCTAAAACTCAAAGGAATTGACGGGGGCTCACACAAGCGGTGGAGCATGTGGATTAATTCGAAGCAACGCGCAGAACCTTACCTAGGCTTGACATGGTTGGATGCCTTACTGGAAACAGTGTAGGCTGCCCGCAAGGGTGAAACTTTCACAGGTGCTGCATGGCTGTCGTCAGCTCGTGTCGTGAGATGTCGGGTTAAGTCCCTTAACGAGCGAAACCCCTGTCGTTAGTTACCATCAGGTAATGCTGGGAACTCTAACGAGACCGCCGGTGTTAAACCGGAGGAAGGCGGGGATGACGTCAAGTCCTCATGGCCTTTATGCCTAGGGCCTCACACGTGCTACAATGGAACGTACAGAGCGTCGCAAGACCGCAAGGTGGAGCAAATCGCATAAAACGTTCCTCAGTTCAGATTGCAGGCTGAAACTCGCCTGCATGAAGTTGGAATCGCTAGTAATCGCGGATCATCTACGCCGCGGTGAATGTGTTCCTGAGCCTTGTACACACCGCCCGTCAAGTGATGGGAGCCGGTAGTACCCGAAGTCGGGTTGTTAACCGCAAGGAGACGCCTGCCGACGGTAAGATCGGTGACTGGCACTAAGTCGTAACAAGGTAGCCGTAGGGGAACCTGCGGCTGGATCACCTCCTTTCTAAAGGATACTTTAGACATCAGTCCTTATGGGACCGATGAAAAGGTCAGACATTTTCGTTGTTCATAGCTTGACTGTTCTTGATATTGAAGCCCTGTGGAGCAATCCGCAGGGCTTTTTTTATTGTCTCTTACCCTTGAAATGGTTTTAATCAATGGCGGTTGTGATTTTCAAGGAGCTTTTATGATTACAGCATTTATATTGATCAACGCCCAGCGGGAAAATATCGCGTCAGCTGCGGAAGAATTGCTTACTTTTGAGGCGATTGCGGAGGTTTACTCGGTGGCGGGGGAGTATGACCTGGTTGCTGTTGCACGAGTGAAAGAGAATGAGCAGCTTGCCAAGCTTGTTACCGAGGAGATGCTCAAGGTCAAGGGCCTCACGCGGACAAGTACCCTGATCGCCTTCAGGCAGTATTCCAAGCACGACCTGGACCGCATGTTCGGCCTGACCTGAGATGCATTTTGCTTGTCTCGTCCAACTCTAATTTGAGCGTATCCTTTGAATATTTGATTCTCAGCGGCTTTTCGCTTATGCTATTGGCAATGTTGCGAAGAATATCCAGTGAATTTGCCCAAGCCAAGACCCTTCTGGGCTTTGCCGCTATTCAGGTTCTAGGCCAGGCCCTCGCCATGGCCGTGCCGCTTGTGATAGCAGGTCTGTTTTCAAAAGACATGTGGGGTAGATATTCACTTTGCGAGCCTGTTATATTCTTTTTCTCCGCAATTCTGATACTTTCAGCGAAGACCCCATTCATTATTTTTGCAAATCAGGAACGTGTACAAACTCAGTCGATACGAAAAAGTTTTTCAATACAAGGCATATTTCTTGTTACAAGCATTCTGCTTTTTGTTTTTACGCTGGTTGCCTTTGGTGGTCCTATATCTAAATTTGCAAATATCGGCACAGTTGAGCTCTTTTATATTGCTCTGGCTTTTTTCGCGATAATAATGAAGGACTTTGCAGGCAATATTTTCATGGCTGTCGGCCAAAGGATCACAAATGCTTTTGTCGAGTTTTCATTTGGTTTACTTACGCTTGGCTTTATTTTGATTTTTTATTTGCTTGGCTGGGTTGATCTTCGCTCGGTTTTCCTTGCGTACTTTCTCGCCTCGCTGCTCGTTTTGGCAGGCTCAATGTTTGCTCTTGATAGGAGGATGCTTTGGCCTCTTAGCTTCGATCGTGCCCAGTTCATTGAGATGCGCAATTATACTCTGTGGATGATGGCGGGCACTGTGTCCAGCTATATTATTAGTTGGGTAGGTGTCTGGCTTTTAAAGCGCTATGCTACGATAGAAGACAGCGGCACATATAATCTCGCTTTCAAGTTCTTCAAAGGCTTTTCAGTTCTTATATATGTACTAGCAGCTTATTTTCTGCCGTATATCAGTGAAAATATATTTAAACCAGAAAAGATCAGAGCTTATCTATTCCATAAACGCCCGCGTATATTAATCTTTGGTATTTTATGCTTTGTGTTTGCATGGATGATTATACCAACCGTGTTGGGTTTGATGTATCACGGGAAGTACAGTGATGCCGGCCACGTTGTTAGAATCCTTATATTTGGCAATTTTGCTTTTTTTTATGCTGGTATGTATGGGCCCATTCTGGGTGCATTGAAGATATATAGGTTTCCGCAGGTACTTAGTATTTCACAGGTCATTCTTAATATCGTTTTGAGTCTGCTCTTGATACCTCGTTTTGGTGTCACAGGTGCAGCGTTGTCGGCGGTATTGTCGTTCGTTTATCAGGCCATTGCCTTTGAACTTTTTTACCAGTTCAAGATTAAAAAAATCTTCCTTTGAAAAAAGAGTCGCTCTTGCATGTTTTAATTTAATATACGGAACTTCTGATTCAATTAGAAGTGATCATTTTTATCTGATATTGCACAAACTTAATGAATTATATAAATACAAAAAATGGTGTAATAATGCAGTGTAGAGTATGTGACAGCCGCAAAGAACACAAAAAATTCAAAATCAGAGAAATGTTGTATGGGCTCCGAGAGGAGTTTTCATATTTTCAATGCGAGGATTGTGGCTGTCTGCAAATAGAGAATATACCTGAAAACTTATCTGATTATTATCCAAAGGATTATTATAGCTTTGGTGCTGAAAAGGGGCATTACAATCCGTTTACATATATTATCAGCCGCGTGCGAACAAGATATGCTGTCTTCAATAAGGGATGTTTAGGCAAATATCTTTACAGTCGCTATCCTTATATTGCACTAAGAAGCTTATCAAGGGTTAAAATTAATAGGCGATCACGGATACTCGATGTAGGGTGTGGTTCCGGCAACATGCTCTTTTCTTTGGCGAAATATGGCTTTAAAAGCATCCTTGGAGTGGATCCTTATATTGAAAAAGACATTTCGTACGGGATGGGATTTAAAGTTATTAAAAATCAATTGCATGAATTGAATGGCCAATTTGACGTGATAATGTTTCACCACTCTTTTGAGCACATTGACTCGCCGCTGAAAACACTGCAGGCAGCTAAAAAGCTATTAGCGCCTAACGGCACCTGCGTGATAAGAATTCCTATAGTGGATTCATGGGCTTGGGAGCACTATGGTAAAGACTGGGTGGCAATAGATGCGCCCAGGCACCTATTCCTCCATTCCAGGAAATCTATGGAACTTTTAGCTCGGCAGACGGGTTTAAAAATCGTAAATATTGTTTGTGATTCGACTGATTTTCAGTTTTGGGCTAGCGAGCAGTACAAAAATGATATACCGCTAAAAGCGGATAATTCACATTGGGTTAATCCAGCCAAATCTACTTTCACTAAAGAACAAATTGCCGATTTTAAAAAGAAAGCTGAGGTTTTGAATTCACAGCAAAAGGGTGATCAGGCTGCATTTTATCTTTCACATTCGGAGTTGAAATGATCAGTGTAATAATACCCGCGTATAATGCCGCCCGGTTTATCAGGCGCACGGTAGACAGCGTTCTTGGGCAAACATATAAGGATATTGAACTTATCGTAGTCGATGACGGTTCGAGCGACGACACCGGCCGGATCATAAAAGAATACGGCGACAAGGTAAGATATATATATCAGAACAATGCCGGCGACGGCCCGGCACGCAATACGGGTATTTTGGCGGCAAAAGGCGAGTGGGTTGCCTTTTTGGATCATGATGATGAATGGCTACCTGCTAAACTTGCATTGCAAATGGATTTGCTCGAAAGAAATCCACAACTAAAGTGGTGTGCAGCCGCTCATTATATGCAATATGGTGAAAAACGTAATTTGATAGGCTGTTCAAACAGTCTTCGCCAAATTCTCAAAAATGACTGTTTTGATAATTATTTTACAGCTGTTCGCAAAGGTACAGTGCAGATAATTTGGATGTCCACCGTAATTATCAAAAGATGCATTTTCTATGAACTTGGTTTTTTTGAAGCTGGATGGTTGCGGCAAGCTGATTTAGATATGTGGTGGCGGGTAGCTCACAGATATCCTTCGGTTGGTTTTTTGTCTGAACCATTGGCAATAATGCATTTGGAATTGCAATCTGGTTTAAACACAATCTTGGCATTGAAAGATACTCGAGGACAGGATGCTCGTCGTTTGGTTGCGAAGCACATTGACCTTGCGAAAAAATATGGTGACACTCCGCAATTTATGCCTTTTGCCGCCAGTTTTCTTTTTCGTATCTTACGCACAACATTATTTAACGGGTTCAAAGAAGACGCTCGAGACATAATAAAAGTTTTCAGAAATCTTTTTTCCTGGCGATTGCGTTTTGTCGTTTATGTCCTGACAGTTTTTCCAAGCTTAACTAGTGCATTGATGCGAACATTTTCTTGCTTTCGTCATAAACTGGGGTTAAAAGCCGAAGTAACTCGCCCGTATACTCACAAGCAGTTGCTAAAAGCGCAAAAGGAATCACTTAAACAGAATTAATATTATTTAAGCATCGTCAAATAAAGATTATTGAATTCGTCTAATTGCCTTTCTACGCTGAACTGCTGGACATGCTTATAGGCGTTTTCGGCAAGGGATTGCCGCAGGGCAGGGGTTTTTATCAATCTTTCAACACAGTCGGCGATATCCTCATATGTATTTGCAATCGGGATCAATGCTGTTTTTCCATTCTCAACAAATTCGGCTAATCCATCTGCTCCCGAACAGATCATTGGTACTCGCATTTGCATGAATTCCAAGGCAACTATTCCAAATGGTTCAAAACGCGACGGAACCACGCCGATATCGCACGCCGTGATAACATCAGCCACATCCCTGCGAAAACCTAGAAATCGTACTCGGTTTTCAAGTCCTAACCTGGCCGTAAGTTTCTCAAGAGCCTCTCTCTCACTGCCCTCGCCTGCAAGCACAAGTACGCAAGGGATATTTCGATCCTTTAGGATGCCCATTGCCTCGATAAGCAGATCAGCTCCCTTATCGAACACAAGGCGGCCGACAAACCCGATTACAAAATCATCTTGCTTGATGCAAAGTGCTTTGCGGGCCTGCTCCTGTGATACTTTTTGGAAGTCAAATTCGGCAGGGTGGACGGCGTTATAAATAATTTTTATTTTTGCATCAGGTATGCCTAGCTCTCTTAGCCACCTGGCGGTAGCGTTTGAGACGGCGATAAAAACATCTGCATTGCGATACAGCAGTCGCAATAAAGCGCGATATAAGGCGTATTGGATGCCAGGATAAGCAACTGAGCCGTGTTCATGTGCAATTACCTTGACTCGTTTGAAATATCGCAGTAGCAGTGATGCGATTATCGGCTTGTGAAGGTGCGCATGCACGATATCTATGTCATACATGCGGATCAGCTTCAAAATCGCAAAAAACTTTCGCGGGTCATAATTTGGATAATTAAAACGAATGATGTTGCCCTTGATTTCGATGTCGGTATCGTTTCTAAGAGGGTAGATAAAGTGCTCGACATTTTCAGAGCTATGCTCGGCGATGTATTTGAGGCACACTTGCGCTCCGCCAAGTCCCAGGCTGCCGATAATATGTAAAACTTTTGCAGGCATAATATCACTTCTTCTCAAATACAAACTCATTGCAGCCTGTGAATCCGGCGGTCTTGATCACCTTTTTAATTTTAAAGCCTTTTGCCTCAAAAAAATGACAGACTTCGCTGGTCGACGCGTATTCATACGGATAGCCTCCGACCCAGTCCACTATATCACGGTAGAAGTGCATGCCGCGTAGCTTTTTAAAAAGATTTTGGCCGCTGAGTGTCGCCGCGACGAGCTTAACCACGGCCAGGCTCATCGCCATAATTGTTTGAATGAATGCCGGACTTTTCACATAAGTGTATTTGATGGCCTTCCATATCGGCGAGGTGAAATGCCGATTGTATATCGCTATAACAAGCGTTCCGTTCTCCTTGACAAGGGCCGCGACATTGGCGAAAGCTTTATACATGTCGCCGGTGTGATGAAGTACGCCCCAGCTATAAACAATATCGTACTGTGAAGAAGGCAGAGGATCATCCACAATAGAGCCTTCTTTGAACACAACGGCGTCCTTTTTAACCGCAGGATCCCAAAGCGACACTTTGTCGATGAGTTCCTTGGCCGTTGCGACGCATTGTGGGTCGACATCGATGCCGAGTACCTCTTTTGCACCAAGGCCTCTTGCCGAGATCGAAAACAGCCCGCTGCCACAGCCGATATCCAGAAAAGTTTTATTTTGCAAGTCTCCCGCAAGATCAGCGAGCGATTTCTTGGCAGAAAAATAATCGTCCTGCCGAATGTTTTGAGAATACGCCTGCCAGTTTTTTCCGAATGCGAATTTTAACATGTCGCTAAATTATCCCTAAATTAACTAATACCATGCAGGATTTGTAGCCATCCGCATTATGACGGATTTTAACTGAAAGGCAGCAGATTGCTAATAAAAAAGGACCCCAGGTCATTGTTAACCTGAGGTCCTTAATAGCTTAAGAGTCTATTTTTTTCGCAGGCAAAGTGCCCCTAAGCCAAGGAGCATCATTGTTGCAGGTTCGGGGATAGAGGAAATATAAATATCATTATTATAAGCAAGAAGCAAGGTTTTACCATCTGCACTTATGGTGGGAATGCCGAAACCGGCGGCAAAAGGCAGTTGTTCCGGTGTCCCAAAAGCGTCAGCGAGGCTGTTGCGTGTTGCCTTATAGCAGAACATTTGGCCGCTGCGAGTGGATTGAAAAAATATTGTCAGGCCGTCGCCAGTGATCGAAGCTCCGTTATCATGAGCTGATGTATTAAGCTCCGTTAATAGGCGGATATTTGCAAAAGGTGCATTTTTGTCTGTGCGAGTGGCGATATACATATCATAGCCGCCTTTAACGTTTGGGCCGTCAGGCGAGTCAAAAATCGCAGTGAGTTCGTCAGAGCTTAATTTCAAAGTTTCTACACGCCCAATATTATTGAGCGAAGTAATGTATGAGCCTGAAGACCAAGTAGCATTTACGGATTGGCGGGTGCTCATTTTAAAGCTCCAGTCCGAGTTGTAATACAATCGTAAACCATCAGTCGATTGCCACGCATAAGTTGTGTGCAAATAGGAGCTTAATTCTGATACTCGCGAAACAGTAAATGGGTCATTTATGCTGGTTCTTGTGCCTTTATAAATCTGAAATACATAGTGATCAGGCGTACTTCCCCTATTAATGTAAGCTGTTAAACCATCCTCACTGATATAGGACGCGCTCTCGATATAAGCGGAATTAAGTCCTGAAACTTGCACCGGTGTGCTCCAGTCCCCAAAAACCGCGTTCGAAAGTACCAGGGTGACACCAATAGATAGCAATAAACGATACATTTTTCTCCCTTCCAAAGTATTACGTTTCCCATTAAATGCCAACAAATTGGCACTTATATTCTTTCCAGGCACAATATAGTAATATATAGTCCAAAAGTAAAGGATTATTCTGTTTCGTTAGGTAAAAAAGACACTAACAGGTGGAGTAGGGCTGTTTTTCTAATGGAGCTGCTGGAGTGCTAAACCATCCATCTCTTGAACCACATATTGAACATCATAATGCTCCAGAAGAGGCGGGAGTAATCTGATATCCCAGCCTGGTGCCGTGCCCACATTTGGCGGACATGGTCGCGGTCGAAATAATCGAAATCGCCGAAATCAAAAATTTGCGTATGTGCGTAATCCCGCAGTTCGTGCCGGAAATAATCCGCCAGCGGTACGGCAAAACCCTGCTTAGGCCTGTACAGTATCTCATGCGGCAGTGTCGGCTCGAATGCCTTTTTGAGGATGTATTTCTTCTCGCCGCGTCGAATTCTGAATCCCGGCGAGATCGTGGTCGCAAATTCAACAAGCTCATGATCCAAAAACGGCACGCGTGCCTCCAGGCTCACCGCCATCGATGCCCGGTCTTCCTTAACCAGCAGGCAGTCGGGCAGGTATTCGTGAATATCGTAATTCATCGCGTTTGTGATGTCGTCGTATTTAAAATGCTTTTTGAGATAATCGAACGGCGCAAGTACGTCCGCGTTTTCAGCTTTGGTGCGGAACATATAGCTGAACAACTGCATGTACAATATATGGTCCGGCTTGCGACTATTGAGGAATGTTTGCAGTTTGCCCAGCTTGTCATTTTTAAGCCCGCCGTTGCAAAGCCCTATCGAGCATGCCATCAGCCGTTTTAAAATTTCCGGCGCATGGTTTAGCTTCTTGAGCCAGACAAACTCATTATAACGGGGGTAGCCGCCGAAAAGTTCATCCCCGCCCGTCCCCGAAAGCGAAACCGTAACATGCTTCCTGGCCACCTGGCACACCAAGCTCGTCGGGATCATGGATGGATCGGCAAACGGTTCATCATAATAATACGGAAACTCCGCGATAAGCTCTCGCACGCTCTCGGCGTTAAATTCGATCTCATGATGTATCGTATTGAACTTCTTCGAAACTATCTTAGCATAATGCGACTCGTTATACGCCGCCCTGTCAAAGCGTATCGAAAAAGTATTAAGCTCCTTGACGTACTTTCGCATGATCGAGACGATGATGGAACTATCCACGCCGCCGGAAAGAAACGCCCCCAGCGGAACATCCGATATAAGCTGTGAACTTACCGCACGCTCAAGCCTTTCATTTATTTGTTTTATTAGCTCAGCCTCGCTGTAATCTGCCTGCCTGGAGAAATCAACATCCCAGTATCGCTGGATTTTTTCGATTTTCCTGCTGGCCAGGTCATAAATAAGATAATGAGCCGCGGGCAGCTTTTTCACTCCTTCAAGAATGGACTGCTCGGCTGGCGTGTTTCCAAAAAGCATGTAATAATCGAGACTGTGCCTGTTGATCTGTCTACGGATATCGCTTTTGAGAAAAACTTTCATTTCAGAGCCGAAGATAAACTTGCCGCCCTGGCTGTAATAGTAAATCGGCTTGATCCCCAGCCGGTCTCTGGCGATGAAAAAGATATTGCGGTTTTTGTCAAATATGCAAAACGCGAATTGCCCATTGAGCTTTTCAAGCACGCCGGTGCCCCATTGTTCATACCCGTGCACCAGCACTTCGGTATCGCTGTGAGATTCAAATCGGTGGCCGGCTTTTTCCAACTCGGCCTTGATCACGGCGAAATTGAATATCTCTCCGTTAAACGAAACGCATACAGTTTTATCTTCATTGTACATCGGCTGGCAACCTTTTTGCGAAAGGTCGATGATCCGCAGCCGTTTGTGACCTATCGAAACACCGTCGCCGATATGAAAACCTTCCTGCTCCGGCCCGCGATGATTGAGCATAGCCGAAAGCGAGCGAATGGCAGGGGCGTCTTCCCAGTTAAAGCCGACTATTCCGCACATATCCCTTGCCTCCGCTTCTCAACCAATGTCCGGAATATGTTTTTATATTCTTCCACGATCTTTTTTATGTCATGCTTTTGCTCGACGTACTTTCTGCCGTTTTGGCCAAGTTCGATAAACCTGGCGTTTTCAAGGATATGACCTAGCGATTCGATAAGCTTACCCAGATCGCCCCCGCAGCTTTGCCCGCAGTTGTACTTATCAAGAAAACCATCTGGATTCACGTTTAACGAAATAATCGCGCTCGAGCTTTTGCACGCCTGTATAAATGTGTTTGGAAAACCTTCAGCATCGGATGTGTTTACAAATACCTTCGCCGCCGAGAAATACTTGTCAATTTCCGCCAGCGGCACCCGCTCGATGAACTCCAAGTTGCTGATACCCGCCGCTTGCGATTTGAGCCTGGCATAATCGCTGTCGCCCGTAGCTCGCTGACAGATCATTGTGAATTTTTCCTTTGGCATTGCTTTTGCGATTTCCAAAAACAATTCCGGCCTTTTAACGCGATCACTTCGACCGACCCATAAAATAGAATCCCCAGCACCCAGTTTTAACGGCCCCATGATATGCCCATTGGGAATGACGATTGCATTTACGCCAATGGTTTTCTTGAGATTGTTGCGATCATCGGCGTTCTGAGCAAAAATCGCCCTTGCTTGCCGCAGCGACCAGTTAAACGCGGAGCCTGTAAGCGGATGACTTCGCCGGTATGTCCCGTCGCATTCCGCCGCTGCCGCCGTTCGGTAAGTAAATATTCTTTTGTGCATCTGACAAAAAACTGCCCCCAGCGCAACCCCCGGCGACACCGTCTTAAGCACATAAATATTCGCATCAGCCATTTTCATAGCCCTCCAGATATCGCAAGCTCCGCGCAGGTCGGATTTCTTAAAATCCAGGCTTTTGATTATTTTTACTCCCTCAATCATCTCAACCGCAGCCTGCCCGTAATCCGCCGTAATAAAACTCACGTCAAATCCGCTATCTTTAGCCAGCTCAGTCGCCAGCATATAAAGATCAACCTCTGCCCCCCCGAAAACGGTTTTTATCGCCGGATTAAAAAGCGGGTACGCCTTTGGCATAATAAAACACACTCGTATTTGTGCCATATCAGCCATTGCCTTTTACACCCGCCCGCTTGTAAATTTGCATGTATTGCGAGGCGATATTCTCCCAGCTGAACATTTCTGCACGTTTCCTGGCTCGTGCCATCAGATCCGTTCTTGTCTGCTCGGAATTTATAAGTTGTTCCAATGCGCCTCTGATAGCCGCCGCGCTGCGAGGCTCCACCAGCACGCCCGCATCTCCAACCACCTCCGGGCATCCGCCAGCATTACTGGTGATTATCGCCATGCCCGCCGCCATTGCCTCAAGCAGTACGGTGGGGAAATTTTCTCTTTCAGATGGAAATATGAAAATCGAACTCCGGTTGAAAAGTTCATAAAACCGCTTTTCGCTTTTATCAATCCAGCCTAAAAAGTTGATCGGCGTTTTTGATCCATGTGCCGCTTTCTGTAACTCGCTCATATATGGACCTTCACCGATAATATTGACCTCCCAGTCAGGCCCCAGGTCTTTTATAGCCTCGATCGCGTATTGAAAGCCTTTGAATTTCAAAAGCCTGCTGCAAAGTAGTATGCTTCTGGATTTGACAACAGCAACGTAATTATTGAGTGAAATGCCATTAGGCACCACCTCCACGCCAAGGCT
>Ga0079306_1000637_pt1 | contig 30295 bp, 29 predicted proteins | sample Methanotroph_Enr_FD_79181 | JGI IMG/M metagenome (GOLD analysis project Ga0079306, IMG submission 79181) | Enriched soil microbial communities from Old Woman Creek wetland in Ohio, USA - Methanotroph_Enrichment_5 | ecosystem: Environmental > Terrestrial > Soil > Wetlands | place: USA: Ohio... | reverse complement strand
CTCGCAGAAGATGCAGCGCTCCATCTCGAAGTCGTAGCGGACCGGGAAGGGCATCTTGCGCCCCTCCTTCTTGCCCTTCTCGATGGTGATGACCTCGGTGGGGCAGATCTTCTCGCAGGCGAGGCAGCACACGCACTTGATCTCGCCCTGCTCGTCCTTCAGCAGGGTGAGCCGCCCGCGGTAGCGGGGCGCCAGGCGCACCGGGATCTCCGGGTACTCCTGCGTGAAGTGCTTCAGGTGGGCGCGGACCTTCTTGCGGTTCGCGGACAGGAAGACCTTGCCGAAGTACTTGCCGGTGAGCGCGAGGCCGGCCGCGATGTCGGAGGGGATCAGGGTCTTGAGCAGGCGCACGGATCCTCCCTCAGAAGGCGAAGCGGATCATGGCCGCGACGAACAGGTTCACCAGGGTGAGCGGGATGAGGTACTTCCAGCCCACATCCATGAGCTGGTCGTACCGGTAGCGGGGCAGCGTGGCCCGCACCCACAGGTAGGTGAAGAGGATGAAGAAGACCTTCCCGAAGAAGAAGATCAGGCTCGGCTGCCCGAAGAAGGGCACCGTGGCGGGGATGAACCGCTGGAGCCCGAAGGGCAGGAAGTGGTAGCCGCCCAGGAAGAAGCCGCTGGCGAAGGTGGAGACCACGATCATGTTGGTGTACTCGGCCAGGTAGAAGAACCCGAACTTCATGCCGGAGTACTCCGTGTGGAACCCCGCCACCAGCTCGTTCTCGGCCTCGGGGAGGTCGAAGGGGGTCCGGTTGGTCTCCGCGAAACCGCAGGTGGTGTAGATCAGGAAGCCCACCATGAGGGGGAAGGTCGCCAGCCAGCTCATGCCCTCGCCCGTGCCCAGGCGGAGCGACATCTCGCGGAAGTTGAGGGAGCCGGACAGCACCACCGGCACCAGCAGGCTGAGGGTGAGCGGCACCTCGTAGCTCACGATCTGCGCAGCGGAACGCAGGCCGCCGAGCAGCGGGTACTTGGAGTTGGAGGCCCAGGCGCCCAGCACGATGCCGTACACGCCCACGGAGGCCAGCCCGATGATGTAGAGCAGGCTGACGTTGACGTCGGAGATGAAGCCCATGAAGGGCAGCCCGCCCACGACGGGGAAGCCCGCGGGGAAGGTGAAGAGGACGCCGGGGTAGAAGGCGATGGCGGAGAACACGCCGAAGGCGGCCATCACGGAGAGGATGGGCGCCAGCGTGAACACAGCGCGGTCTGCCTTCTCGGGGATGATGTCCTCCTTGAGGATCAGCTTGACGATGTCCGCCACGAAGACCGGGAGGCCGCGGAGGATGGAGAGGACGGGCACCTTGCCCATGGCCCACATGCCGCGGTTAAGCGCGCCGGTGAGGCCACGGTGGCCGCCGGCCGTGCGGGTGGCGCCCAGGCGCACCTGGACGTAGCCGATCACCTTGCGCTCGGCGAAGGTGAGAAGGGGCACCATCACGAAGATCAGGACCAGCACGGCCACGATCTGGATCAGGCCCATCACCAGGGTTTGTGTCAGGGTCATCGTCGGCATGGAGGGAATCCTCAGCGGTCAATCTCGCCCAGCACCACATCGAGGGTGCCGATGGCGGCAATCACGTCGGCCAGGAGCCGGCCTTCGACCATCTTGGACAGGGCCTGCATGTTCACGAAGCTGGGGGCCCGGACATGCATGCGGTAGGGCGTGGTCCCGCCCTTCTCGCCCACGAAGTAGTAGCCCAGCTCGCCCTTGGGGGCCTCGATGGAATGGTAGACCTCGTTCACCTCGGACTTGAGGATCTTGGGGATCTTGGCCATCACGGGGCCCTCGGGCAGGCCGTCGATGCACTGCTGGATGATGCGGTGGCTCTGGCGCATCTCGGCGAGCCGCACCAGGTACCGGGCGTAGGTGTCGGCCTCGGGACGGGTGGGGATCTCGAAGTCCATCTCCGCGTAGGCCGCGCTTGGGAAGGCCTTGCGGATGTCGTAGGGCACGCCGGCGGCGCGGAGGACGGGGCCGGTGATGCCCAGGGCGATGCAGTCCTCGGCGTTGATCTTCGCCACGCCGACGGTGCGCTTCTTCCAGATGCGGTTCTCGGAGAGGAGGGTCTCGTACTCCTCCATGCAGCCCAGGAAGATGTCCTGGAAGGCCTGGGCCTGCTTGATGAAGCCGGGGGGCAGGTCCTCGCGCAGGCCGCCGATGCGGAAGGCGGTGGTGGTGAGGCGCGCCCCGCAGAAGGCCTCGAAAAGATCGAGCAGGTACTCCCGCTCCCGGAAGGTGTAGAGGAAGACCGTCATGGCCCCGATGTCCAGGGCGTGGGTGGCCAGCCACAGCAGGTGCGAGGCCAGCCGGTTCATCTCGGTGAGCATGGTCCGGATGTACCGCGCCCGCCGGGGGACCTCGATGCCGAAGAGCTTCTCGACCCCCTCGGCCCAGCCCAGGTTGTTGCTGATGGCCGCCACGTAGTCCATGCGGTCCGTCCACACCTGGCCCTGGAAGAACGTCTTGTTCTCGCAGATCTTCTCCACGCCGCGGTGCAGGTAGCCGATGACCGGCGTGCACTTCACCACCGTCTCGCCGTCGAGCCGCAGCTTCACCCGGAGCACACCGTGGGTGGAGGGGTGCTGGGGCCCGAGGTTGATCTCCATTTCCTCGTTCTTGAACACCGTCCGCTCCTAGTCCGCCTGGGGTTGCTTCAGGTTGATGCCCATCTGGCCGGCCTTCTCCATGGCGATGCGCATCAGCACGCCACCCCGGTCCTCCCGGAGGTCGATGTCCCGCTGGCCCCAGCCCACGGTCGGATACTCCTTCCGCAGCGGGTAGCCCTCCCAGTCCTCCGGGCAGAGGATGCGGGTCATGTCCGGGTGGTCCTTGAAGCGGATGCCCAGCATGTCGTAGGTCTCGCGCTCCATCCAGTTCGCGCCGGGGTAGAGGGAGCAGGCGCTCTCGGGCTCGAAGCCCTCCGGCACCAGGATCCGCACCCGCAGGCGCTTGCGCCGGCTGATGCTGGTCAGCTGATAGACCAGGGAGAAGGCGAAGTCCTTGGCGGCGGGATAATGCGTGCCGGTCTGGTCCGCCAGCATCTCGTACTTGAGCGCGGCGTCGTCGCGGCAGAGGCGGAGGGCCTCGTGCAGGGCCTCCTTCCGCACCTGGCAGGTGAGCTCCCCGGCCTGCTCGAAGGCCTCCTCGACCTTGTCGCCCAGCAGCTCCTGGAGGCGCAGCAGGTCGGGGTCCTGGGCCTCCTGGGGCCAGGGGGTCTTCATGTCGTTGTCGTCCTTCCTCGGCACGGGCTTCACCGGGGGCTTGGGAGCCTCCTTGCCCTCGGCCTCGGCCTTGGCCTTGGCGGTCTCGTAGTCCGCCTGCATCTTCTGCCACTTGGCCTCGTCCGCGGCCTGCTGGGCCACCACCTCGGCCCGGTAGGTCTTCAGGCTCGGCAGGGGGACGGTCTTGGGCAGGACCACCTGGCGCTGAGGGGAAGCGGCGTAGTCGTAGACATAGGGGCCGGTGGGGACCTCGGGCTCGGCCGGGGTCTGGGGTTCGATCGGTTCGGACATCAGCCGACCTCCTCGAAGATCTCCTTGTACCGGTCCGCCAGGCTGCTGGTCATGATCTTGTCCTGCAGCTTGAGGAACCCGTAGATGAGGCTCTCAGGACGGGGCGGGCAGCCCGGGATGTAGATGTCCACCGGCACGATCTTGTCCACGCCCTGGATGGTGTGGTACGAGTCGAAGGGCCCGCCGGCGGTGGCGCAGGAGCCCATGGCGATCACCCACTTGGGCTCGGGCATCTGGTCATAGAGCTTCCGGATGATGGGGGCCATCTTGTAGGTGACGGTCCCGGCCACGATCATCAGGTCGCTCTGGCGCGGGGTGGCGCGGAAGATGCCGGCGCCGAAGCGGTCGAAGTCGAAGCGGCTGGCGCCGGCGGCCATCATCTCGATGGCGCAGCAGGCCAGGCCGAAGGTCATGGGCCACACGCTCGAGGCCCGCGCCCAGTTGATGACCTTCTCCACCTTGGTGGTGATGAGCACATGCTCCAGGGCGGTCGGTTGATTCATCATGCGGCACCTCCTGTGCCGCACGCCTGCGGCGCTTCGCTGCGCGAAGTGGCACTCCGCTCCTGCTGCGTGCTCACTCCCATGTCAGGGCTCCCTTGGACCAGATGTAGCCGTAGCCGAACAGCAGAAGGAACAGGAAGATCCCCATCTCGATGATTCCGAAGACGGCCAGTTCCTTCATCTGGATGGCCCAGGGCATCAGGAAGACCGTCTCCACGTCGAAGACCAGGAACATGACGGCCACCAGGTAGTAGCGGACGCTGAACTTCTCCCGTGCCTCGGACGTGGCCGTGATGCCGCACTCGTAAGCCGAGTATTTGGTGGCGTTGGGAAATCTCGGCCGCAAAAGCCGGGAGATCGTCCAGACCAGCACCGGCAGGAAGGCGGCGATCAGAACCAGAAGCAGAATTGGCGCATACCCACGCATGGGCCCTCCCGAGCAGGACGATTGTGCCGTCTGTGTCACGGAGGGGTCAATGTTTCAGACCTGACCGGGCGGTCGGTTGTGATCCATGACCACCCGACCTCACCCGCCGGTTTTCTCCGCTAGGATGCTTCCATGTCCCCACAGCCCCCCACGGCCCCCGCGGAACCTGTCGAGCCCGGCGATTCGACCCTCACGGACTTCCGTCCCGCCCGGGAGCTGTACCCGACCCTGGACCTCACCCGCGAGCCGGTGGACTTCGCCCTGTTCCAGGCCCTGCCCCTCGACCTGATGCTCAAGCACCACTTCGTGCCCGTGCAGGAGCGGGAGGGCGTGCTCTGGCTGGCCATGGCCGATCCCCTGGACATCCCCACCCAGGATCTCCTCCGCCTCCGCCTCAAGCGGCCCCTGCGCTTCGCCGGCGCCCCCCAGGCCCAGATCCAGGAGGTGCTGAAGAAGTCCGAGAGCGGCCAGAAGGTCATGGACGAGGCCGGGGAGGCCCTCAAGATCCAGGTGCTCCACGAGGAGGATCTGGACGACGAGGTGCTCGACCTGGAGCGCCTGACGGACAAGGACGAAGCCCCCATCGTCCGCCTGGTGGACACCACGGTCTTCAACGCCCTGCAGCGGCGCGCCTCGGACATCCACCTGGAGACCACGGCCACGGGCTTCCAGATCAAGTACCGCATCGACGGCAGCCTCTACCCCGCGGCCGATCCCATCGACCGGCGCTTCGCCTCGCCCATCATCAGCCGCATCAAGGTCATGTCCGAGCTGGACATCGCCGAGAAGCGCAAGCCCCAGGACGGCCGGTTCAAGCTCAAGGTGCGCGGCCGGGCCATCGACTTCCGCGTCAGCATCATGCCCACCATCCACGGCGAGGACGCGGTCATCCGCATCCTGGACAAGGAGAACCTCACCGAGGAATTCCAGTCCCTCACCCTGGAGATCCTGGGCTTCTCCGCCCATGAGCTGCAGCGCCTGCGGCGCTTCGCCCGCGAGCCCTACGGCATGTTCCTGGTGACGGGCCCCACGGGCTCGGGCAAGACCACCACCCTCTACGCCGTGCTCAGCGAGATCAAGGCCCCCGAGGACAAGATCATCACCATCGAGGATCCCGTCGAGTACCAGCTCGAGGGCGTCACCCAGATCCCCGTGAACGAGAAGAAGGGCCTCACCTTCGCCCTGGGCCTCCGGTCCATCCTCCGCCACGATCCCGACAAGATCCTCGTGGGCGAGATCCGCGACCCCGAGACGGCCCAGATCGCCATCCAGTCGGCCCTCACCGGCCACCTGGTGTTCACCACCGTCCACGCCAACAACGTGCTGGACGTGCTGGGCCGCTTCCAGCACATGGGCGTCGAAGTCTACAACTTCGTGTCCTCCCTGAACTGCATCCTGGCCCAGCGCCTGGTGCGCGTGCTCTGTCCCAAGTGCAAGCGCCCCGCCCCGCACCCCAGCCCCCAGGAGCTGGAGGAGAACGGCGTGGACGAGGCCTGGCTCCGCAGCGCCACCCTCTTCGACCGGGTGGGCTGCGTGGACTGCCACGGGACCGGCTTCCGCGGCCGGCAGGCCATCATCGAGTTCATGGGCCTCAACGACGAGCTGCGGGAGCTCCTGGTGCAGCGGGCCCCCGTCCGCGAAGTCAAGGCCGCCGCCCGCCGCGGCGGCATGCAGTTCCTCCGCGACAGCGCCATCGAGAAGGTCAGGTTGGGGATCACGACTTTCGCCGAGATCAACAAGGTGACGTTCCGCGAAGGAAGCTGAGGCCGGGAGTCACGCTCCTCTGACCAGTTCCCGCTCGAGGCTCTGCAGCTGCTTCAGGCGGGCGTAGGTGCCCGCCTGGGCGGCCAGGTCCTCGGGGGTGCCGAGCTGCTGGACCTTGCCCTCGTGGAGCACCAGCACCCGGGCGCAGGTCTCGGCCACGAAGACGCGGTGGGTGGCCAGCACCAGGGTGGACTTGCCGAGGAAGGCCCGGAGGTTCTCCAGGATGCGGCTCTCGGTCTCGGCGTCCACGGCGGACAGGGCGTCATCCAGCAGCAGCAGCCTGGGATGGCGCAGCAGGGCCCGGGCCAGGGCGGCCCGCTGGCGCTCGCCGCCGCTGAGGGCCACGCCCCGCTCACCCACCACGGTATCGAGCCCCTGGGGCAGGCGCTGGATCAGCTCGTCCAGGCAGACCACCCGGGCGATATCCCAGATCTCCTCCTCGGTGGCCTCGGGCCGGCCCATGGCCAGGTTCAGGCGCAGGGTGTCGGAGAAGAGGAAGGCCTCCTGGGGCACCCAGCCGAGGCCGGCCCAGTGGCGCCGGAGGCCCGTCTCGTCCAGCGCCGCCCCGTCCACCCGCAGGCGACCTGCCTGGGGTTCGCGCAGCCCGGCGAGCATCTGCAGGAGCAGGGTCTTCCCCGATCCGATCCCGCCCACCACGGCGAGGCTGTCGCCGGGGGCCAGGTCCAGGTCCAGGGGCCCCAGGCCGCGGCCGCTGTCGAAGCGGTGGACGGCAGCCTCCAGGACGAGCGCGGCGGGCTGCTCCGGAAGGGCGATGGGCGCGGCCGGCGGCAGGGCGGGCTCCGGGCTGTTCAGCACGTAGTCGATGCGCTCCTGCCCCGCCCGGGCCCGCTGGAAGAGGTTCACGGACCAGCCCAGACTCATCATGGGCCAGGCCAGGGCCACCAGGAATCCCGTGAAGGCCGTGAGGTCGCCCAGGTCGAGGACGCCCCGCACCATCAGGCTGCCGCCGTAGGCCACCAGCACCAGGGCGGAGACGCCGCTGATGAAGGCCGACAGGGGCGCGTAGGCGCTGAACACCACCGTCTGCTTCATGCTGAGCTCGGCATGGCGGAGGCTCAGCTCCCGGAAGTGGCCCACGCGGGCCTCCTCCAGGCCGAAGGCCTGCACCACCCGTTCGCCGCTGATGGTCTCGTGGCTGAAGGTGGAGAGCGCGGAGAAGGCCAGCTGCAGCTTCTGCTGGATGGCGTGGCTCGCCTTCCCGATGAGGTAGAAGCCCAGGGCCAGGAAGGAGAAGGGCAGCATCACCGCGAGGGTGAGCCGCCAGTTGATGTGGACCATCAGGCCCAGGGTGACGGGCAGGATGGACACCACCTGGAGGAAGCTCATGAGGCCCGGTCCCGTGGCCATGCGGACCGTGCCCACGTCATCGCCCACGCGGGACATGAGGTCGCCCACCCGCTGCCGCTCGTAGAAGGCGAAGGGCCGGCCCAGGAGGTAGGTGTACAGGCCCTCCCGCTGCTCCCGCTCCACCTCGCGGCTGAGGCCGATGAGGGTGTTCCGCATGAAGTAGCGGCCGACGCCCGCGGTCAGGGTGAAGGCCAGCATCCAGAGGAGGTAGATCCGGGAGCCGTGCCAGTCGCGGAGCTCCAGGGCGTGGACGGCCTTGCCGGACCAGAAGGGCACCACCGAGGCCGCCACGCTGCACCACACTGTGGCGGCCAGCCCCCCGTGGAGCTTCCGCCGGTGGCGGGCCAGGAGAGGCCACCACCAGAACAGGCTCGATCTCGAAGCGTCCGCCAAGGTTCCCCCCTGTTCAGAGTAGCAACACCCATCCCGCCGCCGGCACCCGGCCTCGAAGGGGACTTGGCAAGCCCCGGCCACCGGCGCATCCTGGGAAAATTCAGGAATCACCTCATGCGGAACAAACTCGCCATCCTCCTGCTCTCCCTGGCCACCCTCGTGGCCCATGCCCAGATGGTGGAGGAGAGCTTCGCGCGGGACCCGGGCCCCCTGGATTTCGTGAAGGGCGAGGGCTTTGAGCAGTCGATCCTCCAGGCCCTCACGGGGGATGCCCTCGTGGGCCTCGATGCCGCCGGCAAGGTGGTGGCCCGCCTGGCCGCCTCCTGGAAGGTGAAGGACGGCACCTTCCTCTTCAGGCTCCGCAAGGACGCCCGCTTCACCGACGGCAGCCCCGCCGAGCCGGAGGACGCGGTCTGGACCCTCCAGGCCATCCAGGCCGATCCCAAAGCCAGTCCCACCAAGCGCGCCATCCTGGAAGGCGCCCGCGTCGAGTTGAAGGACGGCCAGGTGGCGATCCAGTCGCCCATGGCCCCGGGCCGTCTGCTCATGGCGCTGGCCCGCATCCCCATCGCCCAGCGCGGCCACCCGGACCGCGGGACCGGCCCCTTCCTCCTGCGGCACGACGGCGGCGACTGGCGCCTCCTGCGCCGGGACCATTTCCTCAAGCCCACCATCGAAGGCCTGCATTTCCGGATCCTCGGCGACAGCCAGGCCGTGGCCCAGGCCCTCCAGAAGGGCTGGCTCAGCATCGGCGTGCCCCCGGCCCGCCTGCAGTCCCAGCCCCCGCAGGGCTACCGCGTGGTGACCCAGCCCATGACCTACCAGCTCGTGGTGTGGAGCCGCATGGGCCTCGCCCCCCTCCAGGCCATGGAGCGCTGGCGGAAGGACGCCTTCCCGCCCCAGCTCCTCGGCGCCGGTGCCCGCCCGAGCCGCGGCCTGTGGCCCGGGGCGCTGGGCTTCGAGGAGCACGACATCGACGCGGCGACCGTGCCCCTGCCGAAGGGGCAGCCCCTCCCCCTGCTCTATGCCGCCGGCGACGAGCCCGTGGAGAAGCTCCTCATGGCCCTGCGCGAACGGGCCCGCAGGGACGGCATCCCCATCGACCTGCAGCCCGTCGATCCCGCCCTCCTGGCCGCCCGGCTCCAGAAGGGGGACTTCCAGCTGGCCTGCTACATGGCCACCTTCGACCCCGAACCCTGGTCCGTGCTGGAGTACATGGAGCCCCACGGCCCCCTGAACCTCACCGGATGGAGCAGCCCCGCCCTCGCCCGGATCGTGTCCCGCCTGAAGGATCCCGGCGATGTGGCCTGGACCGATCTGCAGAACCTGTGGGCCAAGGCCCCCGGCGCCCTGCCCCTGGTGGACTTCCACAGCATCGTCTGGGTGGACAAGCGGCTCCAGGTGACGCCCGGCCTCCTGGGCCTCTACCTCTCCACGCCCGGCGCGGCGGGATGGCGCTGGGAGAAGTAGGGCGCGACCGCCTCCAGGGGCTCGCCGTCTGGAGCCTCGGCCTCGCCCTGGCCCTGCTCCTGCCCGGCGCCCTCTGGAAGTCCGCCCAGCCCCCGCCCTTCCCGGTCCACGCCCTGCTCCCTGCGGCCCTCGCCGCCGGTTCCCTGGCCCTCGCGGCCCCCCTGCTGGCCTGGCTGGGCGGCCCGGACCTCGCCCGCCGCAGGCCCCTGGCCCTGCTGGAGGCCCCGCCCGACCTGCTCTGGGCGGCGCTCCTGCTGGCGCTCTGGCCCGCGGCCTGGGGTCCCCCCGGGCTGGGCGGCTGGACCACCGCCTTCCTGCTGGCCGCGTTGCCCGGCGAAGTGCGCTGGCTGGCCCAGGCCCTGCCCCCGGAATCGCCCTTCCCCGCCGCCTGGGGGCCCGCGGCCGTGCGGCTCGCGCGGGGGCTGGCCCTCCGGCGCCTCTGGGGCCGCTGGCTGGCGGCACGCCTGCCGCTGTGGCTCACCGCCACCCTGGTGATCGAGCGCCTCCTGGGCGTGCCCGGCCTCGGCACGGACTGGATGGACCGCATCGCCCGCCGGGACCGGGCCGGCCTCGCCGCCTGGATCCTCGTCCTCGCCATCCTGTGGCTCCTGGCCCGCCCCCTGGAACAGGAGGAGGCATGAGGGGCCCGCGCCTCGCCCTGGCCTGGCGCCTCACCTTCCTGGGGGCCTACCTGCTGCCGGAGGCGGCCCTGGATCCCTGGCGCGGCGGCGCGGGGCCGAGCCTGCGGCATCCCCTGGGCCTCGATGACCTGGGCCGCGACAGCCTCCTGCGCCTGCTCCTGGCGGGGAGCCGGAGCCTGGGCTTCGCCAGCCTCTGCGCCCTGCTGGCCCTGGCCGCGGGCCTGGTCCTCGCCGTCGGGGCCGGCCGCTGGCGCGGGGCCCTCTCCGCCCTGCGGAACCTCCCGCCCCTGCTCTTCCTGCTGCCCCTCGCCGCGGCCTTCGGCGGCCTGGCGCCGCTGCCCCTGGCCCTCCTGCTGGGCGGCCTCCTGGCCCTGCACCTGGAGGCCCCCCTGCGGGCGCGTGTGGAGGCCTTCCGCCGGTCGCCGGCCTGGCTCTCGGAAACCCTCATGGGCGCCGGGCCCGCTTCCCGCCTCCGCCGCTGGGCCCCCTGGGGGGTGGATCAGCTCGCCCCGCTCTTCCCCAGCGCCTGGCTCGGCGCGCTCTGGGGCGAAGCCACCCTGTCCGCCCTGGGCCTGGGACCCGGCCCCACCCACGACAGCCTGGGCCGCATCCTGGCGGAGGAGCTGCCCCGCCTGGCCACGGACCCCAGCCCCCTCGGATGGGCGGCCCTGGCGGCCGTCTTGGCCTTAGCATGGACCTCCACCCTCTCAGAGGAACCCGCATGAGCCTCGTCGGACAGCCCTTTCCCGCCTTCGCCCTCCAGGACGACCAGGGCGCCAGCGTCACCAACCGCGACCTCCGCGGCGCGTGGACCGTCCTCTACGCCTACCCCAAGGACAGCACGCCGGGCTGCACCACCGAGGCCTGCGACTTCCGCGACAACCTGGCCCGCGTGCAGGCCCTCGGCGCCCGGGTCTACGGCCTCAGCCGCGACAGCCTCAAGAGCCACCAGAACTTCAAGACCAAGCAGGCGCTCACCTTCCCCCTGCTCTCCGACCCCGACTGCGCCCTGCTGAAGCCCCTGGGGGCCTTCGGGAGGAAGGTGATGTATGGCAAGGAGATGGAGGGGATCCTCCGCAGCACCTTCCTCGTGGATCCCCAGGGCATCGTGCGCCACGTCTGGCCCAAGGTCAGCGTGAAGGGCCACGTCCAGGACGTGATCGACACCCTGGCGAAGCTGCGGGGCTGACGTGAACTGGAGCCTCCTGCGCATCGAGGCCCTGCTGCCCCTGGTGCAGTCCCTGGGGCTGACCCTGCTGGCTTGTGCCTTGTTCGCGCTGCGCCTCCACCTCCAGGGCGGCAGCAGCCAGATGGCCCTGCGCCGCTTCCTGCGCTTCACCGCCCTCGCCTTCCTCCTGGCCTTCACCCTCGCCGCCCTCTGGAACGCCCGGCTGACGCTCCGGGGCCTGGCCGGTGCCTTCAGGGCACATCCCCGCGACCAATACGCCATGGGCCTCCTGCGGCAGAGTGGCCGCGGCTTCCTGGCCCGCGATCCTGCGAAGGCAGCGGCCTGGTTCCGCAAGGCCGCCGACCAGGGGGATTCCGACGCCCAGGTGGCCCTGGCGCGAGCCAGTCTGCGGGGCGAGGGCGTACCGAAGGATCCCGCCGAGGCCCTGCGGCTGGCCCTGGCCTCCGCCACGGCCGGGAACACCGAGGCCATGCTGCTGGCCGGGGATCTGCTCAAGTTCCAGGATCCCGCCCGGTCCCAGGCCCTCTACGACCGGGCCCGCAGCGCTCTGGAGGGCCAGGCGAGCCGAGGTGAGGCCCAGGCCATGCTCACCCTGGGCCTCCTGCACCTCCAGGGCCGGGGCGTCCCGGTCGATCCCGTGGAGAGCTATGCCTGGATGCTGGCGGCGGATCGCCGGGGGCTTCCGCCCCTTCAGCGGGTTCTGCTGGTCCTCTCCGGCAACCGCCTCACCCCCGCCCAGCGGGCCCAGGCCGCCGAACGTTCGAAGGCCCTTGTCCCGTCGCCAACCAAAAGCGGAGACAGGATGAACAGGATTGAAAAGAAGGATTAACAGGATTTCAGAAGGCTTTTAATACTGTTAATCCAGCATTTAATCCTGTTCATCCTGTCCAGGCTTTTCAGGGTCGCCGCGTCAATCGGCCATGATGCTGTAGCCGCCATCCACATAGAGCACCTGGCCGGTGATGCCGCGGCCCATGGCGCTCACGAGGAAGAGGCCGGCGTCGCCCACCTCCTCCTGGTCCGTGTCCTTCTGCAGGGGGGTGCGGGTGCGGTGGTGCTTGAGCATGGAGCCGAAGCCCGAGATGCCCGAGGCGGCCAGGGTCTTGATGGGGCCTGCGGAGATGGCGTTCACGCGGATGCCCTGGGGGCCCAGGTCGGCGGCCAGGTAGCGCACGCTGGCCTCCAGGCTGGCCTTGGCCACGCCCATCACGTTGTAGTTGGGCACCACCCGGGTGCCCCCCAGGTAGCTCAGCGTCACGATGGAGCCGCCCTCGGCCATCAGGGGCGCGGCGGCATGGGACACGGCCGCCAGGGAGTAGGCGCTGATGTCGTGGGCCACGCGGAAATCCTCGCGGCTGGTGTCGAGGAAGCGGCCCTCCAAGGCATGCCGGGGCGCGTAGGCCACGGCATGCACCAGGAAGTCGAGCTTGCCCCACTTCTTCCGGATCTCGTCGAAGGCCATCACGATCTGGCTGTCGCTGCCCACGTCCATGGGCAGGATCAGGGGGTGCTTCAGGTCGGCGGCCAGTTCGCGCACGTTCTCGCCCAGGCGCTCGTTCTGGTAGGTGAGGCAGAGCTGGGCGCCGGCCTCGGCCACCTTCTGCGTGATGCCCCAGGCGATGGAGCGCTTGTTGGCCACGCCGATGATCAGGCCCCGCTTGCCTTCCAGCAGCCCGCCCTTGATGGTCATGGGTTCTCCTCCAGAGCCGTGTCCAGACAGTCTCCCAGCATACCGCAAACCCGCGCCAATGCGCTATACCCGGGGTAAGGATGCCTCCCTCGGGGCGATCAGAACCCCGTCAGCAGCAGATCGATCGCCTGAAGCAGCTCCGCCCTCGCACTGGCGAGGTTCCCCAAGACCGGTCCCAGGCGCCGCTGGGGAATGCCCGCCAGCTCGGGCACCATGGCCACCAGCTCCTGCCCCTGGAACCGCAGCAGCGGGGTGAGGCGGGTCATGGCCTGGGGGCCTGCAACCTGCTTCCGGTACAACGGCACCACGACCCGGGTCCCCAGGATGGCGAGCAGGTCCGACTGCACGTCCAGCAGGAACGGGATGTCTCCGTTCGTCCTGGGATCCGGGTTCCCGAAGACCGCATACGAGGCCATCAGAAGGACCGCAGCCCGTCGCTGAACACGCCCTCCGCCTCGACGCGACGGTTGTAGGCCCCGATGGCGGTCCGGTTCTCTTCGGCCCAGCGTTCGGCCCACCGGGCGCTCACAGCGCACGCCAGGGCCTGCTCCGCCACACCGGAGAGGTTCAGCCCCAACTCCTTGCCCAGCCTCACCAGATCGCTATTGAGCGTGAGGTTGACGGCACGTTTCGGCGCATTCTGGGAGAAGAGGGGCTGCATCAAGCCTCCACACGAATCATGCACATGAATCATGCGCACCCTGCTGCGCTGAGTCAAGGCCTGCCGCCCTTTTTCTAAATCCTGTTCATCCAGCGTTTCAATCCTGTTAATCCTGTCCAAGCTTTCCCAGGGTTCCCATGCTGCTCCCCGCCCCGCCCGCCCTTGCCGTCCAGGCCCCCTCCTATCGGGCCGATCTGGACGCCGGCCACTACCTGAAGGTGCTGGCCGAGGCCGGAGCGCGCGTGCGCCAGAACCCCGACGAGGCCCAGGCCTGGGCCGCCCAGTCCCAGGCCCTGTCCAGCCTCCAGCGCTTCGGCGAGGCCCGCGCCGCGGCGGACCGCGCCCTGGCCCTGCGCCCCGGACTGGCCGACGCCCTGCTGGCCCGGGGCCTCGCCCGGGCCGGCACCGCCATCGCCCAGCGCAACCTCGGCTCCCTGCGCAAGGCGCTGGGCGCCATGGACGATCTCCGCGCCGCCACCCAGGCCGATCCCACCCTGGCCGATGCCTGGATGAGCCTGGGCCTGGCCTACGAGATGCTGCCGGGGCTTCTCGGCGGCAGCACGCGGAAGGCCCTGGCCTGTGCCGAATCCCTCCGGCGGGTGGCCCCCGCCCGGGGCGACCTGCTCCAGGCCCTCGTCCTGGTGGAAGAGGACCGCTGGCGCGACGCCGAGCCCTTCTTCGGCCGCGCCCTGGCCCAGGCCCCGAAGGATCCCGAGGTCGTGAGCCAGTACCTCGATGCCCTGGACCGGCGCGCCGCCAAGAAGGCCCTGGGCGAGGCCGGAAAGAACGCCCGCCTGCTGGCCGAGGCCGCCCGCCTCATGCCCAACGTCGCCACCCGCGCCCGGGGCGTGGCCGGCGTCAGCGATGCCTACCTGAATGCCGGCCGCCCGGATCTGGCCTGGCAGGTGGTGCAGGACCACCTGGGCCGCACGGACGCCCCCAGCCTCCTCCGCCTCCAGCTCGGCAAGGTCTCCGCCCGCTCCGGCCAGCACCTGCCGGAGGGCCTCGCCGCCCTGGACCAGGTCCTGCGCGAGCCCCTCGAAGGCGGCAGCGCCGGCTACGCAGGCGCCTGGTGGCGCAAGGGCCAGATCCTCCAAGCCCTCGGCCGCCGGGACGAAGCCCGCCATGCCGCCCGGGAGGCCCTCAAGCTCGATCCCAACCACCGGGGGGCGAAGGAATTGCTGGAGGGGTCAGCCCAGGGGTGATGCCCGGGCGCCGCTCTCCGATCGTGGCCTATACTCTCCGCAAAGGAGTGAGCCATGGCCAATCCAGCTGAGCTGATTGTCCGCGATCGCGCCATCTGCGGCGGCCAACCGGTTCTCAAAGGTACGCGGGTCTTGCTCCGTTCCGTGCTCGGATACCTGGCGCAAGGAGAGAGCATCGAGACCCTACTGGCCGACTACCCGAGCCTGACCCCTGATCACATCTGGGCTTGCATCGCCTTCGCCGCGGCCTCAGCCGCAGAGGATCTTCCCGCACCGCCACCCCCGCCCAAAGGCACCCAGGCGGCGTGATGAAGCTCAAGCTCGATGAGAACATCCCCTTGCGGGCTGCGGGGCGCCTCAAGGCCATGGGATTTGAGGTGGATACGGTTCTAGACGAAGGTCTCGGCGGCCGTGAAGACAGCGCGATCTGGGCAGCAGCCCAATCGGAGCGCCGGTTCTTCATCACCCAGGATCTGGACTTCTCCGATTTCCGGCGATTTGCTCCAGGGGCCCATCAGGGCGTCATGCTGGTGAGGATCCCCGAGGACGACCAGCCAAGACTTCCCGACCTTCTGGCCACCTGGTTCTCCACCGAAGATTGGACCACTTGGGCGGGCGCCTTCGTGGTGGCCACCTCCCACAAGCTGCGCGTGTCCCGCCCCTGACGGCCTGGGCCCGAATGCCGGAGACCAGGATTGGAACCCAGCCTTGATCCCGCCCCGGACCAGGTCCTCCGCGAGCCCCTCGAAGGCGGCAGCGCCGGCTACGCGGGGGCCTGGTGGCGCAAGGGCCAGGTCCTCCAGGCCCTCGGCCGCCGGGACGATGCCCGCCATGCCGCCCGGGAGGCCCTCAAGCTCGACCCGAACCACCGGGGGGCGCGGGAGCTGCTGGAGGGGATGGGTTAAGGATCAGCCTCCGTGCCCCGAGAAATGAGCCTGCTCCCAAGCCTAGACGCTACTAACTGATGGACACGAGATTCAGGAAACGAGGCTGCCACGCAGCTCGCAGCAGATCTTCACAGAGCCGGCCACGAGCACGCAGGGGGCTGGTTCGATGTGGTGAGCTCCTTTCGGAGATCTACACCCCGTTACCGCCTACGTGGCCTGGGCCAGCTCCCGGTAGCTGATGCGCCCTCGACCATCCCCGGATTGGAGATATGGCGAAGGTTCTTCCAAGTCCAGCCTGGTCCTCGGCTTTAAGTTTTTCCCCGAATCCCCTCGGATGATCCCCCACACTTGAAGCCATAAGACTCGGGGTACTCCGAATGATCAAGTTGATCGCCTATCTGATCCTCATCGCGGTCTCTGCCCGCGGCATCCAGCAGATCTGGGAGCCTCGAGACGAGGAAAATCGCGCCTTCGGTGAAGACCTGCTGGTGCTCACCTCCCTGGGGATGATTCTTTGGTCAGCAGAAGTGTGGTTTTTGGCCGCCCTTCAAATTTTGAATGCTGACCATCTTCTTGAAGCTGGACTATTCGTGACAGCGGTTCTCGTCCTTTGGGGGTGGGTCAAGGGTCGTCCTATTGACACCTGGCGTCTACCTCGGCCCCGCCTCCCAGACGGGGGATTTGAACGAGCGACCTGGGTTCTATTCGGCCTTCTGGTGACCTTCGCCCTCTGGCGTGGGTGGCTGCTTCCTACCCTGAACACGGATGCTCTCTACCTCTCTCTCCCGAAGGCGGACCAGTACGTGGCGGATCGCGGGATGAACCTATTCATTCCCCCGGCCCAGGCCTGGATGAGCCACGCGGCTGAGCCCTCCACCTACGAAATGCTGCTGGCCTCGGTCATGTCCCTTGTCGGAAACGACCACCTCACGGAATGGGTGGCCACCTGCTCTGGGGCCCTCTATGCAGTGATGTGTTTCGTGCTTTTCAGACAATGGTTCAAGGCGCGTCTCACGGCCTATCTCGGCTGGGTGCTGGTTCTGTCCGTCACCGTGTTTCTGCTCCACCTGTCCTCGGACAAGGCAGATCTGACGACAAATCTCGCCTGCCTGATGCTGATCACCTGGACCGCCCGGAGCCTGGGCCGCCCCACAACCTGGAACCTGGGCATGGCTGTACTCTCAGGATTCCTGCTCCTGGGCTTGAAGAAGTCCGGCTGGTTGGTGTTCCCGATATTCATGCTCATTCTCCTGGTGCGGATGATCCGCCGACCGGCGATAGGCCTTCCCCGTCCGCGCTACGGCCTGTTGATCCTGTTGGCCTTGGTAGGTCTGCTTCTTCTGGGAGGACTCAATCATCTGTACCTCTGGGCTCAAACGGGCAATCCCTTCGGGGTGTATCAAGCGGGAGATCAACTCGCTTCCTCTGCGTTCACCCTCGGCGACCCACTTCGATTTCTCGCCATCGTGGCTTTGGCCCCCTATATCGTCTCGTCGCCCCGAACCCTGCATCTGCCATGGAATGGCCAGGATTGGTACTGGCCGCCCTACAACCTGTTCTTCAGCCACTTCGGATATGCCTTCATCATTGTCCTGGTGCTCAGCCTCTGGGCTGGGCTTCGCGGCCTCCGGCGCGGGTCAGACCCGCGAGTATCTCCTGCGGCTAAGCCCTGGATCTGGCTGGCCCTCCTGGCGACGGCGATCATCGCCTCCCACCGCCGTTCCTACGATGGCGAATTCGCCACCACGGCTAGGTTTGTCCTGTTTCTGGTGCCCGCCCTGCTTGCGGGGGGGGTGTTGCCATTGCTGGACCACTGGTCCATGCCCCTGTCCAAACCGGCCCTCCGGCGGACCCTTCTCGCCTCCACCCTCGCCCTGGCCTCCTTCAGCGCCCTTCAGGCCTATCGATTGGACGCCCATGCCCCATGGCCCTATGTGGCAGATCTTTGGGCTCATCCAGATGCGCGTCGCATGATTTTCATCAACCCCAACCGTGTCACCTCAATGGTGGATAGGATGGCGGGCCCGGGGGATGTCATTGCCAGCGATCTCACCTTCCAGACCTGGCTTCATCCTTTGTGGGGAGAGGAACTGACCCGCAAGGTCCAACTCATTTCTTGGGAAGGAGGCCGCGCCCACATTCCAGCCGAGGCCCAGTGGGCCGTGGCTGACAACCTGTGGAACCAGGTCCGGGGGAACGGTCAGCAGCGGATTCGCACCGCCGCGGATCTAGCCAAAGTACAAGGGTGGGGGCTCCCCACACCGCGGGATACGGCGCTCTACCGCCAGCTCCGGCAGGATCCCCATTGGCGCCTGATCCTCTCCAACGAATTCGGGAACCAGTGTGCCTTCCAACGGGTGTACCCGGCCGGAACCCCGGCAAGTCATTGACGCACTGCGCCGCCTGGGTGCCGCATCACGTCGGGAAGAATGCCATCCCTCGGCCGCTGATCATGGTAAGGTGGTGCATCCCCAAGCCATCTACCGTTCTTTACAACCATCCCCAACCTGGCACGAGACTTGAAACCCAAGCTCGGCCCTAATCCCTAAGGAGACGCCCATGAAGAAGCAGTCTGGCTTCACCCTCATCGAGCTGCTGCTGGTCCTCGCGATCATCGGCATCATCAGCGCCATCGCCATCCCGGCCCTGCTCAGCCAACGCGCCCGGGCCCGCGACAAGTCCTCCATCGACAACATGACGGGGTCCTTCGGAGACCTGATTGGTCAGTATGACAAGCTCCGAGAGGCTGGTACTCCCGCGTCGACGATCCCGACCAAGCTCGGTTCCTATATCACGATTAATCTGGCCGCCAATAAGAACCCCTGGGACCCCCAAACCCTTGCCTTCAATGCATCTGTAACCCCCGTTACTGCAAAGACATCGGTTACTGGTTTCACGCAGGGCCTGACGGCCTCGGTTCTTGGCCAAACCCACTACTACATTCAGGTCCCCAACACCACCAGCGGCATCGGGTTCTTCGGCGGTGCTGTGAAGGTTCAGAATTCAGTCAATGGTCTCACTACCGTCACGAAGGCTGCAGCCATCGAGTAGATCCTGTCGGCATTATCATTCTTGCCATACAGGGGGGGCCATGCCCCCCCTGTATGCGTTTGTTTCCTCGATCCTGGAGCCCTCGATGCGTTTCCGTATTCCAAGGCTTAGACTCCTTGCGGTAATCCTGTTGGGGCCCGTGGCCTTGGCGTTCCTATTCCTGGCCTTCGTTCTCTACTACAAGTGGGCCCAGGCGGGCATCACCGGTTGGTTGGCTGACGCCATGCATATGCAACCCATCCGCGATTTCGGGCGCATGTACGTGTTGCGGATCCTCCTACCCCTTTACACCATCCTGGGGGTGGCACTCTGGCTGCTGACCTTAGCACCTTTGGCACTCATGGACCGGGCCTGGGCCAAGAGTTGGCGCGCCCTGGAATGCCTCAACTTGGGCCTGGCGGCCTTCCTCTGGGTCCATGTGTGGCTATGGTGGCAGGTACCCACGGCGCTCTGGACGTTTCCAGGGCTTCGGCAGGTCCCTTTCCTGGTGTTGTTCCCCATGCTGGCAGCCGTGCCCATCACTGTTGCCTGGCGGGCCATGCATCGGCGCGGGTGGCGCTGGCCCAAGTCCCTGGTGGGTCTGGTGCTCTGGCTGGGCTTATGGGCCTTGCCGGGATGGCTGCCCCAGTTCCTCCCGGCCCCGGGAGTCACCCCACGGGGCGGAACGGCCCATTGCCAGGTGCTCATGGTGGGCCTGGACGGTTTGCGGTCCGACACCTTCCTGAAGGCCGCCTCGGGGCTCAAGGGCCTGCCCTACGAGAACTCGTACACACCCATTCCCGCTACGCGCCTGCTGTGGCACATCCTCTGGGGCGGTGACCCCCTCTTCTACACCGTGGGCCATGTGGGACCGTCCATCGAGGAGTACGAGCACCCCGAAAACCTGGCCCTGCTCAAGGAAGCCAAGGAGAAGGACTGGAAACCACGGTTCTACATTGACGATGGCGGCACGGTGGGCCTGGCAGAGCGCCAGATGGACCTGGACGATGCCCTCTCCCCCGCCGAGGGCTGGGAGAACTACGTCAACTCCAACCTGGCCGTGAGCTTCCCGCTTTACGCCGTGTGGGAGAACTGGTTCAAGCCCTTCCCCACCACCAATCCATGGGCCCCCCTGGACGCCGGCCTCAAGGAGGCCCTCCGGCTGGGCCGGGGCTCGAAATGGGTAATGTTCCATTCCTGCCTGGCCCACCAGCCCATCTTCCTCACCCGGGATGAGCTGGCCCAGACCGGCCGCTGGTGGACCCTCAGCCCTTCCGCCTACCAACCTGTGGCCGACAAGCGGTTGGTGACCCCCCAGCAAGCCCTGCATCCGGACCCCCGCACAGACACCTTCCTGGCCTACCAGATCCGGATGGCAGCGATCTTGAAGGCCTGGGAACCCATCTGGAATCGGCTGGATCGGGATCCCTCCTACCAGGGCGCCGTGCGGGTGCTTTTCTCGGATCACGGTGAGCGGTTCCACCATGTGGGCCCCGCCGGGTTCCAGCTTCAGGGCATTCACGGCTTCAACCTGGACCCCTGGGAGTGCCGCACGGCCATGCTCGTAGCGGGCCCAGGGTTCTCGGACAAGGTGGAAGCCACCCCTCGAACGGCTTCGGTAAGCCTGCTGGGCCTGAGGAATGGAACCCGACGCCTGATCCTGGGCCAGGGTCCCTTTGATGCCGCATTCTTCGAGGGGGCCTATCCCCTGGCCCCCATCCGCTACCACACCCTGAACGACGACGCATTTGGTGATCCGACTGGCAACTACCGCCAGATGAGCGACAAGGAAATCGCCGTCAACAGTTTCATCGCCCCCCATGGAGTCTGGTACACCCAATACGAGAAACCCGCCAGTGAGCGGGCCAAGGATGTGAGCGTGGGCTTGGCCAAGGGACCGGATCTCTGGATCTACAAGCCCCTGGTGGGGGGTGGCGCCCATGAACTCCATTACAAGGGCTATCAGATGGAGAGCCTGGAGAAGGTGGAGGAATCGGTTTATCAGGCCAAGAAGGCCGAGGTTGAGAAGCTGATGCCCCCCCTGGTGCCCATGGTCGAGAACGCCAAAGCAGCCTCAATAACGAAGGCCCCCTGACCGGGGGCCTTCGCCGGATTCTGATCCTACTTGTTGTAGGCAGCGTTTAGAGTCACTGCCCCGGTCTGATCCATGGTCAGGACCTGGGCGCTGCCCGCAAAGGGATCGGTCACGGTCAGCATGTACCCCACCCCTCCGTTGGTCACGGCCACACCATAGTTCATCTTCGAGGTTCCCTTCGCCGTGAACAAGGGGGCCCCTGCGCTGGCAGCAGGGGCCCCCCCGCTGGCGGTCCAGGCCCAGGCGGTGCCAGAGGCCGCATAGAGGCCGTTCTCGGCCCGCCGACTTTCCAGGGCCATGGCCAAGGCCTGGGCATTAGCCTGGGCGTCCCCGATGATCCTGGCGCGACGCCGCTGCCCCAGGAAAGCAGGGATGGCGATGCCGCTGAGGATGCCGATGAGGGCCAGCACCAGGAGAAGTTCAATCAAACTGAAACCATGGGCTGACGAGGAGCGGCGGGTCAGGCTGGGCATGGGACGACCTCCGGAGGTTCCGGGAAGCATAGCAAGGTCCGTGCTCGGAAACGGCAATGGGCCCCGGGGTGCCCTCAATCCTTGCCGAAGACGTTGGCCAGGTTGAAGATGGGCAGATACATGGCGATGACGATGAAGCCGATGATGCCGCCCAGAACGGCGATCATGATGGGCTCCATGAGGCTGGTGAGGTTGGCCACGGCGTTGTCCACCTCGTCCTCGTAGAAGTCGGCCACCTTGGACAGCATGGCGTCCAGGGCGCCCGTGGCCTCGCCCACCCCCACCATCTGCACCACCATGGCCGGGAAGACCTTGGTCTCGGCCAGGGGGGCGCTGATGTTCCGGCCCTGCTCGACGGCATCCTTGGACTTGAGGATGGCGTTGTGGATGACCTGGTTGCCCGCGGTGCGGGCCGTGATGTCCATACCTTCCAGGATGGGCACGCCGGAGCTGATGAGGGTGCCCAGGGTGCGGCAGAACCGGGCCACGGCCACCTTGCGCAGCACGTCGCCGATGACGGGGATCTTCAGAAGGACGGTGTCGATCTGGAGTTTGCCCTGAGGAGTCTTGTAGTACTGGCGGAGCCCAACGACGATGAACGCAAGGGCGATGGCCACGATGTACCAGTAGTTGATGATGACGTTCGAGATGGAGATGCACACCAGCGTGGGATAGGGCAGCTTGCTGCCCAGGCCCTCGTACATGGCCGAGAACACGGGGATGACCTTCACCATGATGATGACCACCACGATGATGGCGATGGAGATGACGGCGATGGGGTAGGTCATGGCCCCCTTCACCTTGGCCGTGAGCTTGACCGCCTTCTCGATGTAGCCGGAAAGCCGCTGGAGGATGACATCCAGGATGCCGCCCGCCTCGCCGGCCCCCACCATGTTCACGTAGAGATCGTTGAAGGCCTTGGGGTGCTTGGACAGGGCGGCCTGGAGGGTGAGGCCCTTCTCCACATCGTCCCGCACGGCCTCGATGATGCGCTGGAAGCCCTTGTGCTTCTGCTGGGCGCCGAGGATCTCCAGGCACTGCACCAGGGGCAGTCCTGCGTCAATCATCACGCTGAACTGCCGGGTGAAGATCGCCAGATCCTTGGAGGGCACCTTGCCGATGGACTTGCCCCCTTCGGAAGCCATGAGACGCACGTTGAGCACTTCGATGCCGTTGCGCTTCAGGGTGTTGGCGGCGGCATCCCGGGAATCGGAGACCAGGACCCCTTCCTGGAGCTCCCCCAGCCTGTTCTTGCCTTTCCATGCGTATGCGGGCATGTGGACCTCGAGGTGCGAGCAGGGATGGTGATGGATTCAGGATAGGCAGGAATGGCTGTCGGGTGAAGTCCTAGGTGTACTTGATGTTGGGGTTCCGGACCCCCAGCAGGGGGCTGCCGGGCTTGGCGGCGGGGGTGGGGGCGGCGCCACGGCCACCCGAGGCGGAGGTGCCGACCCCGCGGTTGACGAGCTCCCGGAGCTCGTCGGCGTTGGAGCTGTACTCGAAGGCCTGGTCCTGGGTGATGTCCCCCTTGAGCACCAGTTCGGAGAGGCTCTGGTTGAAGGTCTGCATGCCGTACTTCGCCTGGCCGGCCTGCATGACGCCGTAGATTTGGTGGATCTTGTCCTCCCGGATGAGGTTCCGGATGGCGGGGTTGGGAAGCATGATCTCCAGGGCCAGGGCGCGGCCCTTGCCCGACGACTTGGGGATGAGGCTCTGGCAGATGACACCCTCCAGCACCAGGGAGAGCTGGGCCCGGATCTGGGCCTGCTGATGGGAGGGGAAGACGTCGATGATGCGGTTGATGGTCTGCACGGTGCTGTTGGTATGCAGGGTGCCGAAGGTCAGGTGGCCCGTCTCGGCGATGGTCAGGGCCGATTCGATGGTCTCCAGGTCGCGCAGCTCGCCCACCAGCACCACGTCGGGGTCCTGGCGGAGGGCGGAGCGGAGGGCCTTCTTGAAGCTGTGGGTGTCGGCGTGGATCTCCCGCTGGTTCACCAGGGCGCGCTTGTGCCGGTGGACGTATTCCACCGGGTCCTCGATGGTGAGGATGTGGAGGGGCTCCTCGGTGTTGATCTTGTCCACCATGGCGGCCAGGGTCGTGGACTTGCCCGACCCGGTGACGCCCGTGACCAGCACCAGTCCCCGGGGCTTGTCGCACAGGGCCTGGACGGAGGGCGGAAGGCCCAGCTCGCTGAAGCTGCGGATCTTCTCGGGGATGGTGCGGAAGACGCCGGCGGTGGCGCCCCGCTGGTTGAACACGTTGGCGCGGAAGCGCGCGACGCCCTGCAGGCCGAAGGAGAAGTCCACCTCGAGGTCCTCCTCCAGGCGGTGCTTCTGCTGGTCCGTCATGACGCCGTAGCAGAGCCAGCGGGTCTGCGCGGCATCCAGGGGCGGCAGCTTGAGGGGCACCATGCGCCCGTCGATGCGGATCTGCGGCGCCGAATCCGTGGTGAGGTGCAGGTCGGTCCCCCCATATTCCACCATGGTCTTGAGGAGCTGCTGCAGGGGGACGACGTAGTTCGAACCGACTTCGCTCATGGAGGGCCTCAGGAATAACAAAAGCAAAAAAAAGATGACAGGATTAACAGGACGAAAGGCAGGATTAACAGGATTCTGGGCGGTGTGGGTGCCGGAATTTCTTTTTTACCTGGAGACTGCGAGCTCCGAAGTTCAATAGCAATGCCTGTTCCAGCCCGGTTGCAGCCAGGTAGTTGACCACTTGGACGCCGTGCTCGGGGAGGATGGCCTGAACAGCTTTCAGCTCCAGGATCAGACACCTTGCCACGAGCAGATCGACCCTGCAGTGCCCGACCAACTCCCCACGGTAGCGGACATCGAGCTTCACTTCCCGTTCAAAAGGAATGCCCTCAAGAGCCATTTCTATGGCCAACGCATTCTGGTACACCGATTCATTGAACCCAGGCCCCAGCATGGAATGCGCCCTCATCGCCGCGCCGATCACACGGCCCGAAAGCTCATCCGTGGTGGATCCACTGGGCATTAGTCGCATTTCCCTTTTGAAATCCTGTTAATCCAGTCTTCCAATCCTGTTAATCCTGTCAAAGATCTTTTCGTTGGAAGTGGATCGGCCCCTACAGCACGGTCTCGCGGATGATCTCCTCGATGGTGGTGATGCCGTCGAGGACCTTGCGGCAGCCGCTGCGGCGGAGGGTGATCATGCCCTCCTTCTGGCCCTGCTCGCGCAGCTCGATGGCGGAGGCTCCGGTGAGGATCATGTCCTTGAGGGTCTCGGAGATCTCCAGGACCTCGTAGAGGCCCAGGCGGCCCTTGTAGCCCCGCTTGTTGCAGGCCTCGCAGCCCACGGGCTTGTAGAAGGTGATGCCCTTCTGGATCTCCTCGGGCGTGAAGCCCACCTTCATCAGGGCCTCGTCGGGCTGCTGATGGGTGTCCACGGCCTTGCAGTTGGGGCACAGGCGGCGGACGAGGCGCTGGGCGCAGATGATGTTCACCGAGGTGGCCACCAGGAACGGTTCCACGCCCATGTTCATGAGGCGGTTGATGGTGCTCGGGGCATCGTTCGTGTGCAGCGTGGAGAGCACCAGGTGGCCCGTGAGGGAGGCCTTGATGGCGATCTCGGCCGTCTCGAAATCGCGGATCTCGCCCACCAGGATGATGTTCGGATCCTGCCGCAGGAAGGAGCGGAGGGCGGCCGCGAAGTTGAGGCCGATCTGCTCCTTCATCTGCACCTGGTTGATGCCCGGGAAGTTGAACTCCACCGGATCCTCGGCCGTGAGGATGTTGGTGTCCGGCGTGTTCAGCTTGGCGATGGAGGAGTAGAGGGTGTTGGTCTTGCCCGAGCCTGTGGGCCCGGTCACCAGGACCATGCCGTAGGGCTTGGAGATCTGCCGGTCCCAGCGCTCCAGGCTCTCGGGCTCGAACCCCAGCTTGGTGAGGTCGAGCATGAGCTTGTCGCTGTCCAGCAGCCGCAGCACGATCTTCTCGCCGAACAGCGTGGGCAGGATGCTGACGCGGTAGTCGATGACCTTCTGGCGGCCGCCCATGTTGACCCGCAGCTTGATGCGGCCGTCCTGGGGCAGGCGCTTCTCGGCGATGTTGAGCTTGGCCAGGATCTTCACGCGGGAGGTGAGGGGATCCTTCAGCTTCAGGTTGGGCCGCATGACTTCCATGAGGATGCCGTCGATGCGGAACCGGATGCGGTAGCTCTTCTCGTAGGGCTCGACGTGGATGTCCGAGGCACCGCGCTTGATGGCGTCGATGAGCACCATGTTCACCAGCTTGACGACGGGCGCATCCTCGCTGCCCCGCTTGAGGGCGCCGACGTTGATGCTCTCCTCGTCGTCGTCCGTGGTGTCGAACTCGGCGTCCGCGTCGAGCTGCTGCTCCAGCTCGGAGAGATCGATGTGCTCTTCCGCCTCGTCGAAGGCGCTGAAAGCGGCGGTGGCGGACCCGGCTGGCGGGCCTCCTGGGCCGCCGGAGCCCTGGGCCGAGCCGCCCCGGGTGCCGGTGCCGTCCCCCCGCAGGGCCACCTGGCTGGAGCCACCGTAGTAGCGCTCCACGGCGCGGATGAGCCCCATCTCGCTGGAGACGACGGGATCCACGTTGTAGCCCGTGTGGAACCGAACGTCGTCCATGGCGAAGATGTCCGTGGGATCGGACATGGCCAGGGTCAGCACGTTGCCGGTCCGCTGGAGGGGCAGCACCTTGTGCCGCTGGGCCAGCTCCGCGGGGATCAGGGCCACGACCGCGGCATCGATGGGGGGCCACTGCTCGAGGTCGGCCGCCGGCACGCCGTACTGCATGCCCAGGAAGCTCACGATGTCCTGATCGGAACAGTACCCCTGGCGGACGACGATGCTCCCCAGCTTCCCGCCTTCCCGCCGCTGAACTTTGATGACTTCTTCCAGCTGGGCCTCAGTGATGAGCTGGGCCTTGACGAGCATTTCGCCGAGCTTGCTGACCACCGAGCGCCTCCGGGATTGGGGTGAGGGGATGGTAACACCCCTAAGTGCCATCCCATGTATGCTTCTGCCATGTCCTCCCCTGGGACCCAGCCCCAGCGCCTGCTCCTGGCCCGGCAGCTCGTCCGGGAGAAGGGCCTGTCCCGGGGTGACCTCAACCTCCTGGAAGATGTCCTGAAGGCGGGCGGGGGCGACCTGGCGCCCCTGGTGGAGGCGCCGCCAGCCGGTCCCCGGCCCGGAGAGGAATCGCCGGCCCAGGCCTCCCTCCGGCGGAACCTGGGCACCTTCCTCGCCTTCCTGCACCAGTTCTCCCCCCGCAGGCTGGGCGAGGCCAGGCCGGCCATGGGGCTGGTGCTGCAGCACAGCCTGGGACGCATCGGGCTCCTGGCCGAGGCCGCCCACCGGGAGCTCCTGGCCGAGCAGGAGCAGCCTGAGTGGGTGAGCCTCCTGCTGGACCTGCTGGCCTCCCTGCGCGCCATGTCCCTGGCCCCCACGGAGGACGCGACCCACCTGCGGTCCATCTGGAGCGCCTTCCTCGCGGACCACAAGGCCCCCTTCCGGCGCATCCTCGGCGCCCTCCAGGCCTGCGAAAACGGCCCGGCCGCCGTGGCCCGCCTCAATGCCCAGATGAAGGCCGTGAACCGGGCCATCCAGGGCCAGGGCCGGCTGGAGGAGGCCCTGACCCGGCTCGCGGAGCTGCTCGAGGCCTGCATCCCCTCGGAGATCCACGAGCGCGTGGCGCCGCTGCTCCTGCTGGAGCATGTGGTCTCGAACCTCCGCCTGAGCCTCCTACGGCCCCTGGACCGGGGGGTCCATTGGCCGGCGGTGGAGCAGGTCCGCGGCAGCCTCCGCTGGCTCTGGGACCACCTGGGCTGGAGCCTGCCCCGGATGGAGGGCGACCGCCTCAAGGAGGCCATGCCCCCGGAGATGCGCCGCCTCCTCCAGCAGCTCCGCCGGGAGGATCAGCCCACCTTCACCCTGGTGGCCCGCGCCCTGGCCAACCACATCGCCCTGACGGGGCTGATCGAGACCCTGGAACCCGCGGCCACCGCCAGCCCCCGGGACCGCTACGCCGCGGTGCCCACCTGCCTGGTCATCGAGTCCGAGCTGGGCCGCATGGCGGACCGCGCCTACCACCCCTCGGGCATCGACACGCTCCCGGCGGAGCCGGAGGAGACGCCCCGCCTGCGCCTCTTCTTCCGCCAGGCCGTCCTCGCCCTGCGCCAGGACCAGAGCACCCTGCGCAGCCTCCTCCAGCAGGCCCTCGCCGGCCAGGATGCCGACCAGCTGGCCCAGACCCTCGACAGCCTGCGGGGCCTCCTCCTGAACCACCAGCGGCAGCTCATGGGCGGCCTGGTGGGCATCTTCTCGCCCGAGGTGCAGCAGCGGTTGTTCCCCGACTCCCCCAACCTCATGGAGGAAGGGGAGCGGCTCCGGCAGCGCCTCCAGCGTCTCTGGGAACAGGTGTCGCCCATGCACGGGCAGCTCCTGCTCCACCTCGAGCTGCAGGACTGGCCCCGTCTCGCCCTCGGCCTCTCCCAGGCCCACCAGCACGTGCAGGCCTTCCGCCGAAGCCCGGAGTTCCCCCTGATGCGCCGCCCGGACCGGGAGGAGGCCGAGGGGCTGGTCCAGCAGCTGAACCGCCTGCTGGAGAGCCCCGAGGACGTGCCGCAGGCCCTTCGGGACGGCATGGACCTGCTGGGTGACCTGCTCCGGTTCATGGAACTGTTCCTCCTGCGGATCAACGCCCGGATCCCCCTCATCCGGCAGGACCTGGAGGTGGCCCAGGAGGCCCTCAGCCTGGTGGCGGAGCTCAAGGCCGCCCCCGACGGGGAGCACACGCGCCTGTCCCACAAGCTCATCCAGACGGCCAAGCGCCTGGGTGTCCGCGATCCCCAGTCCCTCGCCCTGCTCAAGCGGTGGATCCGCGCCGAGCGGGGCCAGAAGGACACCCTGCCGGCCCTGGACCAGTTCGCCTCCCACCTCAGCCACCTCGCCCTCCGCCTTGAAGCGGCGCTCGGCTGAGCCCTCTGAGCCCATCGATCATGCCCCGCATCCACTGGCTGGAACCCCATCCCTCCCCGGCTGGCGACGCCCTCCGGAAGGCCCTGCCCGACTGGGGCCACCAGGTGGTCGATGGGGCCGGCAAGGGGACCGTGGTGCTGGTGGCCGAACGGCCGGACCCCCGGCTCATCCCCATGGAGGGGACCGAGCTGCTCTGGTGGGTGCAGGAGGGCGATCCCGAGGAGGTCAGCACGGTGCTGAACCTGCGCCCGGGCTGGGTGCTGCGGCAGGACCGCCCCCTGGAGGCCGCCCGGGCGGCCCTGGAGCACCTGCGGCAGCGGGACCTGGGCACCGATGGCTGGCTGCGGCGCATGCTCCACCAGGCCACCCTCGACGAGCTGCTGCGCCTGGTGCTGGACCGCGCCGTCCGACTTGCGGGCGCCCGGGGCGGCGCCATCTGGCTGCGCCGGGAGGACACTTTCTACCAGCAGGCCGGCGACGGCAGCTACCCCGAGGCCCCCCTGCCCCGCCGGGAGGCGGCCGACCTGGTGCGCCGGGGGGAGGCCACCCTGCTCTGCCCCTCGGAGCAGATGGGCATCCTGCGGCTGCTCGACCCGCGGGAGCGCCCGGAGGCCCTGCTGGCGAGCATCGCGGACGTGGAGCCCCTGCTCCTCAACGCCTGGCGTCTGGAGGAGAGCCGCGCCCTGTCCTTCAAGGACGACCTCACCGTGGCCCAGAACCGGCGCTGCCTGGAGGCGGAGCTGCCCAGGTCCGTCCGGGCCGCCGCCGCCAAGGGCGAGCCCCTGTCCCTCCTCTTCCTGGACGTGGACAACCTGAAGGCCATCAACAGCCGCTTCGGCCACCCCACGGGCAGCCACATGCTGGAGCGCGTCGCCCGCACCGCCCAGCGCCTCTGCCGCGCCCACGACCGGCTCTACCGCTATGGCGGCGACGAGTTCTGCATCCTCATGCCCGGCACCACCAGCCAGGGCGCCCGCAAGCTGGGGGAGCGCCTGATCCAGGTGCTGAAGGAGGCGCCCCTGGATCTCGACGGCGAGCAGGTGCCCGTGTCCCTCAGCGTCGGCATCGCCTCCTTCCCCGACCAGGCGGACGGCGCGGAGCACCTCATCGAGCGGGCCGACCGCGCCCTCTTCCAGGCGAAGTCCGCCGGGAAGGGGCAGGTGGTGGTGGCAGAGTAGCGGGGAGGCCTGGCCCTACTTCCGCTTCTTCTTCCCGTTCTTCTCGGAGCCGCCGAAGACCTTGGCCAGGAAGCCCTCCTCGGCCTCCCCGCCCGTGCCGCCATCCAGACTCCGGCGGAGCTGCTCGAGCAGCTCCCGCTGCTCGGCCGAGAGGGACTTCGGCACCGCGGCCCTGAGGTGGAGGTAGAGGTCGCCCCGACCCCCGCCCTGCAGGCGCGGCACGCCGGCGTTCACGAGCTTCACGACGTGGTCGGCGGGCGTGCCCGGGGCCAGTTTGATCTTGTCGGCCCCGTACGGGGTCTCCACGGGGAGGGTTCCGCCCAGCACCAGCAGGGGCCAGGAGACATCCAGCCGGCGGTGCAGATCGGAGCCGTCCCGCTCGTAGGCCGGATCCGGCTCCACGTCGAACACGATGTAGAGATCCCCCGCCCTTCCGCCGAAGCGTCCCGATTCGCCCTGGCCCTGGAGCCGCAGCCGCGTGCCGCGGTCCACGCCCGCGGGGATCTTGAAGCTGACCTTGGTCTTCCGGTGGACCCGCCCCTCGCCGCCGCAGGCCTTGCAGGGCTTCGGGATGAACCGGCCCCGGCCCTCGCAGCGGGGACAGGGGGCCAGCATCTGGAAGAAGCCCTGGCGGACGGCCACCTGGCCCTGGCCCCGGCACTGGGGGCAGGTCTCCGGCCGGCTGCCGGCCTCGCAGCCCGAGCCGTGGCAGGTATCGCAGGCCTCGAGCCGGGGGATGGAGAGCTCCATGGCCTCCTGGCCGAAGATGGCGTCCTTGAAGCCGATGCGGAGGTTGTACTGGAGGTCCGAGCCGCGCTCCTCGCCCGTGGACCGCCG
>Ga0079306_1000636_pt1 | contig 30320 bp, 21 predicted proteins | sample Methanotroph_Enr_FD_79181 | JGI IMG/M metagenome (GOLD analysis project Ga0079306, IMG submission 79181) | Enriched soil microbial communities from Old Woman Creek wetland in Ohio, USA - Methanotroph_Enrichment_5 | ecosystem: Environmental > Terrestrial > Soil > Wetlands | place: USA: Ohio... | reverse complement strand
TACCTTCTATTGGTGCCATGTTTTCTCCTATTGGCCATGCCCCGGGTCTCTTCACAAATTGTCCCCGATGACGGAACCGGGAGCCCTGATTCGAAATTTTCTGCCGGTTGGCAACTTATCCAGAGCGGGGTGGAAGAGAACCTGTTCTCGGTGCATTTTGCAAACAGCACCCATGGTTTTATCGGCGGAGCACTTACCAGATGTCTTAAATCAACAAATGGCGGAATCAATTGGTCTCCAGTCGCAGTGCCTTCCTATGCTGATTTTCAGTCCGTTTGGGCAACATCATCCAATGATGCCTACCTGGGTGGATGGGACAGTATATACAGCACCCACAATGGCGGAACAACCTGGGCAGGATCATATACACACACAATGAATTATGCAATAAATGATCTGCAGTTCCTTTCCCCTGACGATGGTTTTGGTTTCCTGTCGTGGACACTATTCGTTAAAACTACAGACGGTGGCAACAGCTGGTCAGAGCCAACCGGGGGATTTACAGCCTGGGACTTCTTTTCGGGTTATATGCTGGATCAAAATACAGGCTGGGCTGTCGGAGATTGCGGGGTCATTGCCAAAACCACGGATGGAGGTGAAAACTGGACACCTTATGAATGGAACGGCTGGATTGATCATACATGTGTACCGTTATGGGGCGTACATGCAACATCAGAACTGAATGCATGGGCTGTTGCTGACTCAGGTATCGCATTCCGGACCACGGATGGAGGAATTACATGGAGCCGCAACATAATTGCAGGAGATGAGGACCGGCTCACCGATGTGTATTTTATTAATGCCAACCTGGGCTATATTGTCGGATTCAACGGGAAAATATTCAAGACAACGGATGGTGGTGATAGCTGGATTCAGGAACCTCAACTGACTAGCTTTAACCTTAACTCCGTCTTTTTTATTTCTGATAAACTGGGTTGGGTTGTGGGTGATAATGGCACCATCCTGAGGTACGAAGGGACGAATGGTGGAGTAAGAAAAGAAGATAATAAAGGAGTCACGGGTTTGAATATTTTCCCCAACCCGGCGACAGGGCAATCCACAATTTCATTCAATCTGGCAGAGAAGAAACAGGTAAAACTGGAAATACGCGATATCTCAGGGAAAGTCCTGAAGAATATTTATAACGGTGAATTGATGCAAGGCGAACATGAGATGAGGTTAAACCTCGCGAACCTCAGCAATGGCATATACCTGGGCCACCTTTCTACCCAGGGGGAAAGCATTTGCAAGATTTTTATCATCAACAACTGATTAATAAAGAAAAGCAATGAAACCCACTCTCAAGTCAATTATCACTTTTACAGTCATGCTGATGATGCTGTCGGTTGCATCCATAAATAAGGCAGAAGGGCAGACTACCATGAGCATATTGCCGGTCAATACTTCTGCCGTGAGTTCCCAGGTTCTGAATGCCCGGCAAATGCAAAATATTTCCTTGCAACTGCAGGAATACTTTATTGTTCAATTGTCTGGCCTGGGCACCATCAGTAAATTATCAAGGGAACATATTTTGCTATTGCTCAAGGAGATGACGCCCCCTGATCCGGAGAACCTTTCAGCAGAAGCCTATAAACTGATCAGTAGGAAAGAGAACCTTCATTATATGCTTAAATGCGCTATTGAATCAATGCAGGCGGTTGATAAAAGTGTCCTGGCACCCATCCATATCATAATTGTCGATGGAACGAATGGGAAAGTGTTTTGGGAGAAAACCGTCCGGATCAATGAAGTTGTTTCAAGCACAGCCCTAACAGAGCACATCCTTCTGAATGAAGTGTTTAAGCCTTCCTTGACAGAAATCTCGAAGGAGATCAAAGCGCTCAAGTACTAGCATTTAATTAATTTGATAATTAGTTAATTTGATAATTTAAAAATGAAAACACAAATTTTTTCCCACAGAAACAGCTGCATAATTATTTTCGCCTTCTTTGTTTTAGGTATGATGGGTTGTAAAAAAGATGATCCAGGTACCAAAACAAAAACACCCCTATGGGTTTATAAAACCGAAGGAGATCCGTTTCATTCCAAACCCTGCGTGGCAGGAGATAATGTGGTCTTTTATGCCAGCAGCGATACCATGGAAGAGGGCATATACTTGTATTGTGTAAATCGCAATACAGGCAATCTCATTTGGAAATCGTTGGATACCCTGGCCTATGGGGCAGTGAGCCCGGTTATATATAATAACCTTATCATATCAGGCGGGTTGAATCCACATGCGTTTTTCCTGAATAATGGAAATCCGGCATGGAAATATGTAGACCCTGATTATTATCCTTTACAACATTCAATATACAACAATCCGCTTTTAGTTGGAGATGCTGTGTGCTTTGTAGGAATGCTCGGCGTTTCAAAGCATTCAGCAGCCAGCGGATCAAGGGCCTGGAAAACCGAAAATGGTGAATTGTGGTCTAATTTGCGTTTCTCAAGGCTTGTGTTTAATAACGGGAAACTTTATTTTGGGGACGCCTCCCTTAACAGGATTACTTCGTTCTGGGAAAATACCGGGCAGATCGATTGGTATATAACATTCGAAAAACCGTTTGCCAATTTTCCTGCCATTACCGAAAATGAGATTTTTATAGGGATCCAGGATTCCGATATCAACAACAAAACACTGCGTTGCCTGAATTTAGCTGATCAGTCAGAAAAATGGGCTGTGAAACTGGGAGTGATCTTCTCAGATGTTGTGGTCGAAGGTGATAAAGTTTATGCAATCGGGATGTCAACTATTCACTGCCGTTCAGCTGCCGATGGTTCTGAAATCTGGCATTACGAAATGTCGGCCGGTGCAGTAAGTGAACCTTTGGTAACAGGTAACAAAGTAGTCGTCGGATACGGCAATGGGCTCCTCTGCCTTAACTCGACCACGGGAGAACTTATTTGGGAATATGAAACAGAAGGAAATAGCAGCGGATGGGGATTCACCAGCCCCACCCTTGACGGTGACAGGTTCTATGTTTCCTGTGCTGATGGCAATGTTTATTGTTTCAGTGTCGATTGAAAAGTCGTATGTCCTTCTTTCAAATACCTGGTTACAACGGATTTATTAACCCCAAATAAAGTAATATGAAAACATTTCTTCGTTCAGCTTATGCTATTATGCTAATTGCTGCTTGCTTCCTGTTTCTTTTTTCGTCATCATGTAAAAAAGAAAGCGATAATGATACCAACAACCAGGATTTATTCTGGAATGAAAACTGGCTGATAGGTACCTGGGAAGCTACCACTCCTTCTGTCGGAGACCCTATATTTGACAATAAAAGAATAAGGATCGTTTTCGAGAAAGGGGCACTGAAAAGGACTGATACCGTTCCAAACAACGTGGTTAAAGAATGGTGGTATAGCGGGACTTTTACCTGGGACCTGTCTGCCGTTGCTCCCTGGAACATGAAATTTGTCCATACAGATTATCCGGCAGGCTATAACCTTATTGGCTGGCAATCGTCCAGTATGCTTCAGGCGGAAGTAACCGTGAATAATATTTCATTACGGATTGGTGATACAGTGAATATGGACCCTAACCCGGAACTTGATTTTGACCTGGACTGGGGTCCATATACCGATTATACCAGGGCAGTCCCAACCTACCTGGACTTTTATGGCGATATTGAAATATATATGGATGGTGTGAATTACAGGGCCGACTATCCGCCCAATACAGGCACAATGATACGCTTTGCCAAGAAATAAAACCGCATTGCATATTCTAAATTTCAGCTATTGAGCCCTGGCAGGGTTTGAGTGATAATTAGATGGTTGGAGCAGTTGCCCGGCATTTTTATCAAACTTGCCGGGCACTGCTGAAATTGGATGGATTTGATATTTGCCCTCTTTATTTTTGCCGGGTAGAATCCGCCGGTTCCGGAAGAGGAGGGTTTTTCAATTTTAACCCTGAGCTTGTCATAATATATTCACCTCCATTATCGTACTCTTCACTGTAATCCCTGAAATTTACCCTCCATACCAGGTGTTCGTCGAGCAGAACAACTGTATTAACTGGAATTCCCAGGATCATTTCAATGGATTGGTGATGCATGCCTTCGTTTTTTGGAAAGGTGAAATAGGGATTAAGGGTAAGTAAGGTGTCCTGGTAGTTGAAGCTGTAATTCATATTCATGAGGTATTCAGCAGCCCTGTTTTCGTTATAGGAAGATGCTTCGCGGATCGTGGTAATGATCATGCTGTCGCCCGGTGCGGGACGAATGCTTAGGTTGATCTCTCCCAGCACATCCTGGCTGCGTTTGGAAATATCAGTCCCCGCTAAGGGCTTCCAGTATTGATTTGGGTCCCTTTCAGCCACCGATAAGTGTATGGGCTGGCTTTTCCGGGCAAAGGTCCTCGCCTCTGATTTTGAGGCTGTTTCAGCCATGCTTTGCGAATATTGATAGATAGCTCCACCTCCAACAACCAGGCCGGCAAAGATCAGCATTCCAAAAACCACAAGGATTTGCCAGCGTATGGGAGGCCATTTCAGCATGAGCCGAAGTCCCAGGTATATGAACATTCCGGCAATCCCGACCACGAAAGAAGCTATGGCAATATAGGCAAGCCATCTTACTGCCTCACCCGGGATAAACCAGGCAAATATATTAGCCAGTGTAGTTGTGTCAAGATGGTACATGCCCGTGTTATAAGTTTCACGGATAATATAGGAAAGACTTAAACCCGTGAACAATGCAAGGACCATGAAGATCAGGAAAGCTCCTGAAGCCAGCCTGAGTATCTTGAAGATCAATCGGAAAATATGGCTGACCACTTCGGTGAGGAAACGCAAGAATTTTCCAAGGGAGCGAAGTACAGTATTGCTTGTACTTTTCAACCCGGCGCCAGCAGATGCTACCTCGTTCCGAAGGGTTCCGATATTGATGATCTGACGCTGCATTTCCAGGCGCTCCGAGGTGGTGCGGGCTTCGGGGAGGATCAACCAGAGGATCACGTAGAGTACTATACCTATCACGTAAAACAGGGTCAATACTACAAAAAGGATTCGTATCCAGATAGGGTCAATGCCAAACCAGGCTGCTATTCCTGCTGCTACGCCGCCAATCTGCCTGCTGTCGGGATCACGGAAGAGTTTCCCGCTGGTTTTGATCCTCGGTTCTTTCGAATGCCCATCGGTGTCATTGTCCGAAAGCTGGTCGGGCTCGCCCATACCGGCAATCACTTCATTGATGTGCTGAAGGGTGATGATTGAAACTCCCGCTGTTTTCTTCTGTTCAAGGAGTTCTGCTATCCGGCTTTCGATGTCGGCTATTATCTCCTCCCTGCCCTGTTCAGCAGCGAAAAAGGATCGCAGGCTTGAGAGGTAGCTGTTCAGGCGTTCATAGGCGTCGTCATCGATGTTGAATACCCGCCCTCCTATATTGACTGAAAAGTTCTTTTTCATTGTTGGTTGTTGTTTGTTGGTTCTGAGTTGTTTGTGCCTGAAAGCAACAGGCTTACCGCTGTTACGAGTTCATTCCATCCTGAATTCAGTTCACCCAGGAAGTCGTGGCCTGTTTGGGTTACAGAATAGTATTTCCTGGGAGGGCCTGAAGTGGATTCTTCCCAGCGGTAACTGAGAAATCCTTCATTCTTCAGCCGGGTGAGAATGGGGTACAAGGTTCCTTCGACCACGATGAGCTGAGCTTGCTTGAGCCGCTCGAGAATGTCGGAAGCATAGGCTTCATTACCGTTGATGGCAGCCAGGACGCTCATCTCCAATACCCCTTTCCTCATCTGTGCAATGGTTGATTCTGCTTTTTCCATGGAGGTAAATTGATAATTACGGGACAAAGATAGTACATTAAACAGTACTATGCAATACATAGTACTAAAGATTGCAAAATATTATTTTTAATATTTAATTAACAGGTTGATATATTGGATTATATGGTATATTTCAAAATTAAATTCTCATTTTCTTTATCCGTGTAAATCTGTATTTCCTGTGTCATCAGTGTGCTAAATCAAGTGAATAGCACACTGATGACACTGAAAGGAACGGATTTATACGGAAAGATTTGCCGATTAATGTGTCAACATATTGAGAAATCAGAATATTATGTATTTTAGATTGAGTTTTAATCCTGAACAAATGGCAAAACAGCTTTTCTTTTCCATTGCCCTGCTCATCACTCTGGGAGTTTTTTCATTTACCATCTACCGGCTTTCCCGCTGGTTCAAATTCACAAAGCCTTTCCCGGTAAGCGAATATGGCAAACGGTTCAACCGCATGATGGCCGTGGCATTCGGACAGTCGAAGATCCTACGCAGCCCGGTAATTGGACTGCTCCATGCCCTGGTGTTCTGGGGATTTATGGTCATAACCCTGGGAAGTGTTGAAATGGTGATTGAAGGGTTGACCGGGATGGAAAGACCCATGGACATGACCGGTTGGTTTTACGGTTTCGTGACGGCTTCGGGGGACATCATGGCATACGTAGTATTATGTGCTATCATGGCTTTCCTTATCCGTAGGCTTTTTATGCATATAAAACGCTTCTATGGCATCGAGATGCAGAAGAATTCCAAATGGGATGCGCTCATCGCGCTGGCCATCATTTTCCTGCTTATGAAGTCGCTGATCGGGCTGAACATGTCCTACCTGGCTTTGCACACAGAAGATGCAAAAGGAATCTTTCCAATAAGCAGCTTATTATTGCCATTCTATTCCGGGTTTTTATCTCCTGCAAGTGCAACGGTCCTTCATGAAGTCTACTGGTGGTCGCACATCCTGCTGATATTCATTTTTGCAAATATTTTGCCTTATTCCAAACATTTTCATGTATTTACCTCCATTCCCAACGTATTCCTCAGCAGGCTTGAACCGCTCGGTTACCTTCCCAACATGGAAAGCGTTACACGGGAAGTAAAGCTGATGCTCAACCCTGAAACCGCCTTTGCAGCTGCTTCTGCCGATGCTCCTGCGCCTTTGCGTTTCGGGGTTAAAGATGTTGAAGATGTCACCTGGAAGAATTATTTTGATTCCCTGGCCTGCACTGAATGTGGCCGCTGTACCTCGGTTTGTCCCGCAAACATCACCGGTAAAAAACTCTCCCCCCGCAAGATCTTCATCGACCTTCGCGCAAGGATGAAGGAAAAAGGTCCCGGGATGGTGATGAAAGGCCTGGAGTACAGTGATGGCAAATCGCTGTTGAAAGATTATATCACTGCCGAAGAGCTTTGGGCCTGTACTACCTGCAATGCCTGTGCCCAGGAATGCCCGGTCAATATCAATCATCCGTCGCTTATCGTCGAAATGCGGAGGTACCTGGTGATGGAGGAATCGGCAGCTCCCTCAGGCCTGAACATGATGTTCACCAACATTGAAAATAATGGCGCCCCCTGGCAGTTCTCCCCCCAGGATCGGATGAAGTGGGCGGAGAATTTGGAGATTGCGAATTTTTAATTTCGGATTGCGGATTTTCAGATGGGGAGATAAGGCGAAGGGGCAGGAAGAATTTTGAATTTTTGATTTTGAATTTTTGACAAGGGAAATTCTTGTAAGTACCCATTAATACTTGTCAACTTGTCACATTGAGCTTAGTCGAAATGCATCTCGATCTTCTAAGCCTTCTATGCAATAAAAAGCAATACGAGAAGGGACTTCGACTTCGCTCAGTCTGAATGGATAGATTGAGTAATGCTTTGACTAATTGAATGACTATCGTATGACAATTGAATAACAAATGAATGACAAATGAATGACAAATGAATGACAAATGAATGACAAATGAATGACAAATGAATGACTATCGTATAACACAATTTTACATATTCTTAAAATCCCTATTAGTGCTGTAAGGGTAAAATCAGTTTCGATTGTCTTAATGGAGAGAATCCCAAATCTTGTAACTGGATTACCAACCTGTTTTTAGTTTTTCACTATCAGCATATTATATATGAAATCAATCCATTTCCTCATTCTATCAATCGCGTTCCTTTTTGGCAACCTGGCAACTTTCTCACAGGAAGCTCTCCCCCCGGTATTTGTTGATGTAAGTCCAAACCTAACGGCTAACTGGCTTCCACCAGCCAAGGTTCTTCTTGATGAAAAATTTGAGGGGTCGGGTACTCCGGCAGGATGGCAACTTTCTTCGCAGGGTCAAGGCTGGTCGTTGGCTAGCAGTGCACAAATCGGGTTGATTACTGTACCACCGTATTCGCAATTTTTTATTGTGAATGACGGGACGGCTCCGGCAGGAAACAATGGGTGCTGCGATTATCTTATCACTCCTGCCCTCGATTTGAGCCAATATTCGGGGTATCATTTTTCGTTCCTGAGTTTTTATAATGGCAATTATGGGCAGCTTGCAAGGCTGGAAATAAGCACTGATAATGGTGCTACCTGGAACCTTTTGCTGACCATGAACCCGGATCCCACCTGGAGATTTATTTATGTAGATTTATCTGCTTATTCCGGCCCCGGTGGATATTCAAATGTAAAGCTGGCTTTTCATGCTGATGACCAGGGACAACAAGCTTCGGGATGGGTTGTGGATGATGTCTATTTAAGGTCGGGAAGCATTGCTGTTCAGGAATACCAGGTCACGTTAAATGGAGTTGTTGCAGGCAACACAACAGAAACTTCTTTCCAGTTTAATCCGGAAAACTATGACCCGGCCAATGAATATGTGTGCTGCGTATCAGCGATATATCCTACCATAGGGATGAGCCCGGCCACCTGTGATTCGTTTCCCGAATTTTGTACGCCTCCTCCTCAAAACCTGGCGGATACGATAATAGGTGACAGCATCGTATTCACATGGAGTTCCATGAGCAGCTATTTCTATTTTGATCATTTTAATGTATACGTTTCGAATGTAAACACTATCCCCATCCAGACAACAGACACTTCTACCACATTATTCAGCCCTCCGGGTCAATTATGCATCCTAATAACAGCTGTGTATGATTTGACGCCCTACGGATTTCCCGGTTGTTTTTCCGAATCCAATATATCTACTTTATGTGGGTTTATGGATGGTGGTTTCGCCCCACCATTCAATGAAGACTGGAGTACAGGTTTGTTTAGCCTGAATCAATGGGAGGCTGGTTCCAATTGGTCAATTGATGGGCAAATCGGGAATGGAGCTCCTTCTGTTCTATTTACTTCCCCACCCGGGAAAAGCGCATATGAAAGCACTCTTACAAGTTGGTACATGGATGCAACGAATATCACAGAATGTAGTTCTGCTGCTTTTGATCTCGACTTTGACATACGGTTGGAGGATCCTTCTTCATCCGGAACTGAACACCTGGAAATTCTGGTTTCAACTGGAGATACAATCTATTCGATTGCCGAATATTCCAATATTGGAAGTTTTAATTGGCAGATGGTGAACAAACACATCACCCAGTTGGTGCAGGGCACTACTTTCAGGATCATCTTCAAAACAAGCGGTATGAATACCGGTGGGCTGGTAAAATGGAATATTGACAACATCCACATGTATGCCTATATAGTTTGTTTCGGCCCTGGTATTGACATTTCTTTACAACGGATGGGTTCACCGGAAGATGATATCCTGGTAAGTTGGGAGATTAATCCAGCAAACACTTCTACCACTGAGTACGTGATGGATGATGGCACTGCTGAAGAGCAGCCTGGACTTGGGCAGGCCGGGGAAATGTGGTTGGGTAACCTGTTCCCGGTTTCCGATGCAGGCGTCCTCCAGCATGCATCCGTTTTTATGACAGGGGTGGCGGGGTCTACAGCTACTTATTCCATTGATATTTTTGATGCAAGCTATACGCTGGTCGGATCGTCGCAATCTTTTATCCCGATTTCAGGGAACTGGACAAATATTAACTTACCTGATATCTCATTCAACGGAACATTCTACGCGATGCTTCATATTCAAACAAACGGAATTTCCGATAAGATTGGCCTGGATACGAATGGTCCCAATGCAAGTGGTGATTATGCCTGGTATTATGACGGATTCGTATGGACGAAGACTTCAATTTTTGGGATGCCTCCTGGAGTATTTTTGATTCGCATCAAAAGTTTGGTTGAAGGGGATGATAAGATAAACTCCTTTTCATCAGAAAATGATCCTTCCGGACAAGTGATTAATTCAATGAAGAAAAGCAAAAGTTTCCTTCAAAATGAAAAACTTCAATTTCAAACTACCACTTTATCAGAATGTGATACTATTGGATACGATATATACAGGAGAGCATATTCATCCTATCCAGCAGGCAGCAATAATGGCACCGGGGTCTGGGAATGGATAGGATGTACCCCCAGGGATGTACCCCAATTCCTTGACATGAACCTGGATAATATGATAACCAATTGCTATGAATATTCCATTGGTGTTATTTATTCAACTGGACTCACATTGCCATGTGGAAACGCCTGGAATTGCATTTTTGTCGGTTTGCCGGAAGTTGAAGCCGGGCAGGTCGGGACGTATCCAAACCCCGCTAACCAATCGGCCCGCTTCGAAATGGGTAATGAATACAAACAAGCTAGCGTGTATAATATCTCAGGGAAAGAGATAGAACGGGTTGAGCTGGAAGGTAATGACGTATTGATACTGAACACTTCGCAATATTCACCGGGGGCTTACTTCGTAAGATTTGTCAAGGCAGATGGAAACTCAATAAGCCTGAAACTATTGGTACAACATTAGGCAGAATACTTCTCCAATATCTTCAGGATCACCTGAACGGCCTTTTCCATGGATTCGAGGGGAATATATTCGAACTTCCCGTGGAAATTGTGTCCCCCTGCAAAGATATTTGGGCAGGGCAATCCCATATAACTAAGCCTGGCGCCATCGGTGCCCCCGCGGATAGGAACAACCTTGGGTTCAATTCCCAATTCCACCATAGCCAGGCGGGCGGTCTCCACCACATGGTAAACAGGCTCCACCATTTCACGCATGTTGAAATACTGATCCTTCAGTTCCGGGCTAAATACCTTTTCACCATATCGCTTGTTTATGAAATCAATGCACTGCAGGAAAAATGCTTTCTTAAGTTCAAATTTGGGTTTGTCGTGGTCGCGGATAATATACTGGATAGAGGCTTTCTCAACCGAACCTTCCATCTTGATCAAATGGTAAAAGCCTTCATAATCCCGGGTAAATTCGGGCCGTTCATTTACAGGTAATAAGGCATTGAATTCCATGGCCATGAGGATGGCATTCATCATTTTATTCTTGGCATACCCGGGATGAATATTCCTTCCCTGGATAAACACCTTTGCCCCGGCAGCATTGAAGTTTTCATACTCCAGTTCACCCACTCCGCCTCCATCCATGGTATAGGCAAAATCAGCCCCGAATTTCTTCACATCAAATTTATCCACACCCCTTCCGATCTCTTCATCGGGAGTGAAACCAACCTTAATCGTTCCATGTTCAATTTCCGGGTGCTTTACCAGGTATTCCATGGCTGCCATGATCTCGGTAACCCCGGCTTTATCATCGGCGCCAAGCAATGTGGTTCCATCGGTTACTATCAGGGTTTGCCCAAGGTAGTCCTTGAGTTCGGGAAATTCATCCGGAGTAAGATTGAGATTTAAATCCCTGTTAATGACAACTGTTCCTCCATCATAGTTTTGAATAATCCTAGGTTTTACATTTTCCCCACTCATATCTGGCGCTGTGTCCACATGGGAAATAAACCCGATCACCGGGGCTTTCCGCTTGGTATTGGCCGGCAGGGTGGCCTGTATATAGCCGTTATCATCCAGGCTAACATCCTTAAGTCCCATGGATTCAAGCTCATCACGCAGCATCCTGAGCAGGTTAAACTGCTTGGAAGTGCTGGGCATGGTGGTGGAATTGTCATCGCTTTGCGTATCAATACTTACATAGCGTAAGAAGCGGTTGAGGATGTCTTTTTTCATATGAATGGTTACTTGTAGAATTTAATGGTTATTCAATGGTTATTCATTGTTATTCAATAGCAATTTCTTTAGAATAGCTGTATCTGCAACTCTGTAAGCCTGCAACTCTTTAGCCTTGCAACTAACACATCCTCAAATCTTCACATCTTCCAATCTTCACATCTCTTAATTGTCCATTATCCATTGCCTTTCTACTCCTCCACCTTCGCCCTCAGGCTTTCCCAAATGAAATATCCGCAAAGTATTGCCAGCATCAATAAGGACAAGGCTTCTGCAGAATGGGATTCAAACCATTTCTTATTCACCCAGTTAAGTCCGAAATTGGCCAAAACAGCGCTGATAACTCCCATTAATGCACCCCCCGCGATAAAACCCGAAGCGATAAGTGTTCCCCTTTCCCTTCTCGATTGGTTCAGTTTTTCATCCTTGCTTCTTTTGCCGACGAAATTGGCAATGATCCCTCCAAGCAACAATGGAGTGTTTAACTGTATCGGGATGAACATCCCCAGGGAAAATGCAAGTGCGGGGATACCGATCATAGTGAGAATAAGGGATAGGAAAGCGCCTGCAGCATATAACATCCAGGGGGCCGGCTGCCCGCTCATCATGGGACCAATCACGGCAGCCATGGCATTGGCCTGTGGGGCCACCATGGCGTTTTCGCCGGTGAATCCATACGTTTTATTCAATACGATGATGACTCCACCTACGGTAACGGCCGAAACAAGCGTCCCCAGGAATTTCCAGGTTTGCTGCTTGTAAGGGGAAGTCCCAAGCCAGTAGCCAATTTTCAGGTCGGTAATGAAACCTCCCGCCATAGAAAGGGCCGTGCATACCACCCCACCGATTATCAATGCGGCTATCATCCCGGAAGTGCCTTTCAGACCGACCGAGACAAGGATAAGCGAAGAAATGATCAGGGTCATGAGAGTCATGCCACTCACCGGGTTGGTACCTACAATAGCTATGGCATTAGCAGCCACGGTGGTAAACAGGAAAGCGATCACCATTACAATTGCAAGGCCAACCAATGCATGGGTGAGATTATGAACAACACCGAACTGGAAGAAAACGAAGATCAGGATAGCAGTAAGCAATATACCCCCGGCAATGATAGCCATAGGGAGATCACGCTGGGTACGGAGATCGACTTTACCGGCCTTATGTTTCCCGAAGATTTCCTTGCCTGCCAGCGAAACTGCTGACTGGATGATCTTGCTCGAGCGGATGATACCAATGATACCAGCCATGGCAATGCCACCGATCCCGATGGGGCGCACATAGGCTTTGAAGATATCCTCAGCCGACATGGAAGAGATCAGGGCCGTGATGTTTGTCCCGACGGCAATCGTTTGCCCGTCGGCAAAGTAATTGATGATGGGGATCACTACGTACCACCCGACAAAGGATCCTGCACAAATAATGGCGGCATAACGGAGCCCGATAATATATCCAAGCCCGACAACGGCGGCGCCTACATTCAGCTTGAAAACAATCTTTGCCTTGTCGGCAAGCATTTGACCGGCGGGGATTACCCGGCTTGTAAATACTTCAGACCACAAGCCAAAGGTGGCGATAACGAAATCGTAGATCCCGCCGATCAAGCCTGCAACCAGCAACAACCTGGCCTGGTTCCCGCCCTTGGCCCCGGAAACCAGCACTTCGGTGGTGGCAGTGGCTTCGGGGAAGGGATATTTCCCATGCATCTCAGCAACAAAATATTTCCTGAATGGTATCAGGAAAAGTATTCCAAGAAAGCCTCCAAGCAAGGAAGAAAGAAATACCTGGTAAAACTGTGCTTCCAGGTTCAGGATATAGAGAGCCGGCAGGGTGAAGATTGCTCCTGCAACGATTACTCCCGAGCTTGCCCCGATACTTTGAATAATGACATTTTCGCCCAGGGCTCCCTTTCGTTTGAATACAGTGGAGAGTCCGACGGCAATGATGGCAATGGGAATGGCTGCTTCGAACACCTGCCCGATTTTAAGACCCAGGTAGGCAGCAGCTGCTGAAAAGACAGCGGCCATGATGATACCCCAGATCACGCTCCAGACGTTGACTTCAGGATACACCTTATGGGGCGACATAATAGGTTCATAGGTTTCGCCCGGTTTTAACTCGGTATAGGCATTTTCGGGAAGCCCTTTGATAGGCCCGGCTTCATGATCTGACATAGTTCCTGGATTAAGTTCTGGTCAAATATAGCAATACTTCGATAATTTTTTCAAAATCTGCGATAATCTGCGAATTCTGCGGGAGCTACCTGTTTCATTTTCCCTCAGATTACACAGATAGGCGCAAATAAAATAATACATTGTTAATAAGGCTATTATAAAATATTACCGGGCTATTGATATAGCGTGTGAAGCAGTTCAGAATTCATAATTCGATGGTTCTTTATTCAACATTCATTTTTTAAATGAAGAAATGACAATTGAACACCGAAATATGAAATCAGGATTCAAACGAATCCCCGATTCAGTTGATTCTCCTTCGTACATTTGCCCACCTATGAATATTTCCGAAACCCTGGCTTCCTGGTACCAGTTGAACAAGCGTGAACTACCATGGCGGTCGACTACCGATCCCTATTTAATCTGGCTTTCGGAGGTGATCCTTCAGCAAACCAGGGTAAACCAGGGAATGGATTATTATTTCAGGTTCGTGGATCGCTTCCCTGATGTTTACTCCCTGGCAGAAGCCACCGAAGAGGAAGTCCTGAAACTCTGGCAGGGGCTCGGGTTTTATTCCAGGGCCAGGAATATGCATTCCGCTGCCCGATCAATAGTTCGGGAATCAGGAGGTGTTTTTCCTTCCGATTATTTAGGTTTATTGAAGATAAAAGGTGTTGGGGAATATACCGCTGCTGCCATAGCATCCATTTCGTTCAACGAAGCTGTTCCCGTGGTGGATGGGAATGTGGCCAGGGTTTTGTCAAGGCTGTATGCGCTTGAAGTTGCTGTAGATACATCCGCCGGGCTAAAAATGTTGAGGCAACTTGCAAAAGAATTGATCCCCTTGTCTGATCCGGCCACTTTTAACCAGGCTATCATGGAATTCGGGGCGCTGCAATGCAAGCCACTGAACGCGGATTGTGAAACCTGTCCGCTAAGGCTTGAATGCCGGGCTTGTGAGAAAATGAAAGTTCAGGAGTATCCTAAAAAGCAAAACAGGACCAAGGTAAAGGAGTTGTACTATTATTATCTCGTAATCACATTTCCGGTCAAGGGAAAGGATCATGTTTTACTCCATCGCAGGGAAAAAAACGGCATCTGGAAAAACATGTATGACTTCCCGCTAATTGATTCAGAAGCAGTCCTGGAGATCCCGCAAGCCCTGGGTTCAGGGTTGGCGGCCAGCCTTTTGGGAAAGGAGGACCCAGGCCGGCTCTATGTTTCATCAGAGTATATTCACTTGCTTTCACATCGAAAAATTACTGCTAGGTTCATCCGGTTCAGGCTGGAGGATGAACCGATCAATAAAGGAGCATTTATTTCTATACCTGTTACGGAAATCATACAATATCCCATTCCCCGCCTGATAGAACTCTATCTTGAAAAAGAAGGATTAATTTAGAATAGTACAGCTAAAATATCAACAGAAGTCAGAATGCGGATGTTTATCGTTAAATTTGCAATGGAACCAACTATTAATCCAAAAATTCAGAACCATGGCACGAGGTGTTAACAAGGTAATTTTAATCGGGAACCTGGGTAAAGATCCGGAAGTACAGAATTTTGAAACCGGCAAGAAAGCATCATTTTCTTTGGCAACCACCGAAGTTCAGCGCGACAGGGAAGGAAATGAAATTCAGCATACGGAATGGCATAATGTAGTTATGTGGAGAGGGCTTGCCGATATTGCTGAAACATATCTTAAAAAAGGCAGCCAGGTATATGTGGAAGGGCGCCTCCGCAGTCGTTCCTTCGATGGGAAAGACGGCGTGAAACGTTTTGTTACGGAAGTTCAGGTGGATAACCTGGTACTCCTGGGCGGACGTAAGGAACAAAGCAACGATTACCACCCCTCCTCTTATCCACAATCTTCTGCAACTCCTCCTGCTAATGGCCCTGCATCAGCAGAAGCCGGTACAAAGGAAGAGACTCCTTTTTAAAAATCTGTTGTTATTAATATGAGTTCACCCTGAACGCTAATTTCGTATTTTTGCCCTGGTAACCAATTGTCATCCACTTTGGAAGATCCTCTCCCTGTCTTTTTAAGCATTCTTCTTTCCGGATCCTATTCCTCGGATTTTTCATCAACCATCAATATAATTATTGAGATTGCTTTTATTTTTTTATTGCTGTTTTTCAGCGGGGCTGTCTCTGCCTCCGAAATTGCCTATTTTTCGCTGAGCGCTGGCGACCTTAATGAACTCAAGTCAAAAAAATCCTCAACCAATAAATTGATCCTGCATTTGCTGAGCCGTCCCAAGCGATTGCTGGCCACTATCCTTATCGGAAACAACTTCCTGAATGTCGGGATCGTTATGTTGTCGACCCTGATTACAGCTTCCCTTTCCGATTTTTCAGCCCACCCGATTATGGGCTTCGTTATCCAGGTAGTGGTAGTAACAGCACTGATCCTGCTCATCGCGGATATTATGCCAAAGGTATATGCTACCCGCAATACTATGACTATTGCGTCTGTTATGGCCAGGCCACTTTCCTTCCTGTTGAAGGTATTTTACCCACTCAGCATCCTGCTTGTGAAATCGACCAATTTCATTGATAAACGGATGGCCAGCAGGAAGTATACCCTCACCATGGATGACCTTTCCACGGCAATTGACCTCACTGCCGATGGGAAAGCCGACGAAGATGACCGGAAAATCATGAAAAGTATTACCCGGTTCGGTGACATAAATGCCCGTGAGATTATGCGCCCCCGTGTGGATGTAACTGCTGTTGATGAAACAGCCTCCTATCTCCAGCTACTGAAAATTGTGATAGATTCAGGGTATTCCCGCATCCCGGTATACCGCGAAACGCTGGACCAGGTTACCGGGATTCTCTACATCAAGGACTTATTGCCGCACCTCGATAAAGATGATTCTTTCAATTGGGTTGAACTGATCCGGGCGGCATTTTTTGTCCCTGAGAACAAACCCATTAACGACCTTCTCCAGGAATTCCAGGAAAAGAAGATTCACCTGGCAGTGGTGGTGGATGAATATGGCGGGACCTCCGGCATTATCACACTAGAAGACATTATAGAGGAGATCGTGGGGGATATCAATGATGAATTTGACCTGGAGACTGAAGGTGTGATCTACTCGAAACAGGATGACAAAAACTATCTTTTTGAAGGGAAAACGCAGCTGAATGATTTCTGCAAAATTGTGGGGATAGAGGACCGCATTTTTGATGAGGCCAAAGGGGAAAGTGATACCCTGGCAGGCCTTGTACTGGAACTTGCAGGGAAGATGCCGGAAATCCATGAAAGTATTTCTTTCGCTCATTTTATTTTTCGGATCGAAGCGCTGGATAAGCGCAGGATCAAACGGGTAAAGGTTACTATATTGGAACCGGAAATCCATGAAGAACAATAATCAGCAATGGTTGAGCGTATTATTCATTCCAATAAACTATTCTTATGACCCTGTTCAATAGGCTCTCCAGGTTCCTTGCCCTGATTGGTTTTTTATTCATGCTTATAATTGGATTGTTTTCATGTAATAGCGATGATTTTACACCCAAACCAAGAGGGTATTTCCGGATTGCCCTTCCCCCAAAGCAATACCGCCTGATGGATTCCATATATCCCTACACTTTTGAGATTCCTTTATATGCCAGGATTACACCGGATGCCTTTGCCTTGCAGGAAAAAAACTGGATCAATGTCGATTTCCCGCGATTCAGGGGCCGTATCCACCTGAGTTACAAAGAGATTTCCAGCATGGAGATGCTGCAGAAGTATACGGAAGATGCCAGGACTCTTGCCCTCAAGCATATTCCCAAGGCAAGCAGTATTGAGCAAAATGCACTGGCAAACCCTCAGAGCCATGTGTATGGACTTGTTTATAATATCAAGGGAGTCGGAGCAGCATCCCCTTACCAGTTCATAGCTACCGACAGTACACGCCATTTCCTGAGAGGGGCACTTTATTTCGATGCCATTCCCAACAGCGATTCCTTAATGCCCGTTATTGAGTTCATCAAAAAGGATATTGAGCATATGATCCAGACACTCAAGTGGAAATAGGAGAGGCTCTTCAGGAATTAACTCAAGTGAAGCCCCGCCAAACCTCCCCGTAAAGGAGGCTTATAGATTTCCCCCTTTTTATGGAGTGGCCAGTGGCAATGGTGTGGGTGATAATGAAGTATTGGATATTCACCTCCCCCTAGCCCCCTCCTGAAGGAGGGGGACTGTGATTTTTGAAAGATCCAGATTATTCAGTCATTAAACGCGCTGCTCCTTTTCTCGAAAAGACGCCCTTCAAAACCGCCCCAAAGGGGAGGCTTACAGCCTTCCCCCTCCTTCAGGAGAGCCTGTCCCGATAAAAATCGGGAGGGCTAGGGGGAGGTAAAACCAGGAGGAAAAGACTACTTACCTTTCTCCAAATCACCCATTTAATATAAATTCCCGGGTTGCTTTTCGTTCTCTAGGTGTCAATTCCCTGGTTTTGAAAGGTTCCTCCAGCTTTCCAGGTTCATCGAGGTATCCCAGGGCAATAACAGCAATGGGTTTCAAGGCATCTGCCAGTTGAAATTCTTCTTTGAGTTTTATGGCATAAAATCCAGCCATGGGATGGACAAAAATATTCATACTTCTTGCCTGTAAGGCCAGGGTGGCATTAAAAGCCCCAAGGTCATGCTCAGCTTGGTTGTTGATGCTTCCGTCCTTTTCGCGGGAAGTTATTGCTATGCTTACTATAAAAGCAGCAGCATTCTTCGCCCAGGGAATGTTGCCAGGCATTAAACTGCCGAGAATGCGATCGAAATCCGCCTCCCCTTTGCGGGCCGCCAACACACACCAGGGTTGTTCGTTACTTGCACTGAATGCCCATGAGCCAGCTTCAAGTATAGTCATCAGATCATCTTGTATAATCTCTTTCCCTGAGAAACTCCGGGCACTCCACCTGTTGCGAATCAGGTCAATGACTGGATAGAGGGTGTGAGCATTTTTAATTTCATTCATCATTATGTTTTTATGTTTTTCGTTGAATTCCGGAAACTATAAAGTTATGGAATCGTTAATTAGCTTTATTAATCAATTCTTTAATTATATGCATTGAATTAACATCTTTTACCATTTATTGTTTGCGGCTTACATCTATGGAAATGTTTTTTTCGTAAGATTGGGCTGATTCTGTCATAAAGAAATTTCCATGGAAACACCTGAAAGTATATATGCTTTAAAACAGGCCGATTTTGAAAAATCAAGGTCTTATTTCCATTCCTATTGCAAGGCTTTTGCCTGGTTACGTCTACTCTCTTTCCTGGCAATATTGCTTTTCATTTATGTAGCGTTAACAAGTGAAGTTCCTGTTTACGGTTTCGTGCTTGCCGGTGTCAGCGCTTTGGCAATGACCATCCTGATCTATTTTAATATTACCTACGGCAAAAAACGCGACCATTATGAATGCCTGGCAGGTTTATGCGCCAGGGAGATAAAGGCGCTCGAAAATGATTTTCTTGAATTTCCAACGGGCAATGAGTTCATCGATGGTTCCCATGCCTATTCTTCCGATATCGATTTGTTCGGGACAGGTTCCGCCTATCAATACATTAACCGGACGGTCACTCATATGGGAAAAAACTGCCTGGCTAACTGGCTGTCTGGTTCCTGCCTTGTCCCGAAAGAAATAATCGCAAGGCAGGAAGCATGCAGGGAGATGTCCTTGCAAACCGATTGGAGATTGCAATTTGAAGCCGCAGGGCTCGAGAAGGAGGTGGCAGATTCCCCCGAAAGCCTTTTGAGATGGACCCGCTTGCAGGACCTGTTTAAGCATCATGCCAACCTGGTGCGATTCATCCGGATATGTCAGGCCATTATGCTCATCGTTTTTACAGTTGTTTTAGCAGGATGGATCAATAAAAATTACCTGGTTTTCCTGGGCCTTGTCAATCTTGGTATCGTTTGGGCCTACCTGCATAAGATCAACCAGGTTTCGCATCTCTTTGGAAAGACCTATTCCATGATGGCTAAATACTCGAAGCTGTTCAGCAAAATAAGCCAATCCGGGTTTTCTGCATCATGGATTCAGCAACGAATCAGGGTGCTTGGAACCGGGGATGGTTCAGCAGCTACAGAAATCGGGGCTCTCAGGAAACTCCTGCAGCAATTTGATTCAAGGAATAACATCCTGGTGGGTTTCTTCAGGAATGCCCTCTTCCTGACCGATTTGATGCTGGTCATCAAGATGGAGGCCTGGCGACAAAAGAACAAGGACAACATTCAAAAGTGGATGGATGTACTTGGAGAAGTGGATGCCATAAACGGGCTGGCCACCTTTGCCTTTAACAATCCCGGGTATGCCTACCCGCGGCTGGCCGGGGATGAGTTTACCATTGAAGCCATGGAGCTGGGACATCCATTGATTCCATCCGGGGAACGGGTCTGCAACGATTTTTCACTGAAGGGCTGGCATTCGCTGGTGGTGCTGACAGGAGCAAATATGGCCGGCAAAAGCACCTTCCTCCGTACCATAGGGATCAATCATATCCTGGCTCACACGGGGGCCCCGGTATGTGCGGGCAGTTACCGCTTCAAGCCGGCTATGCTTATAACCAGCATCCGTACCAACGATTCACTTATAAAACATGAATCCTATTTCTATGCGGAGCTCAAGAAGCTGAAAAGTATGATCGATGCACTGGAACAGGGACACGAGGTGTTTATCCTTTTGGATGAAGTGCTGAAAGGTACCAACAGCAATGACAAGCTGAACGGATCCATTATCCTTATTAAAAAACTGCTGCAATTGCAGACTTCCGGAATCATTGCCACGCATGATATTTCCCTGGGTGAGCTGGAAAACGGATTTTCTGACAATATCATCAACCGCTGCTTTGAGGCTGAAATCTCGAATGGGCAATTGGTCTTCGACTATAAACTGAAGCTGGGAACCGCTAAAAACATGACTGCTATCTTCCTGATGAAGCAGATGAATATTGTGTGAGGGGTTATTGGTTAACGTGATACTTATCTTTACTTTTGATCCTCAAAGAACTAATCCTTTCCCTGTCATGAATAGAATTGTTATTTTCTGCCTTGTCGTATTTCTTCCATTACTCGGATTTACTCAACAATCCACCTATTCCCGTGTCCGGATATTCCTGGAGGGTCAAAACGTCAGAACCCTGCTCCAGACAGGTGTTGATCTGACGGGTTTTGATAAAAGCGGGAATTCGGTCACTTCCGAGCTGTCGTCAGAGGAGTTAAAGCGCATTTCTGATGCCGGGTTCAGGTATGATATATTGATTGAAGATGTCCAGAAATTTTATGTCGAACGGAATAAAAACAGCAAAGCCCAGGTGAAAGGCGCATCTGCAGTAAATGACCTGTCTACCGAATGGCCGGTTCCGGCAAATTTTACCCTTGGAAGCTGCGGAGGCTTTCTGACAATTGACGACATGGTCGCCCAGCTGGACCTGATGCAAAGCCTTTATCCCAACCTCATTACCATCAAGCAATCCATCAGTGATAGCATCACTACCATCGAAGGCCGCCCTATATATTTTGTAAAGATCAGTGATAATCCATCCGTTGCCGAACCAGAACCCCAGGTTTTATATACCGGGATGCACCATGCGCGCGAGCCTATCGGGATGCAACACCTGCTGTATTATATGTGGTATCTTCTCGAAAACTATTCAACCAACCCGGAAGTCAAAAACGTGGTGGATAACACCGAGTTGTATTTTATCCCGGTAGTAAATGTGGATGGATACCAGTATAATATCACATCGAATCCAGCCGGAGGAGGAATGTGGAGGAAAAACCGTCGGGTGAGCGGGGGAGGTAATATCGGGATTGACATTAACCGTAACTATGGCTACATGTGGGGATATGATGATGAAGGTTCTTCCCCGGATCCGGCCTCAGAGGTATATCGCGGGCCATCAGCCTTTTCAGAACCCGAAACACGCATGATGAAATATTTTTGCGAAGGGCATGAATTCAAGATCGCCTTGAATTATCATTCATACAGTAACCTTTTTCTCTACGCCTGGGGCTGGTCACCCGAACTTACACCTGACGAGCCTGTTTTCAATGCCTATGCATCTATAATGACTACGGAAAGCAATTATACATTCGGCCCGGGGTACTCTACAATCTATGCTACCAATGGCGGTTCGGATGATTGGATGTATGGAGAACAAACTTCCAAACCTAAAATCCTGGCTTATACTCCAGAGGTTGGAGGAACCGGATTCTGGCCTGTGGAAGGCGAAATCATCCCTCTTTGCCAGCAAAACATGTTGGCCAGTCTAACGGCTGCCAAACTTGTCGGTAAATTTGGAAAAATCAGTGATGATTCACCCTTGTTTATATACCAGGATAATGGTTACCTGAAATTTGACGTAAAAAGGCTTGGAATGCAGGATGGAGATTTTACAGTCAGCATCACACCACTGGGAAATGCTTTCGCATCTGTCGGTTCTCCGCTGACGCTTAGCGGGATGGCTCTCCTGGAAAAACGCGGCGATTCCATTTCCTACCAGCTGGCCCCTGTTAACCACGTGGGCGATACCCTCAGTTATGTTCTTGTGCTTGATAACGGAATGTATACCACAACGGATACGGTTCAACGAATCTTCGGTTTCCCTTATACCCTTTTCAGCGATAAGCTTGATACCAAGGACAACTGGACAGGCCTCTGGAACCTGACCGCGAATTCATACTATTCTGCCCCCACTTCCATGACGGATTCACCCTTTGGAAACTACGGCAATAACGCAAATCGGAGTATCTCCCTTATCAATCCTGTCTCGGTTAACCCCACTTTGCTCACTGTACTGGAATTCCGCGCACACTGGGCCCTGGAAAACGATTATGATTTTGTGCAGTTAAAAATTTCTTCTGATAATGGCAGCACCTGGACACCCTTGAGTGGCAAATACACAAACGCTGGTTCCGTTAACCAGCTAAGCGGTCAGCCTTTGTATGATGGTACCCGGAGCGATTGGGTACGTGAGGCAATTTCGCTCAATGCCTGGCAGGACAAAAACATCAAATTGCGTTTTACCCTGGATTCCGACCTGGGAACTGTGGCGGATGGTTATTATTTTGATGACCTCGTTATCAGTTACTTGCTGGATCCGACTTCGATAAAGGAAACCAACCCTGCACAAATGTGGCTGGGAGTTGCTTCTCCCAGTCCTTCCATGGACAAAGTCAGGATCAGTTACCGGGTACCGGCGAATGCATGGAAGCCGGAAATGAAGGTTTATTCAGTTTCCGGCACGGAACAACTTGCTTTGCCGGTAATACAGCAGGAAGGATTTGCTGAATTTTCAGTTGAAAACTGGCCTGCCGGGGTTTATTTTGTTCGCCTCGAGGCAAAGGGAATTCCGGCACAGATTAGTAAGCTCTTAGTTTATTAGCAGCGGGTTTGCAGGTTTTGCCTGCAGGTTCTTCAACCTATACACGTAAAAATAGTATGCCGGCTTACCCATACGGGTTATAGTAATGGTATCGGGTGCCAGCACCGTGCTGTAATATATACCTATCAACAGTTTTGGGTCTTTGAAATCACGGCTGGACGTGATATACCATGCATCACTGTTCAGATGGAATCCTCCGTGCAGCCTGTTGATCCATGCATATTTGTGAATTGCTTCCAGGTTTCCGAAAGCCATCACATCCCTGTTTGAAGGTCGGGCAACATAATATTCCAGGTTCGCCGCGGGAAACCAGCGATAACTGACAATGGGGGAACCGGCTTGAATTTCACCGGCCTTTTCACTGGCATCAGATAATGCTTTGAAACGGTCACCCAATTGTTTCCAGCCATATATTTCAAGGGAGTAGTCCCGTTTGCCCATCCTGCCTTCCTTTTTATCTGAAGGCCATAATTGAATGAAACCGGTAGCGACCTGGAAGATGCTGAGCCCGATCACCAGTGTCAATACAGCCAATGCAATTTTTATAGACCAGGGAAATGCCTTGGCCTGCCCGGTTTGCATTTCCCGGATCCATAAGGCTGTAATGGGGATCAGCGTCATATAACCCGGCCCGGACCAATGGGGCAACGTTCCCCTGAAAAGGGAAAGCAAAAGAAAGACGATTATGAGCGGAAGACCGGAGTAAAGCAGGATTTTTATCTTTGGATTGCCGTGCAGGGAACGCGTTTTGAATACAGCGATCAATGCCAGGATGAGAAGAATGAAATTCACCGGGTTGTTATAAAGGATTTCTCCTGCAATCTCAGTCAAAAAGGTATCGGTATTAAAAGCAGAGCCTGCAATTCCAGTTCGTCCTCCCTGGTAGGCAAAACTGATGAATTGGTTCATGACATTCCATATAATTACTATGGAGAAGAACCCGGCCATCACGAGGTGAGCAGTATAAAAACTCCATTTCTTCAACCAGTTTCTGTTGTTCGAAAGGACGAAAAGGATCATTCCCAGCCAAAGAAAGACAGTGGTATATTTTGACAAAAGGCCCAGTCCCAGCAGTATGCTGATCCTGAGCATTTTATTCTGACTCCTGGAGGTGGAATCAGGGCCCGGCAATACTTCAAGCATGAGAAGCAGTGCAAGCAGCCAGAAAAAAGTCTGGGGAGTATCGGGAAGGATAAAGATCCCCGTAATTACGAATCCATAGATAGAAGCAGTGTATAGCAGGGCTGCATACCAACCTGTGAGCTCATCCTTAAGCTTTTTGCCGACCAGGTAAATTATCCAGGTATTGAGAGAGCCTCCGATCACGGATGCCAGGCGCAGAAAGAATTCCTGCTGGAACTGCAGGTTGAAGGTAAAAATGCGAATCAGCCAGCCGATCATAGGGGGGTGGTCGAAATGGCTCAGGTCGGGATATACTGCATAGGTCCAATAATATACTTCGTCGTTCCCCAACTCAAATAACCCGGCAATCAAAGCCCTGATCAGGGTTGAAAAAACCAGGAGGAAGATGAGCATTTGTTTGGGACGGAATGCTTCTTTCATACTTGAGGTTGCGTCGGTAAAGATATTGGATTGAAGTAATAGTAATTACATATATCCTATATCTGATTGCGCAAAGGTATTATGGTAAAATTAATGTAGAACCTTATTTATAAGTTCAATATTTTATTTTTTAAAATCTGCGATAATCTGCGAAATCTGCGGGAACTATCTGATCCATTATCCCGCAGATAATGCAGATTATCGCAGAGTACATAAATGGTTGTAATTCATATTATTATGAAATATTGCCGATCAATAATAATTTAGCACGGAAATTTTATAAGGAAGCGCGAGGACACTACTCATCAAGGGGTTTAAGGTAGAATTTATCTCCGCCGATAACCAATGCCGGGTAATACGGTATATTCTTTATTGAAGTGCACCCTGTAAAACGTTTTCAATGAACCATAGTCTAAGGTATCAATAATTCCTGTCTTTTGTTCCCAAACCTTTTTTAAGAACTGGTCCTTGAAGAAATAGTTTCGTCTTTATGGCAGGAGAAGAAGGAGAGGCCAGTAGCCAAAATCATTGCTAATTGTATAACTGGTTTCATGTCTATGGGAATATTGGGATTTTGAGGAATAATAATTACTTGTTGGATAACTGGATTTCAAAAGGAATAAAGGATAAATATAAGAACAATATCAAAAATAAACAATGCTTGAATTAATAGAAGCACTGTCTGTCAAAGCAGCAGTCGGGCAAGAAAGATACTGTTCCCCATCATTCCCTATCAACCGAAAGGTATGCATGGGTCCTTTGAAAATCAAAGTATTAAGATAGGCACAAAATAATATGTGAACGCGCCTTTTTTCCCCTACCAGATTCTTACCCGCTTACCAGCAGGCCTCCACATAGCATCTCCTTCCTTGATATTAAATGCGGTATAGAATTCCTGGATGTCGGACAACGGTCCTATTACCCTGAATTTTGCGGGTGAATGGACATTGCTTTTTACCTGGTTGACAATGGCCTCAGGCCGTGTATTGATCATCCAGGCCAGCGCATAGGCAAGAAAGAATCTTTGGTCAGGCTTGCAACCGGCAATAACTTCATTGTTCCTGAATTGCTTTGTCTTTTTAAAGGCTTCAAACCCCATGCTTATTCCAGCAAGGTCGGCAATATTCTCTCCCTGGGTCATTTCCCCGTTTATATGCAGGCTGTCAACTGCTACATATTCGTTGAACTGCTCAACTATAAGCTTCGTCCTGGTAAAAAAGCGGGTGCTGTCGCTGCTTGTCCACCAGTTGTTGAGGTTACCTTCCTTGTCATACCTGCTGCCCTGATCATCAAAACCGTGGGTGATCTCATGTCCAAACGTGGACCCCCCGATAATGGAATAAAGGATTGCATCATCAGCCAGCACATGTTCATAACCCGGAACAAGAATATTACAACCTGGAACGCAGATTTCATTATTGGAAGGGCTGTAATAGGCATTGTAGGTCTGGGGATACATATCCCATTCCGTCCGGTCGACGGGTTTGCCATATTTTGAAAGCATATAGTTAAACTGCCATTTGGCAATATTCATTACATTTTTCAGGTAGGAATCCCGGCTAATTTCCAGTGAACTCATGTCTTTCCATTTATCAGGATAGCCCACTTTCATTACAATTCCCTTGAGCTTGACCAGGGCTTTCTCTTTAGTTTCCGGGCTCATCCAGTCGAGGTTTTTAATTCGCTCGGCATATACTTCCCTGATAGCTTCCCCGATCTCCAGTAGTTTTTCCTTTGTCCCTTCAGGCAGATATTCCCTGACATATACCTGCCCGATCAGCTCTCCCAGGGAACCGTCGGTTTGTTCAACCACCCTTTTCCAGCGTGGTTTGGGTTCCTCAACTCCTGACAGCATCTTTGAATAGAAATTAAAAGACTCCTGGAAGGTTCTATCATCCATATATTGAGCCAACCCGCTGAACATATGAAACTTAAGGTAGTTCTTCCAATCATCCAGAGGGAATGTTTTCAGGTAGCCATTCAGGGCAGCCATGAACTCAGGTTGGCCGACAATCACGCTGTCAACCGATTTTAATCCAAGTTCCCTTGTAAAGAGTGTCCAATCGAAAATGGGAGTGCTTTCGCTAAGTTTTTTGAACGAAAGCTTGGTGTAATTTGTAAGAGGATCGCGGGTATCTTCAAGTTTACGGGAGGCTTTCGCCAGGGCTGTTTCCAGTTTCATAGTATTCATAGCGGCAGCCTCAGCTTTGTTTTTATCATATCCCATAAGTTGGAACATATTGGCAATGTGCTCTGCAAACTTCTCTCGGATCAGGATGGCCCGTTTATCCGTATCAAAATAGTAGCTCCTGTCATATAAGCTTAATCCACCCTGGTATAATCTCACGGCATTTTTGGAACTTAGGCGGTCATCCTGGCCAACGTAAAAACCGAAGATTGCCGAACCTGTCACCGGCCGGAGGCGAGCTGCTTCCTTCACAAACCCAGGCATATCCTTAACTGCATCTATTGCCTGAAGTTCACCCTTGATATCATCAATTCCCTTGCGGTTCAGGCTTACACTGTCCATCCCTGAGAAGAAAAAATCCCCGATCTTCTGCTTGTCGCTGCCTTTTTTAACATCAGCCAGGGCTGCAGAGGATTCACAGATATTCCGGATCTGATCATTGATGGTGTCCTGTATCATCTGCCACAATCCATTGCTCTGCTCTGAAGCAGGTATCGGGTGTTCCTTGAACCACTTGCCATTTGCGAAACTGAAGAAATCATCTCCTGGATTTACGGTAGAATCGATATGCGCTACCATTGGATCAGGCCCCGGTATACCTGTTTTGGATGAATTGCACGAAATGACCAGTAGAAGTGATGCCGCCAGCGAAAGATTAAGGAAAAACGATCTCATAGGACTGAGTTTGTAAGTGATTATGATGATGAAACATGAATAGACCCGCTCTGGGAAATGGACCAGGAGCCAAAAGTAGCAATTACACTCCTGAAAGGAGCAACAAATCGGTAAACGGGCAGGATTTGTCGTTCAAGCCGGCTTAATGGTTTATGAGGACAAATCCTGCAAGTGAAAAGGACTATGAAACCGGGTGATTTTAATACATGGAATGATCAAACAAAACCTATTCAATTGACATTAACAGCTTCTCTCAGGCCATGGCATTCATCAGCTCTGCAGTGGTGATAACCATGGCAAATTCACTATGAAGGCTGGCCAACGCTGTTTCATGAATAATTTCAGCGGAATACTTTTGCCCGTTGGCAGCTATTTTATCAAAGGTGGCCGTGGCATCAGAAACCACATAGGTGTCATAGCCATAATTTCCGGCCATCCTTGCCGTTGTCGAAACACAATGGTCAGTGGTTAGCCCTATGATCACAACTTTTGTAATGTTGGCATTATCAAGGCGTCGTTTAAGATCTGTACCGATAAATGCACTGTTCACCTTTTTCCTGATTACCGGTTCTCCTGCCTTCGGCTGCACGATCTTTTTGAATTCATTGCCTGGATGTCCTTCTGCCAGCCTTGATCCTGGAGTTGTTGAACAATGCTTGACATGAAAAACGGGTAATTCATTTTGTCTCCATAACTCAAGCAATTTCCCGGCATTCGTTTCTGCATCCGGGTTGTTTCTGTGCCCACCCCAGTGTTCAAGGTCATCAAATCCTTGCTGGATGTCAACCAGTATCAATGCCGGACGGTCCTGTTTGCTTATGTTTGTTTTCAGCATCCTATGTATCTTGAAATAACGAGCCGCTGGATTTCCGAAGTTCCTTCTCCAATCTGGAGCAGGCGTTGGTCGCGATAGAAGCGTTCCACCTCATAATCTTTCATCAACCCATAGCCCCCATGAATTTGGACAGCCTCATCGGCAACTTCCCTGGCGATTTCCGAACAATACAATTTCGACATGGCTGCTTCTTTTGCAAATGGCAGATGACTGTCTTTCAGCCAACAAGCCTTGTACAGGAGGTTCCTGGCCAGTTCGATTTTTGTGGCCATATCAGCCAGCTTGAATGAAATCACCTGGAACTTCGAGATGGCTTGTCCAAATTGCTTTCGTTCCCGCGAATAGCGCAATGCCAGCTCAAAGGCTCCCTGTGCACACCCCAGGCCCATGGCGGCAATAGATAGCCGGCCATTATCCAGGGTTGAAAGCATGATCTTGGATCCTTCTCCCAATTTACCCAGAAGATTTTCTTCGGGAACGGTGCAATCATCAAAGAAGAGTTCAGCAGTATCGCTTGCCCGCCACATCATTTTGCCATGCATGGCCCGGCGGGTAAACCCAGGTGTGTCTTTTTCGACGATAATGGTTGAAAACTCCTTCTTCCCGTCCTTTTCACCTGTTACAGCCTGAACTGTGGCACCAATCGAGATGTCTTCGGAGCCATTGGTAATAAATATTTTGGATCCATTTATCACCCAATTCCCGTTTTCAAGGCGGGCCCGGGTTTTGCTTCCCCTGGAATCAGATCCTGCTTCCGGTTCCGTGAGGCCGAATGCCCACAGTGCTTCACCCGTGCATAAGGTCGGAAGATATTTCATCTTCTGCTCTTCCGTTCCGTAGTAATATAGAGGGCCAATCCCCAATGAATTATGTGCAGCCACCGTGGCCGCCTGCGATCCATCAATCCTGGCAAGTTCTTCAACAGCAATAATATAGGAAAGCGTGTCCATCCCATGACCACCATATTTCGGCGACACTGTTATTCCAAACAAACCAAGTTCGCCCATCTGCTTGGTAATTTCAACTGAAAACCGGGCCTCTTCATCCAATTCCCTGGCTACCGGCCGGATGACCCGCTCTGCAAAGTCCCGGACAGTCTGTCTTATAAGATCTTGTTCCTCTGTTAGTTGGAAATTCATGTTGGGATATGTTTTTAGAGGTGTTTACTGTTTATAAAAATTCATGTACTTTGGAGTGAAGCTGGGAGACTGGAGACAGAAGTAGGAGGTATGAAGTAAGAATTAGGAAGCAGGGTAAGGTAGTTCTGGGTTCAAAAATATAAACAAATCTGGATTGTATCGGTTTTGAATGGGATTTTTGGGCAAGGCCAGGAATTGATGGTAATTCAATTGCTATTCTATGGTTATTCAATAGTAAATCGATGGTCATTCAGTTGTGATTCCTTGCTAATGAATTGTTGGGCCTTTGATTATCTGGACATTAGAAAATCCAATTTTCAGATTAACTCATTTTCATCCGTATATAATTTATTAATTCCTTGCTTGTTCAAAAAGGTATTAATGCTTGCTTCGCAGGTGTTTTTTAAAGGTCGGATAGCCTGTCCCGATTTATCGGGAGAACTCGCATGTTTCCGCCTGAGGCGGATCATGGGTGTTTGTGTTTCAGGACTAGACATTT
>Ga0079306_1000632_pt1 | contig 30458 bp, 30 predicted proteins | sample Methanotroph_Enr_FD_79181 | JGI IMG/M metagenome (GOLD analysis project Ga0079306, IMG submission 79181) | Enriched soil microbial communities from Old Woman Creek wetland in Ohio, USA - Methanotroph_Enrichment_5 | ecosystem: Environmental > Terrestrial > Soil > Wetlands | place: USA: Ohio... | reverse complement strand
TTCAACCGCGACCTCGCCCTGGTCCTGGCGCCGTGGTTCCTGATCCTGGCCGCGGTCTCCGCGCTTGGCGGGTGGTTCGTGTACCGCCTGCACGATCCCGAGGCCACGGACACGCCCGAGGCGGCCCATCCCCACAACCCGCTGGAACTCCGGGCGGCCTTCTTCTTCGCCGCCGTGTTCGTCGTGATGCTGATCGTCACCCAGCTGGCCATCACCTACCTGGGGCGGAACGGGGTGTACTCCGTGGCGGGATTGATGGGTCTCACGGACGTGACCCCCTTCATCATGGGCATGACGCACGCCGCGGGGGTATCGACCTCCCTCCACTTGGCGGCCTGCAGCATCGCCGTCAGCGCCGCCAGCAACAACCTCGTGAAGGGCTTCTACGCCTACGGCTTCGCCAAGGGCCGGACGGGGCTCTGGAGTCTGGGGTTGCTGGGCGGCCTGGCCCTGCTGGGACTGGTCCCGCTCATCTGGCTTTAGGTCAGGGCAGGTCCAGATCCAGGAGGCCCGGCGGTGGATCCAGCTCCAGCCTCCGGTTCGGCAAGTCCAGGGTCCACCAGGCCTTGATGTAGGGCACTTCCCGCTGGCCGGTGCGCCCGGGACGCAGGTCGCGCAGGATCACCATGTCGTAGCCCATGGGGGTCGGGTCCAGGCGCAGCACCTCGCCTGCGAGATGCCCGCCGATGAACACTTCGCAGCCGATCCAGTCGTGGCGGAAACTCTCGCCTTTGGGCAGTTCGGCGGCCGCTTCGGGCATCCACAGGGCCCAGCCTTTGAGAGGCTCGGCGGCCGTGCGGTCCGGCACGTCCTGGAAGGCCAGGCAGGGGCGGTCCTGGTGCCAGCGGAAGCTGCGCACGGAGATCGGGCGCGCGGGGGGAGCCGGGTCCCCGCGTTCCAGATCCAGCCCAGGAGGGGCCAGCACGAGGCCGGCCATGGCCTCCAGGCGTTCGGGCTCATCCATGACGGCGTGGAAGAGGAACTCGCCCTTGAGGCCCTGGACCCGGGCGAGGTGGCCGGCGAGGAGCATCAGTTCTCCTGCGCCTCGTCCTCGTCGAACAGCTCGAGGTTGACCGACAGGCCGGCCTTGTCGCCGGCGGTCTTGCAGAGGGTGCGCAGCGCGCTGATCATGCGCCCGTGCTTGCCGATGATGCGGCCCCGGTCGCCGGGATCGGCATACACCAGGACATCCCGCTTCCGGCCCTCGCCGGTGATCTCCACGCGGAAGGCCTCCGGGTGGTCCAGCAGGGGGGTGATGACGTCGCCCAGGAAGGCTTCGAGATCCATGGTCGCTCCAAGCGGAAATACGACAAAAGCCGGACCCTGGCCCGGCTTTCGCGGAACGGAAACCGGTCTAGAGGATCTGGTTCTTCTTGAACAGATCGAGGACGGTCTTGGAGGGCTGGGCGCCCTTCTGGAGCCAGCTCTTGGCCTTCTCGGCATCGATGCGGACCGCTTCGCCGGAACCGGCGATGGGGTTCACGAAGCCCAGCACCTCCACGGCGCGGCCGGTGGGGATGCGGTCGTTCTCGGAGACGACGATGTGGTAGAAGGGCCGCTTCTTGGCACCATTGCGAGCGAGACGGATGGACAGCATGGACACTCCCTGAGCGGGTCAGTGTAGCGCGGGAATCGGGATATCCCAAGCCGAAAGTGCAGAGATCACGGGGTGAAGGCGGAAGGGGGGAAGTCGGCCTCCAGGAGGGCCTGGCGCTCCTGGATGTTCCGGTGGAGGGTGGGCCACCGGGGGTGGGCCCGGACCGCCGCCAGGAATGGGGCGTTCTCGTACCAGCGGGCGCAGCTGAAGCCCTGCACGAAGGCCCGGGTGGCGCAGTCCACGGCTCGGTTGGCATCCCCGAGGAGGGCATAGGCCTCGGCTTCCTTGAAGGTCCATTCGCCGTCGGGAATCCGGAGCTGCCCACGCACCTGGTCCACCTGGCGGAGCCCGGCCAGCCCGTCCCGCACCCTCCCCTCCAGGAGGGCCTGGTAGGCCCGGCACAGATCCTGGAAGGGGATGGGACCGCCCTGGAATCCACTCCCCTCCTTCATGCAGGCGAGGGCCCGTTCGCGCTGCCCCTTCAGGAGGGCGAGGTAGCCCTGGTAGAAGCGCAGGCTCGCGTCGGTCCGGATGGCCTGGGTCCGTTCCTGGTCCTGCTCGAAGGCGGCGGTGTCGCCCAGGTAGAGGTAGGTGGTCTCCGCGGACCAGGGGGAGGGGTCCGCCAGGGTCCCCAGGATCCGCTGGCGCAGGGCCAGGGCCCGCTTCGCGCCCTCCAGCAGGCCCGCCGTGCGGCCGGCGTAGGCGAAGCCCAGGTAGAGGTCAGGCACGTCAGGTCGCCGGCGCGCGGCCGGGATGAGGGACTGGAGGGCCCGGCGCTGGTCGCCGAGGTCCGTGAGCATGAGGGCCCGGAGGTAGGTGGCCCGGGGGTAACCGGGGATGAGCTCCAGGGCGCGGGCGAAGGCCTGGTCCATGCGGGCGTTGAAGCCGCTGCCTGCCGCCTCCGGATCCACCCACAGGCTCCGGTAGAGGTGGTCACCCAGAGCGGCCCAGGCGGGGGCGCAGCCGGGTTCCGCTTCCGCCAGCGCCCGGGAGGCCGCCAGGTTCCGGGTGGCCTCCGAATCCTCCGTGATGGACAGGATCCGCAGCAGTTCCCAGGCGTGGGCGGGGTCCCGTGGAACCAGGGCCTTCCGGCCCGGGAACCGCCGGCTGAAGGGCCAATGGTCCACCCAGCGGGCGAAGGCGTCGGCCGGGAACAGGGGGTCGGGATCATCGGAGACCCAGGGCTCCCGCAGCTTCAGCCGTTCCCGGGTCGTCCAGGCCGTGGCGAGCCCAAGCCGTTCCCCCTCCCGGCGTCCCCGGAAGGTCATCAGCAGGGTGCCTTCGGGCAGCCGGTCCAGATCCGGCCCCGAAGGCACAGAGGGAAGATGGATGACCGCCGCGCCCGCGAGCACTTCGAGGTGGTCGGAGAGGAGCGTCTCCAGGCCCTGCTCCAGGGCCGCGTCCGCGGGCTGGGCCGTGGCGGGGATGAGCAGCACCCGCCGGATTCCCGGTCCCGAGGCCACGCGGATCCAGAACAACAGCCCCGCCACAGCCAGGACGGCCAGGGCTCCGCCCGTCTTGAGATAGAAGCCGGACCCTCGTGATGCGGTGATCGGATCCTCCCTGGTGGCAGATGGGCTAGAAGGGAAGCTTACCCTTCATGGCGCCGGCCATGCGCTGCATGCGGTTCATGAACTTGGGATCGTTCATCTGACCCATGAGCTTCTTGGCCTCGACGTACTGCTTGAGGAGCTGGTTGATCTCGCTGACAGGGCGGCCAGAACCCGCGGCGACGCGGCGCTTGCGCTTGGCGTCCAGGAGGTTGTGGTTGGCCCGCTCCCGGGGGGTCATGGAGTTCAGGATGGCCTCCATGTGCTTCAGGCGCTTGTCCGTGGCCACCTGGGCGATCTGGTCCTTCATCTGGCCCATGCCCGGCAGCATGCCCAGGATCTTGTTCATGGAGCCCAGCTTCTGCACCTGCTGGAACTGCTTGCGCATGTCCTCCAGGGTGAACTGGTTCCTGGCCAGGCGCTGGGCCATGGCCTCGGTGTCCTTCTCGTCGAGCTTGTCCTTGGCGTGCTCGATCAGGGACAGCACGTCGCCCATGCCCAGGATGCGCTGGGCCATGCGGTCCGGGTGGAAGCGCTGGAAGTCCTCCAGCTTCTCGCCCTCGCCCACGAACTTCAGCGGGCAGCCCGTGGCCTGCTTGATGCTGAAGGCCGCGCCGCCCCGGGTGTCGCCGTCCGTCTTGGTGAGCACCACGCCGCTGATGCCCAGCTTATCGTGGAAGGCCGTGGCGCTGCGGACCGCGTCCTGGCCGGTCATGGCATCCGCCACGAAGAGGATCTCGTCCGGCGATACCGTGGCCTTGATGCGGACCAGCTCCTCCATGAGGGCCTCGTCCAGGTGCAGGCGGCCCGCGGTGTCGAGGATGACCGTGTCCCAGCCCTTCAGCTTCGCCTCGGCCAGGGCGGCCTCGCAGATGCGGACCGGATCCTTCTCCTCGGTGCGGAAGGAGGGCACGCCGGCGTCCTTCGCCACCACGTGCAGCTGCTCGATGGCGGCGGGGCGGTAGACGTCCGCGGGCACCAGCAGGGGGGAGCGGCCCAGCTTCTTCAGGAACACGGCCAGCTTGCCGCAGGTGGTGGTCTTGCCGGCGCCCTGCAGGCCCACCATCATCACGACCGTCGGCGGCTTCGAGGCGAAGGCGAGGGGATGTTCCGGGGCCTCCCCGCCCATGATCTCCACCAGCTCCCGGTGGACGATGTCGATGAAGGCCTGGGCCGGATTGAGGCCCTGCATGACCTCGGCGCCGAGGGCCTTCTCCTTCACCCGCTGGAGGAAGGTCCGTGCCACGGCCACGTGGACGTCGGCTTCCAGGAGGGCCATGCGGACCTCCCGCAGGACGGCTTCCAGGTTGGCTTCCGTGAGGCGGGTCTCACCCCGCAGGGCCTTCATGGCCTGGCTGAGCTTCTGGGAAAGGCTGTCGAACATGGAACCTCGGACCGGGCCAAACGCCCATTCTACCGGGGGAATCCGGACGGGGCCTGCGGGAAGGTGTGACTTGGGTCATAATCTTGACCATCGGAGTCAGGAATGTCCAATCGCCTCGCCGGCAGCCTCAGTCCCTACCTCCTCCAGCACGCCCACAACCCCGTGGACTGGTTCCCCTGGGGCGAGGAGGCCCTGGTGAAGGCCCGGACCGAGGACAAACCCATCTTCCTGAGCATCGGCTACAGCGCCTGCCACTGGTGCCACGTCATGGAGCGGGAGAGTTTCGAGCACCCCGAGGTCGCGGCGGTGCTGAATGCCCACTTCGTGCCCATCAAGGTGGACCGCGAGGAGCGGCCCGACCTGGATGACCTCTACATGGACGCGGTGCAGGCGCTCACGGGCCATGGGGGCTGGCCCATGAGCGTCTGGCTGACGCCGGAGCTGCGGCCCTTCTACGGCGGCACCTACTTCCCCCGGGAATCCAGGGGCGGCATGCCGGGCTTCGTGCCCCTGCTGCGCCGCATCGCCGAACTCTGGCAGACCCAGCGCCAGGACCTAGAGGCCCAAGCCCGGGGGCTCTCCGACGAGCTCCGGCGCCAGGCCGAGGTGCAGGCGGGCGGGACGCTGCCCGGAGGCGGGGTGATCGAGGCGGCCCTGGTCCAGCTCCGCCGCGGGTTCGATCTGCAGTGGGGCGGCTTCGGCCCGGCGCCCAAGTTCCCCCAGCAGATGGCCATCGACCTGATCCTCACCCGGGGGAGCGGGGCCGACCGCGCCATGGCCCTCCGCACCCTCGACGCCATGTGGGAAGGGGGGATGTACGACCACCTGGGCGGCGGCTTCGCGCGCTACAGCGTGGACGGGCAGTGGCTGGTGCCCCATTTCGAGAAGATGCTCTACGACAATGCCCAGCTGGCCGCCTGCTACCTTGCGGCCTTCCAGGCCACGGGTGAGCCCCGCTACGCCCGGGTGGCCCGGGAGACGCTGGACTACCTGCTGCGGGACCTGCGGGACGCCGAGGGCGGCTTCCATGCCAGCGAGGACGCCGACAGCGAGGGCGAGGAGGGGCGGTTCTACGCCTTCACGCCCGCCGACGTGCGCGAGGCGCTGGGGGAGGAGGCCGGCGCCCGCTTCTGCGCGGCCTACGGCATCACCGGGGGCGGGAACTTCGAGCACGGCCGCAGCGTGGTGCATCGCTTCTCCTGTCCGGAGGGCGCGGCCCTGGCGCCGGGTGAGGACGCGGAACTGCGCGAGCGCCTGCGGGCCTGGCGGGACCGGCGGGTGCGCCCCGGCAAGGACGACAAGGTGCTGGCCGCCTGGAACGGTCTCGCCCTTTCGGCCTTCGCCCGCGGCTACCAGGTGCTGGGCGACCCCCGCTACCTGGCGGCGGCGGAGGCCTGCGCGGCCTTCCTCCACCGGGCCCTCTGGCAGGATGGCCGCCTCCTCCGCGTGGGACGCGGAGGGGAGGCCCACACGCCGGCCTTCCTGGAGGATCACGGTGCCGTGGCGGAGGGGCTGGTGGATCTCTTCGAGGCGGGGGGCGACTCGGCCTGGCTGCGCTGGGCCGAGCTGCTGGGCGAGGCCCTGCTGGCGCGCTTCCACGACGCCGCGGAAGGCGGGTTCTTCAGCACGGAGGCGGGCCAGGCGGATCTCCTCTTCCGTCAGAAGCCCGGCTTCGACAACGCCCTCCCCTCGGGCAACACCCTCGCCGCCCGGGCCCTGCTCCGCCTCTCCCGCCACCTGGAGCGCGAGGATTTCAGGGGCGCGGCCGAGGGGACGCTGCGCTGCTTCGGCCCCTGGATGCAACGGGCGCCACGGGCCTTCCTGGGGCTCCTGGGGGTCCTCGACCAAGCCCTGCGGGAGCCTCTGGAGATCGTCGTGTCCGGTGATCCGGCGCTGTCCGCCACGCGGACCCTGCTGGCGGAGGTCCACCGCCGCTTCCTGCCCGGGCGGCTGGTGTCGGTGTCCACGGACCCGGCGCTGCCCCTCCATCAGGGCCGGCGCGCGCCGGCAGGCGGGGCGGTCGCCACCGTCTGCCGGGGGCGGACCTGCTCGGCGCCGGTGTCCGACCCGGGAGCCCTGGGGCACCTGCTGGATTGAGGCCGGGGCGTCTGTGACCCAGACCCCCGGGAGCCTCGGGCTACACTGGCCCTTTCGCGCCGCTGGTGGCGGCCCCCGCGCTGGAGTTGGCGACGGGTCGCGGCCGGACGCCCAGCACAAGGGGCAGCCATGAAGACCTTCATCCTCAAGAAGGATCCGTTGACCGGAGAGGACTACTACGAAGTCTATGTGAGGGGGCGGCAGCTGCTGAACGACTCGCACCTGAACAAGGGGTCGGCCTTCACGCCCGAGGAGCGGATGAGCCTGGGGCTGGATGGCCTGCTCCGGTCGGGCATCTCCACGCTGGAATCCCAGGCGGAGCGGGCCTACCAGGCCTACCAGCGGAAGACCGAGGACCTGGAGCGGTACATCTACCTCTCCGGCCTGCAGGATCGCAGCGAACCCCTCTTCTACCGCCTGCTCCAGGACCACCTGGAAGAGATGGTCCCCATCATCTACACGCCCACCGTCGGCCAGGCCTGCCTCCAGATGAGCCACATCCAGCGGCGCTACCGGGGCGTCTACATCACCCCCGAGAACATCGCCAACATCGACCAGATCTTCCAGAGCATCTCCCAGCCGATGGTGAACCTCATCGTGGTCACCGACGGCGAGCGCATCCTCGGCCTCGGGGACCTCGGCTCGGATGGCATGGGCATCCCCGTGGGCAAGGTGAGCCTCTACGTGGCGGCCGGCGGCGTCCACCCGGCGGTGTGCCTGCCCATCAGCCTGGACGTGGGCACGAACAACCCCCGCCTCCTGGAGGATCCCCTCTACCTGGGCTACCGGCATCCCCGGCTGCGCGGCGCGGAATACGAGGGGATCGTGGAGAAGTTCGTCCTGGGCGTGCGCCGGAACTTCCCCGGCGCCCTGCTCCAGTGGGAGGACTTCGGCAAGCAGACGGCCTTCAAGAACCTCGACCGCTACCGGGAACGCATCCTCTCCTTCAACGACGACATCCAGGGCACGGGGGCCACGGCCCTGTCGGCCCTCCTGACCGCCATGCGCATCAAGAAGAGCCGGTTCCAGGACGAGCGCTTCGTCGTCGTGGGCATGGGCCAGGCCGGCACCGGCATCTGCATGAACATCCGCGCCATGCTGAAGGAGGAGGGCCTGTCGGACGAGGAGGCCCGCCGCCGGATCTTCGCGGTGGACATGCAGGGCCTCCTGCTCGACGACGATCCGAAGCTCGAGGAGCCCCAGAAGCCCCTGACCCAGCGCCGGGCCTGGGTGGAAGGCTGGAAGCTGGACGATCCCGGCCGGATCGGCCTCCCCGACGTGGTCCGCAACGCGAAGCCCACGGTGCTCATCGGCGTGACCGCCCAGCCGGGGCTCTTCAGCGACGCGATCCTGGCCGAGACGGCGCGCCACACGGAGCGTCCCATCGTGATGGCCCTGTCCAACCCCACCCACAAGTGCGAGTGCTCGCCCGAGGCGGTGTGGAAGGCCACGGACGGCAGGGGCCTCGTGGCCACCGGCAGCCCCTTCCCCTCCATGACCTGGAACGGCCGCACCCTGCAGGCCTCCCAGTGCAACAACCTCTACATCTTCCCCGGCATCGGCCTGGGTTCCCTGGTCAGCAGGGCCACCCGGGTCACCGATGCCATGATCCTGGCGGGCAGCAAGGCCATCAGCGCCTTCGTCACGCCCGAGCAGGAAGCCCGGGGCCTCCTCCTGCCCGAAATGAAGGACATCCGCGAGGTTTCCGCCCATGTGGCCATCGCTGTGGGCATGGCCGCGCGCGAAGCGGGGCTCGGCCGCCTGGTGGACGATGAGACCCTGGCCCGGATCGTGCGCAAGGCCCAGTGGGAGCCGAGCTATCTTCCCTACCGCCCGGGTGCCGTCCCCCAGCCCTGACCGGGGCCGGGCCGCCCTTGCAGAGCGCGGGGAGTGGCCTAGCCTGGGGGCGGGAAGAGTTCCTCTTTCCTCCCATGGGGCGACCGTTCACGCCAGCCCCTTCCGGCCCTCCGGGAACCAAGAAGGGCCGAGACACCCCCAGGGGCACCTCCACAAGGGTGCCCCTCCTCATGGCGGGGCGGTACGCGGAACGGCCCGGAAATCCCGGGCCGTTCCGCGTGGAGGGTGGGGGGTCAGGCGCAATGCACCCGGCGGGACCGGTGCATCACCTCGGCTTCCAGCTCTTCCTCCAGAGCCCTCACTTGCCGCAGGACCGCGAGGCCGGTGGGAGAGCCGTCCATCTGGCGCTCCAGCTGGCCGAAGACCTCGTGCAGGCGCTCGGCGGTGCTCCAGAAGGCCGGGTTGTGCTGGCGAAGGCTGCTGTCCATGAGCATGTCGGCTCCCGATGCTTTCCGGACATCATGATTGTCTTTGTGGATGCGGATGGCCAGTGATCGACATCACAAGGCCTGTCATGATTTACGAGACGCTGTCGCGACCTGTTTGTCACGGGTAGCGTGACACTTCAAGGCCGGCTTCCCATCAGGCCTTTCGCTTCACCGCGGATGGCCCGGCTCAGCCCCGCCGGGTGGCCAGCAGGTGGCCGATGGCCACGGCGGCGGCGTCCGCCGCATCCGTCGGCAGGGCCTCCTTGAGGTTGAGCAGAGTCATCACCATCTTCCCCACCTGGTCCTTGTCGGCCCAGCCGTAGCCGCTGACGGCCTTCTTCACCTGCATGGGGTTGTAGTCGCCGACGGGCAGCCCGTGCAGGGCGGCGGTGAGCAGGATGCCGCCCCGGATCTGGCCCAGCTTCAGGGCCGTGGCGGCGTTCTTCTCCACGAAGGGGGATTCCACGGCCATGAAGCCGGGTCCGTGGGCCGCGATGGCCTCGCCCAGGCGCTGGTGGATGAGCAGGCAGCGCTGGTCGAAGTCCGCGCCGCGGGGATTGCGGATGACGCCGGCCTCGACGAGCGTGAGGCGCGAGCCGGCGCGCTCCACCACGGCCCAGCCGCAGGCCAGCGAGCCCGGGTCCACGCCCAAGCAGCGCGACGGGGCCGGAGGCTGGATCATCGCCCCTTCCGTTTCCCGGTGCCCCGCACGCTGCCCTTGGGTGGCTTGGGCTTGGCTTCGCGGACCTTCCTGGGCGGCCGTCCCTGGGGCTTCTCGGCGCGCCGGCTGCGTTCGCCGCCGACCCGGGTCTGGGGCCGGCCCGACCGGGGCTTCTCGAAGTCGCCCTCGCCCAGGCGGGCGGGCGCGGCGAGGACGGGGGCGAAGGTGAAGGCCTTGCCATGCTCATCCTGGGCCTTGGCCTCCGTGAGCCAGGCGCTGACGCGCCGCAGATCCTCGTCCACGGCGGTGATCTCCACCTCCACGGCATCCCCGATGGTGAGCACCACGGAGCCGCGCAGTCCCGTGGCCTTGGTGCGGTGCTCATCCACCCAGAAGTTCCCGCCCAGGGCGCCCATGGGCACGCCCACCTCCACGAAGGGGGCGTCGAGGGTGATGAAGGCCACCTTGGCGGAGAAGCCCTGGATGCGGCCCCGGAAGCGCTGGCCCACCTTGTCCTTCATCAGGAGGCAGGCCTTCCACTTGTCGTTCTCCCGCTCGGCTTCCGTGGCCTTCTGCTCGGCGTCGCTGGCGCCCTTGGCCAGGACGGCCAGGTGGCTGTGGAGGCCGTCGGGCAGGGGCTGGCCGCGCAGCACCCGGCGCAGCAGGCGGTGGACGATGAGATCCGGGTAGCGGCGGATGGGGCTGGTGAAGTGCAGGTAGTCCTGGAGGGCCAGGCCCGAATGCCCGATGTTGTCCGCCGAGTACTCGGCCCGCTTCAGGCTGCGCAGCAGCAGGGTGTTGATCATGGCCTCCAGGGGGCCGCCCCGGATCTTGTCGAGCATGGCGTTGAGGTGCTCCGGGGTGGGCACCTCCTTGGGCTTCAGCAGGCCGAAGGTGCGCGCCACCTCCGCGAAGATCTCCAGCTTCAGGGGATCGGGATTGTCGTGGATGCGGTAGATGGTGGGGATCTTCTTGCGGGTGAAGAACCGCGCCACCGCCTCGTTGGCCAGCAGCATGAACTCCTCGATCATCCGGTGGGCGTCGTGCCGCGGGTAGCGCCGGGCGTCCACGGGGCGGCCCTCGGCGTCGAAGATGAACTCGGCCTCCTCCGTGTCCAGGTTCATGGCACCGCGCCCCAGCCGCTTCTGCGTGAGCTGCCGGGAGAGCACGAGGGACTGGTCCAGCAGGTCGCAGAGGGGGTCGCCCAGCTCGGCCCGCTTGCGGCCCGAGAGGTCGATGCAGGCCTCCTTCACCTCGTCGTACGTGAGCCGCTTCCCGCTGCGGATGACGCTCTCGGAGATGCGCGACTCCACCACCTCGAGCCCGGGCGAGATCGTCATCCAGGCGGTCATGGTGAGGCGGTCCACGCCCTGGCGGAGGCTGCAGAGGTCGCCGCTGAGGCGCTCGGGCAGCATGGGGATGGCCTCGTCGGGGAAATAGACCGAGGTGCCGCGGAGCCGGGCCTCCTCGTCCAGGGGGCCGCCCTCCTCCACATAGTGGCTCACGTCAGCGATGTGGACGCCCAGGATCCAGCCGCCGCCCTCGGAGGCGGGCAGCACCTCCAGGCTGATGGCGTCGTCGAAGTCCTTGGCCGTGGGCGGGTCCACGGTGCAGGTGAGGACCTGGCGGAGGTCCTCACGCGGCCCCTGGACCCAGGCCTCGGGGATCTCGGTCGGGAAGGGCGCCAGCTCCTTCATCACGGCGTCGGGGAAGGTGGTGCGGAGGTTGAAGAGGGCGGCGGTGAGGCGGTTCTCGATGCGGAGGTCGGTCTTCTTCCCGAGACGGGCCACCACAGTCCCCCGGAGCTGCTTGGCCTCGGGATCCGGATCCAGCCGCACGCTGACCAGCTCGCCGTCCTCCGCCAGATCGGTGGGCGGCACGGCGATCACCTGGGGCAGCCGCGGTTCCAGGGGCACCACCCGCCAGCCCCAGGGCTGCTTCTGCAGGGTGCCGGGCAGGGGGACCTCCCCCCGGCCCTTGATCTCCAGGACCCGGGCCTTCAGGCGGCCGTCCCAGCCCTCCCCGCTGATCTCGGCGACGACGCGGTCCCCGTGGATGGCCCCGTGGGCGTCCCGCCAGTCCACCATGGGATCCTGCCCGGGACCCTTGGGCAGCCCGGGCACCCGGAGGAAGCCGCCGGCCCCTTCCGGATGGCCCAGGAAGGTGGCCTCGAAGGTCTCGAAACGGCGGAGCCCCGGCCCTTGGGGGGCGGGGCTCCGGGACGGCTCCCGCCGGTCCGGCGTTCGCACGGGGGGACGGACGGGGATTCGGGAAGCGGAACGGCGGGCCATGGGTCCAGGGTACAGCCTCTGGCGCAGGGGCCGGACCGTTCCTCGGCGGGTGCTACCGCTTCTTGCGGATCACGCGCTTGGGGGCGGGCTCGACGGCCTTGCCGGTCAGCAGGTCGATCTGGTGCTGGACCTTCTTGCTGTCGGGATCGATCACCGCCAGGCGGCTGAGGAATCGCATCTTCCCGGCCTTGTCGCCCTGGGCCTCCAGGTAGGCGGGGCTGGACACCACGGCCTCCACCCACTTGAGCTTGTCGCCCTTGCCGGCCTTGTAATCGGCGATCTGGTCGGCCTCACCCTGGATCTTCTTCTCCATCACGGAGATGAGGGGATCGTACGCGGTGGTCTCCTCCTTCGCGGCGTTGAGGTAGGTCTGGAAGAACTTGGACCACTTGGCGTCGTCCGTGACCTCCTTCTCCACGCCCAGCGCCAGGTCGAGCTCCTGCTTCTCGCCCGGATCGGGATTCTGCTTGGCCTTCAGCTCCTTGATGCGGTCCGCGTTGTCGACCAGCACCTGCTTGGCCTTGGCCTCGGCCCCGTTGTAGTAGGTGACCATCTTCTCGAAGGGATCCTGGATGGCCGCATAGCTCTCGCCGGCGATGGCCTTGGCCTCCTTGGCGTAGCCCAGGGCCTTCTCCCACTGGCCGGCCGCATCGGCGGTCTCCACCGCCAGCCGGTAGGCCTGGCCCAGGTCGATGGCCCGGATGGTGCTGGCGAGCATGGTCTGGTTGTTGGTCTTGTCGAAGACCGGGCGGGTGGCCGGAAGCAGGGTCTGGGCCTGCTGGAGGGCCTCCTGGAACTTCAAGTCGGCCATCAGTTTCTCCACCGCGGGCCGGGTCGCGCGCACCTGCTCGCCCAGGGTGGGCGCAGGCGCCTGGGCCACCAGGGCCGCAGGCAGGACGATCGCGGGGAGGAGCAGGAAGGACATGTTCATGGGCCTACCGGACAGTCCCCATCGGGGGAAGGGGAAATTGTCGCAACGGAACCCCCTCCTGCCAAGGCCCCGTCTGTGAATTCCCCTGGCGGGGGTGGGCCTCGAGACCGTAGGTGGTGTCACCCCATGGCTTCGGACATCCCCCGGATTTCGATTTTGATCCGCTCCATCTCCTCGCGCTCGATCCTCCGCGCGGGGACGCCCCCCCAGGTCTCCCCGTTCCCCACCCGGCTCCCCGGCAACAGCACGCTCTCGGGCAGGATGGTCGCGTCGTCCCCGATGACCACGTCGCCCATGACGCAGCAGGCCAGGCCCAGGGTGGCCCGGTGCCCGACCCGCACAGGGGCGATGACCAGATTCCCCCCGCCACCGTAGTGGGCGAAAATCCGCACGCTGCCGCCCAGGGCCGCGTCGTCGCCAATGGAGATGAGCTGGGGGTCGCTGATGTATTCCGTGTTGATGAAGGCGTGGCGCCCGATCTTCATGCCCATGGCCTTCAGGAACCAGACCCCGAAGGGCGTGAGGGTCACGAAGGGCAGGAAGGTGAAGCGCACGAGGTAGAAGAGACCGTTGTGGAGGAACCAGGGCAGGGCGTGCAGGGTGTAGTAGCCGCCCTTGAAGGGCCTCACGCGGGTGGGCAGCACCAGGTTGTAGGCGGGGATCACCACCAGCAGGGTCAGCCCGAAGATGAAGAAGCAGAGGGCCAGGGCGAAGCCGGCCACGAACCAGTGGAGGGGGCCGGGGAGGTGGAGGGCCAGGGCGTGCAGCCGGCTCCAGAACCACAGGGCCGGGGCGAGGGCCAGGCCAAGGGCGGTGGAGGCCAGGACATAGAGCAGCAGCACGGCCCCGCCGTAGGCTACCCTTGAGAACCGGCGCAGGATCCGGTCCAGCCAGTTCATGGGGGGCGGGTTCTTGGACTGGTCCTTGGCGAAGGATTCCATGGGTTCAGCCTACCCTACACCGAACGGAAGCCCGTCCCCTGGAAGGGCGGTGGAGCCCCGTGGGGACACCGCAGAGGATGGCGCCTGGAACGAATCCTTCCGCCTCGGGGATGACCTGATCGACGGTCAGCACCGGACCTTCTTCCGCATGGTGGCCCAGGCCGAGGCGAGCATGGATCGGGGCAGCGTCGAGGCCGTGGCGCGGAACCTGAACTTCCTGGGGGCCTATGCCGTCATGCACTTCCGGGACGAGGAACGGCTGATGTCCGCCTGCCATTACCCTGGGCTGACGGAGCACCAGCGGGCCCACCAGGCATTCGTGGCGCGGGTGGCGGGGCTGCTCAAGGCCTACGAGACCGATCCCGGCTCCGTCACCGCGCAGCAGATCCTGCCCATGGTCCGGGACTGGCTCGCCTTCCACATCCTGGGCATGGACAAGCAGTTCCAGCCCTGGGTCGAGCGGATGGCAAAGCCTTGAAGGGCGGCATGGCTGGCGTGGTCCGATGAACCTCGCGCTCCTCCGCCTGTCCGCCCTCGGCGACATCCTGCGGGTCCTGCCCGCCTGGGCGAACCTGCGGGAGGCCTTCCCGGAGGCCCGGTTCCGGGCCGTGGTGGAGGATCGACACGCCTTCCTGCTGGAGCCGATGCCCTGGCTGGAGCCGGTGGTGGTCCGACGCAAGCGGCTCTCGAACCCCCTCTCGGCCCTGCCGGAGCTGCGGCGGGCCGCGGAGGGGATCCGGGGCTGCGGGGCCAGCCTCGATTTCCACGGCATCCTGAAGGCGGCCCTCATCCCGCGGGTCGCCGACATCCCCGAGCGCTGGGGCGACGGCGTGACCAAGGAGTTCGCCGGGGCCCTCCAGACCCACCCGCTCCCCTTCCGCCACCAGACCCGCTACGACCAGGCCCTGGGGCTCGCCGAGGCCTTCGGGCGCAGCCGTGGCGTCGCAGGGCTGGGCCGCTTCCGGCCCGCCCTGAAGGATGTCGAGCTGCCCGATCCCGGCGCCATCTGGGCCCAGGCCGCGAAACCCAGGGTGGTGCTCGTGCCCGGCGCGTCCCGCCGGGGGGCCATCAAGCGCTGGCCCCTGCGCCACTGGATGACCCTGGCGGGCCTGCTCAAGGGGCGCTGCGAATTGCGCTGGTCCCTCGGCCCCGAGGAGGAGGAGCTCCGCGCCTGGTTGCCCGAGGCCACCGGGGTCCCGGCCCTGCCGCGCCTGGGGTTCTGGCAGCTCGCCGCGGCCCTGCGGCAGGCGGACCGGGTGGTTGCGCCGGACACGGGCCTGCTGCACCTCGCTGTCGTCCTGGGCGTGCCCGCCCTGGGCCTCTACGGCTCCAGCGATCCGGTGGTGGCGGGATTGCCGGAGGGATCCGGCCGCGTCCTCCGCACGGGCATCTCCTGCGCCCCCTGCCGCGAGCGGGCCTGCCAGCGCAGGCAGTGCCTGGAGGAGCTGGATCCCGAGTCGGTGCGGGCCGCGCTCTGAACGGTCAGGCCCGGCGCAGCACCAGCAGCGTCAGTTCCGGCGGCACGAGGAAGCGGTTGGGGGGGCCCCAGAAGCCGGTGCCCACGCTGGTGTAGAGCCACATCCCGCCATGCCGGTGGAGGCCGGCGGGGTAGCGGTAGATGGACCGCACCACCACGCTCCACGGGAAGTACTGCCCCGAGTGGGTGTGGCCGGAGAGCTGGAGATGGATGCCCGCCCGTTCTGCCGCCTCGTAGCGCTTGGGGGGGTGGTAGAGGAGCAGCCGGGTGGTTCCCTCCGGCGCCCCGGCCAGGGCCGCGGCGAGATCGGGCCCGCGGCTCGTGCCCCGCCGGCCCCGGGCCGCGGGATCGGGCATGCCCGCCACCAGGAGCATGGCCCCCCGGTGCTGCAGCACCGCGTGGGCATTGTCGAGGACGCGCCAGCCCAGGCCGCGGATCACGGGGAGCCACTTGGCGACCCCGGAGTAGTACTCGTGGTTCCCCGTCACGAAGAAGACGCCGTGGGTGCCGTGCAGGGCCCCCATGCGCTCGGCCTTGGCCCGGACGCCATCGGCCTCGCCATCCACCAGGTCCCCGGTGACGGCCACGAGGTCGGGCGCCAAGGTGTTGGCGCGGACCACGAGCCGATCCACCCGGGCGGCGGACACGAGGGGCCCCAGGTGCAGGTCCGAGATCTGGACGATGCGGAAGCCGTCGAGCCCTTCAGGCAGGCCGTGGATCGGCACCTCCACCGACCGGAGCACCGGGGGCCGCAGGGCGGTGACGAGGCCCGCGAGGTTCGAGACGAGGGTGGCGCCCAGGGCCAGGCTGACGGCCCAGGTCCCGAGGGACGCGGGTGCCTGGACCAGGCGCCGCAGGAGGAACTGCGCCAGGTCCGCCGCCAGCAGGTACACGAGGTACGTGGACACGAAGCCGAAGAGGCCGTAGCTGAACCAGTACAGAAAATCGGCCCGGTGGTCCGTGAGCCGGTTGACCAGCGGGACGAGGAACATCGACAGGAAGAAGAGGCCGAGAAAGCCCCAGACACCGGCCGGGTGCTTCGCCAGGGGCGGGCACAGGGCCATGGAACGGCGCGCCATGTACGTGAAGGCGCTCCCGAGGATGGCCAGCAGCAGGGCGATGGACAGGAGGGCGCGCATCAGCCCCGCCGCCACCCCGTGGTGCCGTCCTTGCGGTCCTCCAGCACGATGCCCAGGGCCTTCAGCTGGTCGCGCACACGGTCCGCCTCGGGCCAGTTCTTCGCGGCCTTGGCGGCGCGGCGGGCCTCGATGAGAGCCTCCACCTCCGCGTCGAGGCCGGCCTCCTCGTGGGGCCAGGCGGCGAAGATGGCGTCGGTCTCGTCCAGGAAGGCCAGGGCCGCGTCCCGCTCCTCGCGGGTGAGGGCCGCGTGGTCGTCCTGGGCGTTGAGGTCGCTGATGAGGGTGAAGAGCGCCGCCAGGGCCTCGGGGGTGTTCAGGTCGTCGGCCATGGCCGCCCAGAAGGTCTCCCGGGCCTGGCCGATGCGGGCGATGGGGTCCACCGCCTCCTTCCAGGGACCGCCGCCGGCCTCGCCCCCGCCTTCCATGCGCTTGCGGAAGGCCCGGATGCGCTTCAGCGAATTCTCCGCGGCCCGCAGGCCCTCGAAGCTGAAGTTCAGCACCTTCCGGTAGTGGTTGCTCTGGATGGCATAGCGGAAGGCGATGGGATCCACCCCCTTGGCCACGAGGTCGCGCAGGCTGAAGAAGTTGCCCAGGCTCTTGGACATCTTCTGTCCTTCCACCATCAGGAACTCGCCATGGACCCAGTGATTCACCCACCGGTGGCCCAGGCAGCCCTCGCTCTGGGCGATCTCGTTCTCGTGGTGGGGGAAGATGAGATCCACCCCGCCGCTGTGGATGTCCACGCGCTCGCCCAGCAGCTCCATGCCCATGGCCGAGCACTCGATGTGCCAGCCGGGCCGGCCGGGGCCCCAGGGGCTGTCCCACCAGGGCTCGCCGGGCTTGGTGGCCTTCCACAGCACGAAGTCGGTGACGGAATCGCGTTCGTACTCGTCGGCGTCCACGCTGGCGCCCGCTTTCATGCCCTCGCGGTCGAGGTGGGCCAGGCAGCCGTACTGGGGCAGGCCCGCAATGCGGTAGTAGACGCTGCCGTCGCGGAGGTAGGCCAGCCCCTTGGCCTCCAGATCCCGGATCAGGCGGATCATGTGGGGCAGGTACTCCGTGGCCCGGGGCAGGTAGGTGGCCCGCTGGACGCGCAGGGATTCGAGATCCTCCAGGAACATCGCCGTGTAGCGGTCCGTGAGCGCCTTCATGGCCCCGTGGCGGGCCTCGTTGGAGGCATCCGGCGGCAGGGCGCCCTGGGAATCCCGGATGATCTTGTCCTCCACGTCGGTGATGTTCATGCAGTGGCGGACCTCGTAGCCCGCGGCCTGGAAGGTCCGCTTGAGCAGATCCTGGAACAGGAAGGTCCGCAGGTTGCCGATGTGGGCCACGTTGTAGACCGTGGGGCCGCAGGTGTACAGGCTGAGGACGCCGGGCTCCACCGGCGCAATTTGGTCAACTTTCCGTGTCAGGGTATTGAACAGGGAGAGGGGCCGCCTCATCTTCATGGCTCTAGGTAACCACCATCGGCCCCTCCGCCATAACCCCCCAAAGGTGCCCGCATGGGTCTGTTCGGAACCCGAGCCAAGGAAGAGGCGCTTCTCGAGCAGGGGGAGCGTCTGCGAAGCCTGGAGGCCGAGTGTGCCGGGATCCGGGCGCGCCTCCAGGAGACCGAGGAGCTGGTGAGGCACCTGGACGCTGACAAGGATCTGCTCCTGGCCGCCCTGGAGTGCCTGCGCCCGGGGATGCCCCCCCGGGAGCTGGCGGAGGCGCTCCTCGAGGTCTGCTTCAAGCCCCTGGGCCTGGCCTGCTTCTACCTCGCCCTGGCGGACTGGGAGGAGGATCGCCTGACCTTCATCCTCTACCACGAGGGTGGACGCACGCGGAACCATCCCTCCCGTCATCTCTCGGAGCGGGCGGGCCTCTCCGAACGGGTGCTCGCCTCCGGGCGCCCCCTCTACATCCGGACCATGGAGGAGGGCCAGGCCGCGGGCAGCCGCCTCACCGCCGCGGAACAGGCCACGGGCCTCATCCCCCACAGCTGGTACGGCGTGCCCCTGGGACGCGGCGAGCGGCCCGTGGGCCTGCTCAGCTTCCAGAGCTTCCAGACGGACGCCTTCGACGAGCGCCGCCGGCGCATCATGGACGCCCTGGGGACGATCCTGTCCCGGTGCCTGGTTCAGGAATCCTGAACGAGCGCCAGCAGGTCCTCCGGCAGCACCCGGGCCCGGCCATCGGAGCCCGCCACCAGGTGGACGCTCTCGCCTTCGGCCAGGAGAACCCCCTCCCGCTCGATGCCGTAGTGGAAGACGATGCGCCGGCGGCTGGCCTCGGCCAGGCGGGTCCGCACCACCACCAGCTCGTCGTAGCGGGCCGGGGCCCGGAACCGCACCCGGATCTCGTTCACCACCAGGCGGACCCCCCGGGCCTCCCATTCGGCGTAGCTCTGGCCCAGTTCCCGCAGGAAGTCGCTCCGGCCCAGCTCCATCCACACCGGGTAGGTCGCGTGGTGCACGATCCCCATGGCGTCCGTCTCGGCATAGCGAACCCGGAGTTCGGTCGTCGATTCCATGGCTCGATTGTGTACCAAAAAGCCCCGCCGGGGCGGGGCTTTGCCGTCTGCGGGAAGGTGGCTACTCGATGGTCACGCGGACGTGGTCGCCCTTGTCCGTGGTGATCTCCAGGAGCAGGTCGCCGGGCTTGGATTCCCGCAGCAGCTTCTGGAGCTGCTCGGGCTTGAGGCCCTTCTTGCTCTCCCCGTTGATCTTGATCTCGCTGTCACCGGCCATGTCGAGGATGCTGCTGGCCAGGTTCACGGGCATGCGGATGTGCACCTCGCTGGGGCCGTCGTAGGTCTTGCCGGGCTGGTCGCGGTCCTGGCTGCGGCGGTGCTCATGGGGATGGAAGGACTTGGAGACGATGTCCACCTTGATGAATCGGGCCGCCTGCTGGGCGGACAGGGGAAGGGCGAGGCTGGCCGCGAGGGCCAGCGGAAGCATGACGGCGCGCATGGGCGGCCTCCTTGAAGGGGGGCCGGGATGTCCCCGGCTCGCATGGGATTACGGGCACTTCGGGGGAAGGATTAGGCCGGGTATCCTGGAATGTCCGGAACGGTCCGCCCCGTCCGGGCATCCCAATGCCTGAGCGGTCGCCCCGCCCCTTCTGGAGAGCCCGAATGAAGATGAAGTCCCTCGCCACCCTCCTGCTCGTCGCCGCCCCCCTTGCCGCCCAGGGGCCCGTGAAGTGGGAACATGACATGCAGTCCGCCCTGAAGCGCGCCAAGGCCGAGAAGAAACTCATTTTCATGGATCTTTGGACCGAGTGGTGCCCGCCCTGCCAGTACCTCCAGAAGAACGTGTTCCCCAGCGCCGAGGGGCAGGCCGCCCTGCAGCGGATGGTGCCCTTCTCCGCCCTGGTGGAGAAGAAGGACCGCACCCCGATGCCCGAGGGCATGAAGCTGGCCCAGCAATTCCATCTGGAGGCCTTCCCCACCATGGTGATTCTCGACGCCAACGGCAAGGAGGTCCGCCGCCAGGTGGGCGCCTTCCGCAGCGGCGCCGACTTCGCCGCCTGGCTCGCCAAGTAGCTGTCAGCCCTCAGCAGGGACGAAGAACGGCGGTCCGCTGGGCCGCCGTTCTTCTTTTCCGGCAGCCCCCTCCTACTGGTCCTTCACCCCGCCTGCAGCCTTGGGGGACTTGGGCAGGCGCTGCTTGAGGCCCTCCAGCTCATCCTGCTGGGCGCCCATGCTGGGCCGGGGCGGGGGGGGCGGAGGCGGTTTCTTGGGGTCTGGCGGGGGTGGCGTACTGTCCTTGACCAGGGTCTGGAGGTCGTGGATGGCGTCCCGCTGACCCGGCTGTTCGAGGAGCAGGCGCACCAACAGGGCCTTGGCCTCCTCCGGGTGGTTCAGGCCGGTCTGGGCCCGGGCCGCCAGCAGCAGGGCCGGCGCCCGCCAGGCGGGGACCGGGCGGGGCGTGCCCTGGCCGACCAGGGGACCGAGGGTCCGGAGGGCATTGCCGGGGAGGCCGGTCTTCAGGTCGATGGCAGCGGCCAGCAGCAGGTGGGCGGGCTTGCCGTCGGAAGGACGCCAACGTTGCGCGGCCGGGAGATCTCCGGATTCCAGGGCCCGCTGGGCCAGCCAGGCCTTCATGTCGGCGGGCGCCCAGACCGGGGCGGCAGGCTGCGCCCGCAAGGCCGGGGCCGCCAGGGCCAGCAGCAGGCCCAGCACCGGCCGCCAGCGGGCCATGGGCTTGCCGGCGAAGGCGAGCCAGAGCAGCAGGCCGGCCAGGGCCACCCAGGCCCCTAATTCTGGATGGGCGGGCTGCAGGGAACGCCGGGCGGGCAGGGGCAGCTTCCCCGCCGCCAGATCCTGAAGGAACGCCGCGGCCGTGGCGCCATCGGCGAACAGCTGGCCGCCGGTGGCCTTGGCCAGCTGGGCCAGGAAGTCGGGCTGGGCCGTGCTGACGAGGGGTTCCGGCGGCGCGGCGACCGGCGGGGGGACCGGGGCCGCCGGGGTAGCACCGCCCTCGGCCACGGGAGCCGGGCGGGGCGGCACGGGGTGGGGCCGGCCGTCGCCGAAGACCAGGGCGTAGAGGGGGAGTCTGGCTTTCTTCAGGGCTTCCGAGGCGCGGGTCAGGGCGGCCTCCGGCGTCTCCCAGGTCTCCTCGCCGTCGCTGAGGAGCAGGATCACCTCGGGACCCTCGCGGTCCGCCTGGGCGGCCACCTGGGGCAGTCCGCGGCCCAGGCTCGTGCCCGGGGATCCCACGTCCCCCGGCACCACGGCCCGCAGCGATTCGCGGAGCAGGGTGCGGTCCTCCCCCGGCGGTTGGAGGGGGATGTCGTCGCCGGTGAGCAGATCCAGGCTCCAGCGCAGGCCCGGTTGGGGCCGGGACCAGATGCGGTCCAGGGCGGCCACGGCAGCGTCCCAGCGGCTGCGGCTGCCGGCATCGGGCACGGTCATGGAGCGGCTGGCATCCAGCACCACGTGGACCGTCAGCCGGGGGAAGTCCGGCAGGCCCCAGCGCGGTTCCGCCAGCCCGAGGCCCAGGCCCGCCAGCATCAGCGCCATGCCCAGGCCCTGCCAGGCCGGCCGCTGTCCCACCACCCGCACCCCCAGGCCCGGCCGCAGCTGCGCGAAGACGCCCAGGCCCACCGCCGCCAGGGCCAGCAGGCCCGCGGGCAGGAGGATCCAGGGGTGGGTGAAGGGGAGGTTCATGGTCCCTCCACCCAGGCGGGCCGGGGCTTCCCGCGCTTGAAGGCGAGGTCGGCGGCGAGGGGCAGGGCGAGGAGCGCCCCGGCCAGGAGGAACCACTGGGCGAGGGGCCGGCCCTCGGTGGGCGGATCCACGGGCAGGATGGTCTTCTCCAGCTGGTCCACGGCGGCCAGGCTCCGGGCCAGACCGCCGGGATCCTCAGCGCTGAAGGCCTCGCCGCCGGTGGCCTGGGCGACCTGCCTCAGGGCCTCGTGGTCCACGTCGACATGGAGCCGGGCGAAGCCGCCGCCCTCGATGGGGACGAGACTCTCCCCGCTGTGGCCCAGGGCGACCGTGTGGATGCGGATGCCGTTCTGGTGGGCCTCCTCCGCCGCCTCCTGGGGGGTGACGCGACCCCGGTTCTGCGATCCGTCCGTGATGAGCAGGATCACCCGGGACCGGGCCGGGCTGTCCTCCAGGCGCCGCACGGCGGTCATCAGGGCCGAGCCGATGGCGGTGCCGTCGTCGCGGCTGTCGAGATCGAGCCGTGCCAGCATGCGCAGCAGGCGCATGTGGTCCGAGGTGAGGGGACTGAGGGTGACGGGATGGGCGCTGAAGAGGATCAGGGCGAAGCGGTCATCGGGCCGCTTCAGGACGAACTGGGCCAGGAGCCGCCGGGCTGCGTGCCAGCGGTCCTCGTCCGGCTGGTCGAGGATGCGCATGCTGCTGCTGCCGTCCAGCACCACGGCGAAATCCACCACGGGGGCCATGCCCCGCACATTCGTCCGCCACTCGGGGCCGGCCCCGGCCAGGCCCAGGCAGAGGGCCAGCAGCACCGGCAGCCAGTGGGAGCTGAGGCGCGCCAGGCGGCCGGAGGGCTTGGAGTGGGGAATGCCCCAGCGGTAGACCACCCGCCACGCCCACACCAGGAGCGGGGGCACCAGGATCAGCAGGAGGGGCTCGCGGAAGGCGATCATCGGCCCCCCTTGGGCAGGGTGCCGCGGGCATCCAGGGCGGCGACCAGGGGCTCCGCGCCGGGGAAGGGCGGCTGGGTGTGCCCGAACCGGGCCGCGTCCAGGCTCAGCACCCACTGGTCCCAGGGCCCGAGGTTCAGGGCCCTGAAGTCGGCGGGTCCCCAGGCCCGGGCGCCTTCGCCGAACCGCGCCGCCAGCAGATCGCGGCCCAGGGCATGGGCCGCGTCAAGGGTCGCGCGGTCCACCGGCCGCGGCGGCCAGTGGCGGCGGAAGACATGGATGGCGTGATGGAGCCGCCGCTTGCCCCGGCTCCGGCGCCACCGCAGCACGAGCCAGGCCCCGAGCCCCAGGAACGGGAAGAGCGGCAGGCTGGCCCAGGCCCAGGGAAAGGGGATGGCCGGGAGGAGGTCGTCATTGCCCCCGCCATAGCCCACCCAGGGCCCGCCGAAGGGGATGGTGCGGGGCACGTCGAGCTTCAGTTCCGGGCTGCGCTGGCCGTCGCCCAGATCCAGGGGCGGCACCACGGCCGTCCCGGGTGTGAAGGCCTGCACCTGGAGGCGCCAGCCGCGGCCGTCCGGCAGCGGCTCCACCGCCCGGAGGTGCAGGGGGCCCAGGCGGTCCTCCAGGGCCGGGCGGCCGGGGGCGGGTTTCGCCGGATCCTCCTCCCGGAGTTCCAGCGTCTGGAGTTCGCCCAGCTTCAGGTGCGGCGGCGCCTGCCAGACCGGCGCTGCGCCAGCACCCAGCCAGGAGATCGCAGCCAGCACCAGGACCTTCCCATACCTCGGATTTCGCGGGCGAAAACCGAGCGGGAAGGATGGAAGGGCGGGACTTCCACCCATCATGCGCCCCCCGCCCGCAGCCAGGCGTTGAGCTTCATCACGGGATCCTCCGTCAGGTCCCAGGGCTGGCGTTCGATGGTGGGCGCGAAGCCAGGATCCGGCCAATCCACGGACCAGCGGCTGCGGGGTTCAGTGGGCTGGAACCAGACCACGCGGTGCCGTGCCGCCAGGGGCTTGAGGAGGGGCGCCAGGCCCTGCAGGCCCGCCCCGTTGCTGAAGAGCCAGAGCCGGTGCCCCTTGCCGTGCTCGCCCCAGCGCCCCAGGGCCTCCCGCCAGGCGGCCTCGGTGGGCATCGACGGGCCGCGTTCCACCAGGGTCTCCAGGAGGCGGAGTCCGTGGACGCGCCCGCGCTTCGGCGCGATGCGCAGGGCGGGCGTGCGGCCATCCCCGGGCACGATGAGCCCCAGGCGGTCGCCCGTGGCCTGCAGGGTGGCGAAGGCCGCCCCGCAGAGCTCCAGGGCCCAGCGCAGCGGCGAGACGGGGTCGCCCAGGAACATGGAGGGCGAGGGGTCCACCACCAGCCACAGCACCAGGTCGCGGCTGGCCTCGAACCGTTTCATGATCGGCTCGCCCGTGCGGGCCGTCAGGGGCCAGTTGATGAAGCGCGGGTCGTCGCCCGGCACGTAGGGGCGGTTCTCCACGAAGGAGAGGCCGGCGCCCTTGAAGGTGGACGGGTGCAGCCCCTCCGTGCCGCCGCCCAGGCGTCCGCGCAGGCGCAGGGGCAGACGGCGCAGGCGGGCGAGGAACCGGGCGGGCAGGGGCATGGGGGTTCAGTATGGCGCAGGTCGGCGCCGGGCCCATGCCCCTCCTTCGCCTACCACTTCACCCGGATCCGGTAGGTCAGCGTGGCGCTGCCCTCCGCGGGGACCTCCACCTTGAACTGGGCGGTGTGGGCGTCCTCCCGGGTGAAGGGGTGGCTGTTCTGGAGCATCTCCCAGTCCCCGGGCAGGGCCTCCCGCACGCTCACGGTGACCGCCTCCTTCTTGGCGTTCTTCAGCACCACCTCGTAGGCGCTCTCGGAGACGTTGCCGAACTTCCCCTGGCGGCCCAGGCTCTTGTAGTCCGTCTGTTTGCGGTGGGCCGTGACATCGAAGGCGTCGCCCAGCTTGAGGCGCACCTGCTCGTGCTTCGGCGTGTGGTCGATCTGGTCCTCGCCCACGAACTGGGCCCGGCCCTCGCTGTCGCGCTTGTACACCCGGATGATGCCCTTGGGCAGGGGCATGCCCAGGTGCTGGGCCGGCTCGTTCTGGAAGCTGACGAAGACCCCCACCTTCTCCTGGCCACGGATGTCCCCGAAGGCGGCGGTGTAGTAGTAGCTCTGCCCAAGGAGCACGTATTCCTTCTTCACCGGCACCGAGCCGGCGCTGAGCAGCGCCACCTGCTTGGTCTGGTTCACGGCCAGGGTGGTGGGGCGGTCCAGGGTGTAGAGGTGGTACTCGAAGAGGCCCTCCTCCTGCATCTGGGGCGCCCTGTCCATGGCTTTGGCGGCGGGAGCCAGCATGGCGATGCCCTCCATTCGGCGCTCCCGCACCCGGTTCACATCCCCCGCCACCAGCTGCAGGGTGGCGTTGGGATAGGCGGCGCCGCTCTGGTTGGTGAGGGTCACCCAGCCGCTGAGGTCGAGGGTCTTCTCGTCGGGCGCCAGGTTGGCCACGTAGTCGGCCCGCCAGGAGAGGCCGCCCGTGAGGTAGCTCAGCTCCAGCTGCTGCACCTTCTCTGCCCCGCTGTGAAGGCTGATGACCAGGGTGGGCCGGGCGCGCAGGTTGGCCGGCACGCCGGGATAGACGATGCGGCCGGGGACGCTGGTCTCGATGCGGTCCGCGAATTGCAGCACCACGCCGCCATTGGTGGCCAGCACCGTGGCCGGCTCGCGGACCTCCTTCGATCCGGCACCCTCGGCGTTGGGCACACTGCGCACCACCGTCACCTGCTTCCCGACGTACTTGTCCAGCAGCTTCTGGGGCGTGAGCAGGTCGAAGTCGAAGTTCTGCTCCGCCACCCAGAAGTCCTTCGGGGCCGTCAGGTTCCGCAGCAGCGCCGTCTCGGGCCGGATCTGGGCCGATACCTCCTCGAAGGCCAGCCGCGCCTCGCCCCTGGGCAGCCGCACCTCCCGGGTGTCCTTCACCAGGGCCAGGTTGTCGTTGTAGATGGTCACCGCCAGGGCCTTCTGGTCCTTCAGCGTGGTGGCCGTCTCCTGGGCGACCAGGAGCGCAGGCAGGGCGGCGAGCAGCAGGGCGGGGCGCATGGAACCTCCGGGAAGGGTGGGTCGGGCGAAGGGCCCGATACCCGGTCATGCCGTGAAGGGGGACTTCCTTTCAGGAAAACTCATTCGGAACCCCGGGGCACCCTTTCGGGCGGAGTGAGGGCCGTGTAGCGCAGGACGGCCTCCCCGCGGGGCGGGACGGGCACCTCGAAATCCCAGGCATTCTCGCCGGAGCGGTGGCCCGGGTGCGTGCTCCGGAGGACCTCGCCTCCCGCGAGCACCGGTTCACGCACGGCCACCGATGCCGCTTCCGGCCCGTCGAGGGCGATTCGGACCTCGACGGTGTACTCCCAGCGCCGCTGGAGAAGGGACTTCCCCTGGTCATCCACCTTCGGATCCGCAGGCCGGACCTTCACGTCCAGGCCCTTGCGATCCACCCGGAGCCCCCGGGCCGGGCCGAGGGTGAGTTCCACCACTTCGCCGGGCGGGGTCCGGGGGAAGTCGGAGCTGTAGCTCCCCTCGCCCGGCAGCAACACCAGTGCGCCGGAAGGGTCCTGATAGCGGAGCGTGAGCGAACCCTGGGGGAGGGCGCGGCCGAGGTGCGAGGCCTTGAGGTTCTTGAAGGTCGCAAGGCGCTGGACGCCGGGGTGGTGCCGGAGGCGCCACTGTTCGCTGGGCCGCTCCCGTTCAAACAGGTCCGACTGGCTCTGGCTGATCTCCCCATTGGAAGAGGCGAACCGTCCGGCCAGCGGCACGGAGCTGAAGCCGGGCCGGGCCGGCTCGGGCTGGAAGAGCGGGCCGTCAACAAGCGATGAGGGCGTGTCCGTGTAGTCCTCGTAGGGAAGTTGGATCAGGAGGCGGGAAACCAGGGGAATCCGATCGGCTGAGAACAGGTGGAGCTGCTTTTCCGATTGGGCCCCCACCGTGACGGGTCGGTCCAGGGTGAACAAGGGGTATTCGGAGAGTTTCTCCTCCTTGAACGCAGGGGGAGCCGCAACCGCGGATGCGACGACCTCCACGGTGGTGTAGTCCACGGAAGGGGCGTTCGGATCCTTGGGCGGTGGATCCCAGATCGCGTTCGGCTCGCCGGCCACCAGTTGCAGGGTGGTATGGGGAAGGGGCTCCGCACCGGGGTTCTTCACGGTGGCAAACACCTCCAGATCGAGGTGCTTTCCGTCCGAGTCCACGGTGGCCACGTAGCTCGCGGTCCAGGAGAGGTCCGTGGCGGTGTAGAGCAGGGTGAGGTCTCGGTTCCCGCCTGTGTCGGCCTCAAGGCCCTGCACCAGGGTGGGCGAGGTGCGGAGGCCGGGTGGGATGCGCGCGAAGGCCAGCTCGGCAGGTAGGGCGGTCAGAATGCCACCGGCGGATCGGATCACCACGCCAGGATCCGGTAGAGCCAACAACGCGCCCGGTCGCTTCAGAATCCGATCGATCAGGCGGGCTCCTTCTAGGAACAGAGGCTGGCTGACCGGCAGCGACACCTGGGTGCCCGACACCTCGGGCCGTCCGCCATCGCCCTTGATCCGCACGGGCTGGCCGAGGCTGGCGTCCACGAGGGAGGCGGGGCCGAGGAGGTTGAACTCGTAGTTCCGCTCCCGCACGCGCAGGCCGTCGCCGGGGTCGAGGAGGACGACGCTCTTGGGGCGCAGGCTGGGCAGCAGGTCTGCGAAGGCCAGGCGGCTGGGGCCTTTGGGGAGCCGCACCCGCCGCGTGTCGCGCACGGCGGCCAGGTCGTTCTGGTAGATGGTGACGCTCAGCGCCGTGCGATCCGCCGCCGTCGTGCGCACCTCGGGCACCTGGGCCGCGAGGGCCAGGGGGATGCCGAGAAGGACCGGGACGCAGCGCATGGAGGATGCCCCAGCATGGCGGATCCCGGCCCTCTTCGCCAACCGCTCAGGCGATCTGTCCTTCGCCCGCCAGCTCCTGGATGCGGGCCAGGGCGGTGTCGAGCTGGCCCTGGAGGAGCTTCTCGGCGCCCATCATCTTCATCATGGCGGGGATGTCGGCCTCGTCGACCAGGCGGAGGGTGCTGCCGTCCCCGGCGGCGCCGATCTCGAAGCGCAGCTCGTGGTCGAACATCTTCTTCCCGCCGGGGACGAGGCTCACGCGCTGGCCGGGGACGCGCTCCTTGATCACCAGCTCCTGGGGCATCTTCATGCCCATGACCTCGATGACGTAGCTGTGCCGGTCGGCCTCGCCCTGGAAGCTCATGGCGCCGGGTTCCAGGAAGGCGCGGTGCTTCGACAGGTCGGAAAGGAAGGCGTACAGGGCGTCGGCAGAGACGGGCAGGCTGGCCGTGGCGGTCTGGAGGGTGGTCATCGGAGCTCCGGGGGAAACCGCCATCGAACCACGAAGGGACCGGATCTGCGAGGCCCTACCCGCGGGAAGGCCGCGGCGGGTCAGGTCACCCGCGCCCCGAAGAAGGCGGTCCCGATGCGGATCTGGTCGGAGCCGGCGGCGATGGCGGCCTCCAGGTCGCCGCTCATGCCCATGCTGAGGCGGAGGGGTTGGCCGAGGTCCTGCTGCGCGCGGTCGCGGAGCGCGGCGAGCTGCGCGAAGGCGGCCGCGTCCCCGGGAGGCGGGATGGCCATGAGGCCCTGCAGGGGCAGGCGGGGATCGTCGCCCAGGGCCTCGAAGAGCGCCGGAAGGTCGGCCTCGGCACAGCCGCCCAGCTTGGTGGCCTCCGCCCAGAGGTCCACCTGGATCCAGACGGGGCAGGTCACCTCGAGTTCCGCCGCCAGCCGCCGGAGGCGCTCGGCCAGCTCGGGCCGGTCGAGGCTCTGGATCTCCCGGAAGGACTGGAGCGCGGCCTTGGCCTTGTTGCGCTGCAGGGGACCGAGCAGGACGAAGGCCAGGTCCGGCGCGGCCTCGGCCTTGGCGGCGCCCTCCTGCACGTAGTTCTCGCCGAAGCGGGTGAAGCCGAGGTTGGCGGCCTCGCGGATCAGCGCCAGCGGCTGCCGCTTGGAGACGGGGAGCAGCTCCACCGTCCGCGGATCGCGCCCGGCCTCCGAGCAGGCGCGGTGGACGCGGGCCCGCAGGCCCTCGATGCGCTCGGCCAGGGTCACGGCAGGAAGAGGATGCGCTGGCAGGACTCGCAGGCGACCGGTTCCTTGGCCTCCTTCAGGGCGAACAGGAACGGGCCACGCAGCTTCACGCGGCAACCGGTGCAGGCGCCGTTCTCCACGGGGACGACGGCGCGGCCCTGCCGGGCCGTGGCGAGCCGGTGGAACCGGGTCTTCTCGGCGGCCGGCAGCTGGGCCTCCAGTTCGGTCTGCTTGGCCCGCAGCTGGGTGCGCGCCGCCACCTGGTTGCCGTGCTCCTCGAGGAACACCGCGTGCAGGTCGTCGAACTGGGCCTGGAGGGTGGTCCGCTCGGCCTCCAGTTCCCCCAGGGTCGCCTCGAGACCCGCGACCTGGGACTCCAGGGCCTTGAGCGGCTTGGCGATCATCGCCTTCTGCCGTTCCTTCTCGTCCAGGTCGCGGATGGCGGCGGTGTACTGGACCTTCTGGTGGGTGGCCTTCAGGGCGGTCCGTGCCCGTTCCTCGTCCTTCTGGGCGGAGGCGAGATCCTTGGTCTTTGTCTGGATCTGGGTCCGGGCGGTTTCCAGGGCCCTGGTCTTGTCTGCAACCTGCTTCTCGATGGCCTTCAGCCGGGCATCCAGGGCCGCCAGATCCGGGGGGAGGGCGGAGAGATCCCGCTCGACAGTCCGGAGGTAGTCCAGGGTGGCTTGAAGGTCGCGCAGGATCGGCAGGAGTTCCATGGATTCCAGCGTACACCCCGGGGAAGGCGCGATGGGGGGTCTTGGATCTTCAATTCACTAGAAGAAAATATGCAATGTATTAACTAAGATTTTGTCTTCCACGCTCATTTTCGCCTTGACGGCGCCCTGGGGGGCTGGGAGACTTGGCACTCGCTGAGGTCGAGTGCTAACAGCACCCCATCTGTTCTTTCTTTCATCCAAGGAGGTCTCATGGCCATCAAGCCCCTGTCCGATCGCGTTGTGCTCAAGCGCGTCGATCCCGCCGAAGTCGTCAAGGGCGGCATCATCATCCCCGACACCGCCAAGGAGAAGCCCATGGAGGCCGAGGTGGTGGCCGTTGGCGAAGGCAAGATCAACGAGAACGGGACGCGCAACCCCATGTCCGTGAAGGCCGGTCAGAAGGTGCTGATCGGCAAGTACAGCGGCACGGAAGTCCGGATCGACAACGTGGACCACGTCATCGTGCGCGAGGACGAGATCCTGGCGATCGTGGGCTAGAGAAACGCACCACGAAGACAGGAAGACCACGAAGGAAAACCCTCGTGCTCTTTTCGTGGTCTTCGTGGTCTTCGTGGTTAATCCCTTTCTGAACTCAGGAGACACACATGGCCAAGTCCATCATCTACGCCGAAGACGCCCGCCAGGCCATCCTGCGCGGCGTGAACAAGCTCGCCGACGCGGTGCAGGTCACCCTCGGGCCCAAGGGCCGCAACGTCCTCATCGAGAAGAAGTTCGGCTCCCCGCTCATGACCAAGGACGGTGTCACCGTCGCCAAGGAAGTGGAGCTGAAGGACAAGCACGAGAACATGGGCGCCCAGCTGGTGCGCGAGGTCGCCTCCAAGACCTCCGACATCGCCGGTGACGGCACCACCACCGCCACGGTGCTGGCCCGCGCCATCTACCGCGAGGGCATCAAGGCCGTCGTGAGCGGCGCCAACACCATGGAGATCAAGAAGGGCATCGACCTGGCCGTCGAGACCGTCGTGAAGGCCATCGACGAGATCAAGAAGCCCGTCGAGGGCAACGCCATCGCCCAGGTCGGCACCATCTCCGCCAACGGCGACGAGGAGATCGGCAAGATCATCGCGGAGGCCATGGGCAAGGTCGGCAAGGACGGCGTCATCACCGTCGAGGAGGCCAAGGGCCGCGACACCGAGCTGAACGTGGTCGAGGGCATGCAGTTCGACCGCGGCTACCTCAG